>Ga0129306_1000219_pt1 | contig 100416 bp, 96 predicted proteins | sample P827metagenome_FD_94438 | JGI IMG/M metagenome (GOLD analysis project Ga0129306, IMG submission 94438) | Capybara group fecal microbial communities from Wisconsin, USA - P827 metagenome | ecosystem: Host-associated > Mammals > Digestive system > Large intestine > Fecal | place: USA: Wisconsin...
GTGTATTTTGTCCTTATAGGGTAGCAGCGCTTCGATTGCCGTGCTGGCCAGCGGGGTGGCTTCTTTTCCAGCAAGCCTGCGGATCAGCACCAGATGCGTGCACCTGTCGTTTGTCGTCATGATGGCGCCCTTGCGGTTCCTGCCTATCATCGTGTCTATCTCAAAGTCTCCAAAACGCTTCTTCTCATCTACGACCGACGGCCTCAGCGATATGTCAACCCGGTCCTGGATAATCCCCCTGGAACTGTACAGGCTGTCACGTCTTCGCTTCCATCGACCGCGGTGCCTGAGGTTACGAGCCATCTCGTCATTGCCCCTGCGCTTCTCCTGCCAAATCCAACGATAGATGGTCTCTGCGCTTACCATCTCTTCCCCCTTCAACCGGAAACGGCCGCAAATCTGCTCCGGACTGTATTGGCCGTAGATGATGAACCGTCTGACGGTTCGCTTCATATCATCAGTGAACTTCAGGTAGTGTCTCCTGTCCTTCATCCTCCTTTCGTACTTCTTCTGCGCCAGCCGCCATCGGTACCGGTGGTATCCTCTCATATCGCAGTTTCTACGGATCTCACGGCTCACCGTACCTGTACTGACCCCGATCACTTCTCCTATCTCCCTCAGGCTCATCGGTGTCTGCAGCAACGCATCTATCGTATATCGCTGCTCCTTAGTCAAATGCTTGTATCCCATCCTCTGTCGCTTTTCTGGTTATGACAGTTAAGTTATACTGTCACGCTTCAAAACGTTGCACTTCAGAATAGAATCCAGCTTGTTTTTTTATAGGGAAATTCGTAACTTGTCGAATCATAGTAAAGCGCTGAAATTTTTACTACTAAATTATGACCGACACCCCCACGAACCCTGCCGTCAACGAGCAAATCCTCCAGACCCTGAACGGGGACATCCTGGAGGCGATTCGGCGGCAGCGCAAGAGCAAGACCATCAATTCTATCGGGCTTTTCATCGATGGACAGTACTTCTTTTTGCTTGACCAACGGTTGAAGGAGCAGAAATCACGCAAGGTGAACCTGAAAGGCCTTATCAACTTCATACAGGCGACGATAGCGGCCAGATATGATCTCGATCCGGCTTCCTGCGTCGTGACCGAGACCCATTTTTTCCGGGGACGGTATAAGGCGAGAGATGCCAAGGATAAGGGGCTGCTATATGAGGATCGTCTATTTGAAGACCGCCTGATTGCCAACGATGTGATCTTCCACTACAAACATGTGTACGACCTGCCCGACGGAACCCCGCACGAAAAAGGTATCGATGTCTGGTTCGCACTCGAAACATATGAGTTGGCCCAGTATCGCGATTTCGATTTCGTGGTGATGATTGCGGGCGATGCGGACTATGAGATGCTGGCTCGAAGGATCAAGACCCTGAAAAAGCCTGCCATCCTCCTTTCCTGGCACTATGACGAGAAGGATCCTACGGCAAAGGAACTCAAGGAAGAAATTACCTTCCATATCAACATCAATTCCTTGCTTCAGACCAATCCTGGCCTGTTGAGTCACATCTCAGAAGCTGTCTGATCTGTATTCCGTCTGCCCATGTCCGGCTCCGAAATCCCCCCTGGCCCCATTACCCGCAACCGCCGTTGCAGCCGGGGGATGGTGTTGTCGGCCCTGCTCTGGGTGCTGCTTCTGCCGTCGGTGTGTCCGGTGGCAGCGGCGGCTGCGGTGGAGATTCCGCCGGCGGGGACGTATCCATGGCGGGCGGAGACAACGACGAATGTGCATCTGCGGAAGGGCCCGGGAAAGGAGTATGCCTCCCTGGGGGTCTTTGATCCGGGCGCCCTGGTGATTGTCGAGGCGCACATACCGAACAGCGACTGGGTGAAGGTCAGCTTCAGGGACAAGGTGCAGGGCCCGATGGAGGGTTTTGTGCATGCCGGGTACCTGCACTTCATCAACCAGATCACCCCGCCTGCTCCTGAAAAGCAATCCGGCAAGCTGCGCACCGTGCTCTTGAACATCTGGAAGGTGGTCAAATGGATCCTGATCGTCGCGGTGGTGCTGCTGGTGCTGGCATTCAAGGAAGAACTGCTGGCCCTGGCGGCTCCGGCGCTGGTCTTCGGCGGCATCGGCGCGCTGCTCTTCTGGATTGTCTTCCACAATGGTGGCCTGGGCTTCCTGCTGGGGCTGATCGGCGGCGTGCTGTTCGGGCTGCGCGACATCCTGGATGTCGGCGCTATGGGCGGTGTTTTTCGCTGGACCATCGGCACCGGCTATTACCTGATTTCTCTTCCGTTTTACCTGCTCAACCAGTTGCAGTTCTTTCTTTCGGAACCCTGGCGCTGCTTCTTCAAGCGGCACCGCTTCACGGATTCGACCAACGATGTGCTACGGCCCTTGTTGGAAGGACTCAAGGTCCTGCTATACATTGTCCTGACCCCGTTGCGGGCGGTCAACGCCGTCTATTTCAATATCGTCGTCCATGGCGTGACGGAAATCTACGACCTGGTACTGGAGGTGTTTGCGCCCAGCAGCGAGAATGAAGGGGAAGGCGATTTCTGGAAGTGGTTGCTGCTATTGCCTTGGCGCATCTTGAAGTATCCGGTGTTCCACGGCGCCCTCACGCTGGTGGAAGGGGTCGTATGGACAGTCATCGATATCTTCCTGCCGGCCGTTACGCTTTATCACGGCACGGACCTGACGGCGGCCCGGAACATTGCGGGAAGCCGCGGCCGGAACGAAGACTTGCGCTGGTTGTTGGGATGGGACAGTGGTACGTTCCGGGCCAGTCAGAGCAGCTGGGGCGGTATCGGTGTGTATTTCGCGCCGCGCCGCCTCGTCGCTCTCCGCTATGCCAACGATCCGTACCGGCTCAGCGACGCGAATCCCGTGCTCATCGTATGCCGGGTTTCGCTTGGGCGGATCATCAATTATTCGCTGGCACCCTGGAAGGTTTATCTGGCCGCCGGAGGCGAGGGGCATCCGCCCACGCTGAACCGTTACGGAGAGCAAAACCACTACACGACAGGTGAATGGTGGAACGATCGGGGCGGCTACTGGGAGTACTGCCTGTTTGACTGGCAGAACCGCTATAACCACCCCTGGCGCATCCGTCCCGTTTATCTCTACAATCACCGCACGAAGATGATCCAGCACATCCCCGGCGGCAAAGCACACTGGCTTTTCAGCAAACTGTAAACATATGGGAACCCATCATTCTGAGCACTTTTTACTCGATCGACCCTCCCTCGACCCGGCCTGGTTCGACGAATACTACCGCTTGTACGAATACACGGAAGGCGAGGAGGATCTGGAAAAGGGACTGCGTCTTATCCGCCCTGAGTGGGCGGTACTGCAGGCTGACTATCTGGAATATTTCGCCCATCTGAAAACCTATTGGGATGCCTGTGAGGCTGTCTGCAAGAAATATCAGATCCGGCCGGCGGTTCCTGCGCCGGACCTTCCGGAATCCGGGGCGGACATGACGGGCCTGTCCAATGACAAATTGCTTGTGTACAAGAAGGACGCTTATCGCGCCCTGATTGGCCTGCTAGCCTCCGGAAAGCGCCTGTTCCGGCACAGCAAGATGGCGGACTACCTGGAAGCAAGCGCGGAGGAACGCCTGAATATCGCAGAAGTGGAGCAGGAGGATGGTGATTTTCAAATGATACTCATCGAGGCGGTAGAAATCAGGATGGATTTGGCGGAAATCCTGCAGGACCTTCAGCAATACTGGCCCAAGTATGACCTGGTCAGGCCGAATCCCGATGCTTCCGTCAATCCCTGGCTGGCGGGCCTTCTGGCGATATTCCGGACGACGCAGGAAGAAGGAAAACTGCGGGAATGCTACGCGCGTGCCGCGGAGGGTGATCCGGGCCTGCGGTGGGATCTCTTCCTGGCGCAGGAAGCCCTTGAGGTGGCGGCCCGGTACAATCCTTTCTATGCCCTGCGGATTGCGGAAACACCGCTTCCGTATGAAGTGCAGGCGCGCTTGGGCAACCACGGGGCCGAAAGGATCTGCGACTTGCTGCAGATTAAGAAAGAAGAACTCAGGGAGTTGGAAGGCATCAGCCCGGAGAACGTAAAGGAGATCAACGACTATCTGGCCGCCAATGGCTGCCAGCTGGCGAAAGGGGCTTACGCGGAAACCTGGAAGATCAGCCGCAGGGAAGATGCGCGCGAGCGGGAACAGCGCTATAGCGCATACCGGGCCGCTCTTCGGAAAGCGGATGAGCTTCGCAAAAGCTGTGGCGATGATCCTGCCCGCATCCGGGAAACCGTGCACGCCTTTCAGTCAGTTTATCGCCTGTGTGATGAGAAAAACATTGATGTCGAACGCCGGGCTTCGATCCTTTGCCTGTACTGCAACTTCGTGATGGAGAAACGGGGCATTTGTCCGGAAATCACGCATAACTTCAATGACTACGCGACGGCTATGGTGACGTATTTTGAATATACATACGGTTATATGCACCTCCTCGTGGCCGACGCGCATCGCGATGTCGGAAAATGGCTCCTGGAACTGGGCCGGGCGACAACTGCCTTGCTCCGTTTCAACCTGGCTGCCAGCATTTATGAAGAGCGGGGTGCGTCGGAAGATGTGGAGAAATGCCGCCAACTGGCCGCTGAGGCCGCCGCAAAGCAATAAGCCCTATGCCTGCGCGCCATCATTCCCCCAATCCCTGGCTTGCCGAGCAGGTGTCCCTTCTCCGTGCCAAGTACACGGAGGAAGATCTGCGCTCCCGCTATCGCACGGCGGTCAAGGCACAGGACAGGCTACGATGGAGCTCCTTCCTCTGTGCGCAGGCGTTACGGGAGGCCATTGACCGGGATCCGTCCCTGGCGATGAAGACAATGGACCTGAATCTCCCCGAAACGACCAGAAAGCTCCTGTTGGACAATGAACTGGAAGTCCTGCTGGACTTGGTGCAGCTGCCGGCCGAGTCGTTGAAAGTGCTGAACGGCGTGACGGAGGAAGATTACGCGGCCATTACCGCGTATCTGGAAGATATGGGCTATCCGGTTCGCAGCGCGAGAGAAAGTGTATTCATTCACTTTCTGGCCGACCTGCGCGATGCCTAGCGGATGGTGCGCTTGATGTTGTAGCTGTTGCGCTCGGAGGCGTTACGGGCGATCATTTCGCCGAGGAAGCCGGTGAGGAAGAGCTGGGCGCCAAGGAGGACGGCGACCAGGGCCAGGTAGAAGAGCGGCTGGTCGGTGACGGCCCGGAAGGGCGCGCCGTGGGCCTGGGCAATGAGCTTGGCTGCGATGAGCCAGATGGCCAATACCGCACCGATGATGAAGATGAGCGTGCCGAACGCGCCGAAGAGATGCATCGGCTTCTTGCCGAATTTCTGCAGGAACCAGATGGACAACAGGTCGAGGAAGCCGTGGATGAAACGGCTCATGCCGAATTTGCTCTTGCCGTATTTGCGCGCCTGGTGGTGGACCACCTTCTCGCCGATGTTTTCGAAACCGGCGTTCTTGGCGAGGTAGGGGATGAAACGGTGCATCTCCCCGTAGACCTCGATGTTCTTGACGACCTCGTTGCGGTAGGCCTTCAGGCCGCAGTTCATGTCGTGCAGCTTGATGCCGGTCACTTTGCGGGCCGTGGCATTGTAGAGTTTGGACGGCAGGTTTTTCGTGGCTACGTTGTCGTAGCGCTTCTTCTTCCAGCCGGAAACCAGGTCATACCCATCCTCCTTGATCATCCGGATCATCTCCGGAATCTCCTCGGGATTGTCCTGCAGGTCGGCGTCCATCGTCACCACAATGTCGCCCCGGGCGGCTTCGAAGCCGCAGTAGAGCGCGGCCGACTTGCCGTAGTTGCGGCGGAAGCCGATGGCCCGGATGCGGGGATACGTCTTGGAGAGTTCCTCGATGACTTCCCAGGAGCGGTCGCGGCTGCCGTCGTCGACCATGATGATCTCGTATTCGTAGTTCCGGGGTGCCAGCGCGCGGTCAATCCATTGGACGAGCTCGGGCAGGGATTCCTCTTCGTTGTAGAGGGAAATGACAATCGAAAGGTCCATGGGCTTAGAAATTGAATTCGTCGTCGTTGTTCTGCTTCATTTCTTCGTCGGTGAAGACGCTTTTGGGTTTGCCGGAGCGTGACAGGATGGCGCTGAATAGCAGGCCGAGGAGCGCGCACCAGAAGAAAGTGGTGATGCAGCTGATCTGGGCGTAGCTGTCCTCCAACTTGAGCATCACTTCTTCGAAGCCTTCCGGCATCGAGGCGCCCATGCTCTCGAAGCTGGCAAAGGTCTGGTCAAAGGCCTTCGCCACCGCATCAGGAAACAAGAACTGATACTCGACGAAGGCCCAGACGGCACAGACCAGGGCAGACAGCACGCACACGATGACCCCGTAACTGAAGACCGATTCATCCGGATGGTCGATGGCGTATCGTTTCATGATGATACGCAGCAACCAGATGCTGCCGGCCAGTTTGACGAACCAGAGCAGTCCGCTCAAGATGGCGTTTTCGGTCAGGAAGGTGAGGGTCGAAACGACGACGGTGACGGCGGCCAGGATCAATCCGTCCCTGGCGGCCAGGCTCCACTTGGAGCTGTTGGTGCTAGCTGTCTGTTCCAAAGTGTTTGTGTTAAGAGATTATTGCTGGATAGCTGTTTTGAATGCTTCGACCTGTTTCTCGAACTTCTTGATACCCACGAGGGCGACAAGGTAGGAGACGCCGAGGGCGATGATGCCGATGCCGATGAGCGTGGAGAGCGTCACAGCGGAATCCACCGGGTTGCGGACGAAGAAGATGCTGAGGATGACGGCGCCGATGCCCAGCAGGAGCATGACCCACCAGTACGGGAAGCCCACGCGTTTGTAGTCGAAACTCTGGACGGCGATGATGATACCCTCGACCATGACCCAGATAGCGAAGATGATGGGCAGGGAAGCGGCCAGGGCGCCGCTGAAGGCCAGGAAGAAGATACCGAGCAGGATCTGCAGGATGGCCGACAGCATGCGGCTGCCGCTATTGGGGAGAAATCTTTCCGTCCGGAAGGTGAAAATCAGCTTGAACATGCCGGAGAAAAGGGTGAAGCATCCGATCAGCCAGGCGGTGGCGAAAAGGGTACCGGCGGGCCGGGTGATGCAGACAATACCGAGAATCACAAGCAGGCAGCCTGCGATTCCGAGCCATATTTTAGAAGCTTTAGACATAGTAATAAAATGGTTTAATTCCACAAATATACACATTTTTAAGAAAAATCCCGTTGGAGATTGGAATGATTCGTCGTAACTTTGACGCCACTATGAAAAAGCTTCTGATCCTGATGCTTGGCCTGTTGGCCCTTGCTGCCTGCCAGTCCCGGCAGGATGAACCCGCATATATCGTCCAGGTGTCGCTGGGCGGCTGGCACACGCCCGATTATACGGCCGGCCAGATTATCGGCCGCATCGATTCCGTCCGACAGATGATTCCTGTCAGGAAGGTCATCATCGGCTGGAGCCTGGACAAAGCGATCTACCGGCAGGTGGGGGACTACCTGCATGAGAAGAACATCCAGATGCTGCTCTGGCTTCCGGTCTTTGCCGAGACCGAAGAAGTCTGCGACAATACGCCCGCCGTGGACCTCTGGGGCCATGTGCCGGCCAACTACGACCTGGCGGCCGGAGAGGGCTTCCGTTTCAACTGCCCCTCCGATCCGCTCAACGCCGCCCGCGTGGTCGCGATCTATGACGACCATTTCAGTGACTGTGGCTTCGACGGCGTCTTCCTCGACCGCATCCGCACCCAGTCGTTCGTCAGCGGTGTCGGAGGCGTGCTCAACTGCGGCTGCCCGCACTGTGCGGAACGATTTGCCGCAGAAGGCGTTGACCTGGAAACCGTGCGAATGGCCTGGGAGGCCAAAGGCGATGATTTCCTCTCGGTCAGCGGCTATACGCAGCAAGGCGGATTTACCCTGAAGGATACCCTGGCCGCCCGCTTTTTCGAGGCCAAAGGTCATATTGTCAGCGGCGCAGTGGCAGCCATTGCCGACAGCCTGCGCAGCCGCGGCCTCGAGATCGGCATGGACCTCTATGCCCCGTTCATGGCTCCGTTCGTCGGACAGGACTACGCCATCCTCGCCCGGCACGCTGATTTCATCAAGCCGATGCTCTACCGCATGACCTTCGCCCCGGCCGGCATGGGCTTCGAATACGATTTGCTCCGCAAGGCTGTTCCGGGCGCCACGGGCTATCCGGACTTCAGCATGGACCGGGATTTTCTCTCGTCGCAACTGGATGCCATGGCACCTTATCCCTGCGCCAAGTTTCCGGGCATCGAAATCAATTACCGGGAGGGGGTCGTACCGACCTCGCCCGCCTATGTGACGGAATCCCTGGACGAGGTCATGCGCCATCATCTTGACGGTGCCGTGCTCTCCTGGAACATCATGGAGGCGCCCGATTCCCATATCGTCATCCTTAATAGAAAGTAATATGAATAAAATGAACATCCCCTTGATGGCCACGTTGCTGGGCCTGTCGCTGGTCGTTTGCCCGCTGCTTTATTTCCTGGTCGGGCCGGCCCTGGACGCCGTGCAACTGTCCACCTTGAAGACCCTGCTCGTAATCATGGGCTGCAGCGCCTTGTTCTGTTTCGTGACAGGCGAGCTGACCGGCAACAATTCCCAGATGGACAAGCTCTGGAGCCTTCTTCCTGAGGTCTATGTCTGGATCATTGCCGTGCAGGGAGGCATGAAGCCCCGCCTCGTGGTGATGGCCGTCCTGGCCACGCTCTGGGGGATCCGGCTGACTTTCAATTTCGCGCGCAAGGGCGCCTATCACTGGAAGTTCTGGGAAGGCGTGGAAGATTACCGCTGGGCGATTGTCCGCACGGGGGCGCCTTTCAACGGCAGACGCGGTCCCTGGATGCTCTTCGACCTGTTCTTTATCTCCATCTACCAGAACGCGCTGATCCTGATGACCACGTTCCCGGCCCTGGTGAGCATGAACTCGACGCGGCCTTTCGGCGTCATGGATGTCGTGGCGGCCGTCCTGATGTTCTCGTTCATCCTGTACGAGACGATTGCCGACGAGCAGCAGTGGGCTTTCCAGACACGGAAATGGAAGATGATCAAGGCCGGCCAGAAGCTGGAAGAGCTTCCCGCACCTTACAACCTGGGCTTCAACACGCGGGGCCTCTGGGGCGTCAGCCGGCATCCCAACTATTTTGCGGAGCAGAGCATCTGGGTGTGCTTCTATCTTTTCTCCATCGGCGCCGGCATCGGCGTCTTCAACTGGAGCATCATCGGCGCGCTGCTGCTCATCGTGCTCTTCCTGGGCAGTTCCACCCTCGCCGAGCAGATCAGCGGCGGCAAATACCCGGCCTACGCCCGCTATTGCCAGCAGGTTTCTCGCTTTTTCCCTGGAAAGAAGTTTACTGTCTGATCTGTACGGATGCTTCATTTTCGCGGACCAGGACATCCTGCTTCAGCGCTTCATGACGAACAGCAGGTCCGCGCCATCCTGGATGTCCTCGTAGTGCAGCACCGTGCCCTTGAGACGGGTTCCATTCAGGTAAACAGCTTTCACATAGACATTTTCCGGACTCCAGTTCTGCGTGCGCACCGTGAGTGTGCCGCCGCCGGAAAGGCGCACTTTTACGCCGGGCAGGCAGGGGGAACCCAGTTCATAGGTGTTGCTGCCCGGGCACAGCGGATAGAAACCCAGACAGTTGAAGATGTACCAGGCGCTCATCTGGCCGCAGTCGTCGTTGCCGCTCAGGGCGTCCGGGGTGTTTCCGTAGAAATGGTCGGCCACGTACCGCACCCATTTCTGGCACTCCTGCGGCTTGCCCAGCTTGTTGTAGAGGTAGAGCACATGGTGGCAGGGCTCGTTGCCGTGCCAGTAGCCGCCGATGCGGCCCCAGATGTCGTGGGCGCCGGGGATGTCGTCGCTCATCTCGATCCGGAACATATTGTCCAGCCGTTCCGTGAGGAATTCCTTCCCGGCGATGGCCATGTAGTCTTCAAAGGCATGCGGCACCGTCCAGGTGTATTGCAGGGTGAAGCCCTCGGTGATGTCGCCCCAGCCGTTGTCCGATCCGGGGCCCTCATAGGCGATGTCGGAGAAGGGCGTGCGCCAGTTGCCCTTCGAGTCGCGGCCGCGCATGTACCGGGTCTCCGGATCGATGAGATTGCGGTAATTCCGGCTGCGTTTCAGGAAGAAGGCATAATCATCCTCATGTCCCAGCAGCTTCGCCGCCTGGGCGATGCACCAGTCGTCGTAGGCATATTCCAGGGTCTTGGAGACCGACTCCATTTCCTTGTCGAAAGGCACATAGCCCAGCGCCGTATACTCCGGAAGACAGTCGTAGTGCGGGTTGGTGGCCGTGGTCTTCATGGCCTGGTAGGCGCGCTCGTAGTCGAAGCCTTTTACGCCCTTTACCATCATGTCTGCAAGAACGGAAACTGCATGATAACCAATCATGCACCACGTTTCACCTCCATAAAAGCTCCAGATAGGAAGCATGTGCTCCGTGCTCTTGTCATAATGCTCCAGCATGGAGTTGGCCAGGTCGGCCTGCAGCGTTTGGTTGACCAGGTTCAGCAGCGGATGGAAGGCCCGGTAGGTATCCCAGAGGGAGAAGGTGGTGTAGTTGGTAAAGCCGCTGGCCTGCCCGATGGTTCCGTCGTGCGCGCGGAAGCGCCCGTCCACATCCTGGAAAAGGAAGGGATGCAGGGCGGTGCGGTATACGCTGGTATAGAAGGTCTCTTTGTCTTTCCGGCTGCAGGCCGGGTCGAGTTCGTAGCGCCCGAGCTCGGCTTCCCACAGCGCTTCGGCTTCCCGTCGTACGGTGTCGAAGTCTTTTCCTTCGACTTCGGCCAGGTTCCGCAGGGCACCGTCCGTGCCCGTACCCGACACGGCCACCCGGACAGAAAGTTGCTGCCCCGCACGGGTCGGGAAATACAGGCAGGCCTTGATGCCGGTGCCCCAGGCTTCCTGGCTGCTGCGGAAGCGGCTGGTGTTGTAGATCACCGGCTTGCCTTCCTTGTAGATGACCAGGTCGCGGATGGGCTCGGAGAAGCGCGCGGCAAAGAAGACCTGGCGGTTCGGATTCCATCCGTTGACGAGTTTGCTGCCCACGATCGTATAATCGTCCACCACGCGGACCGACGACCAGACGCACTTCCAGCGCAGCGTATGGTTGAGGTCAATGACGAGTTTCGACGTGTCGCAGGCCGGATAGGTGAAGCGAAGGATACCGCTGCGTGCCGCTGCCGTCGCTTCGGCCTGCACGCCATAGTCGCTCAGATCGACGCTGTAATAGCCGGGGCGGGCGGATTCCCTTTCATGCGAAAAGCGGGACGGCGTGAAGCCCGGTGCGAACAGGAAATCGCCCAGGTCCGGAATGCCCGTACCGCTCAGGTGGGTGAGACTGATGCCCATGATCGTTTCCCGGCTATACTTGTAGCCGGCGGCGGTGTCATAATCGTAGTCGTCCGTGTCGGGGCTGATCTGGATGCCGCCGAAAGGCACTTGCGCACCCGGATAGACATTGCCGAAGCCGGCGGTGCCCACGAAGGGATTGACGTATTGGATGAGATCCTGTGCCGCGGCTCCGAGGGTCAGGAACGACAGCAGTGCGGCCAAAACGAAGCATCTGTTTTTCATACGCTGGATTTGCAAGCGAAGTTAGCCATTATTCTGCAATCCCGGTTGTCGGGTGCAAAAATATTTGCATATCAAAAAAAATCCGTATCTTTGCATTCCCTTGGTGCCTGGGCCGGGAGGTTAGGCACTGGTCTGCAAAACCAGGTAGAGCGGTTCAATTCCGCTAGGCACCTCCAAAATAAACGAAGCCGTTTGGCTTCGTTTTTATTTTGGAGGTGCCTGACGGCACTTCTTTCTACCGGGGGCCTGCCCCCGGACCCCTCGCGCCTATGGCGCGATTTTTCGAAGCCGTGTGGCTCCTTTCTTATTGGCGAGGTGCCTGACGGCACTTTTTCGTTTTTATTTCCAGCCGGTTTTCGGGAGGACGAAGAACATCCGGCGGCCGTCGTAAGGGTGGCGGAAACGCAGCTCGGCGGCATGGAGCATCAGCCGTCCGGCAGGCTGGCCGCCATACAGCCGGTCGCCGATGATGGGCCGGTTCAGTCCCGCAGGATGAGCGCAGTGAACGCGGAGCTGGTGGGTGCGGCCGGTGTAGGGGATGAGTTTCACGCAGGCCGTTCCGTCGGCGCGGAGCTCCAGCACTTCGTAATCGGTGACGGCGGGTTTTCCCTGCTGCTCATCGACCATCTGCCGGGGACGGTCGTACCAGTCGGGTGCGATGGGAAGCGTGATTTTTCCGCGCTCGCCGGCTGTCAGGACCTTGCCGCCCGCCATGATCCAGGCCAGATAGGCCTTGGAAACTTCCCTTTTTTCAAATTGCTGCTGCAAAGCAGACTGGGCTTCAGCCGTCTTGACGAAGACCATGAGGCCGGAGGTGTCCATGTCGAGGCGGTGGCAGGCCAGGACCGGCGTGCCGCAATAGTCGCTGAGCCAGTCCTGCAGCGAGCGGCGGGGCGGGACGCCTTTGACCGGACGTCCGGGCACGGCCAGCATGCCGGCAGGCTTTTCAACGACGATGAGCGAGCTGTCTTCGTAGTGCACGACGGGTTCGGACAGCTGCCAGTGAGCGTCGCTCTCAAGGGGATTGGGTTCGACGTCCACGCCCTGGAGCATGTAGCCGAGCAGAGGACCGCATTTGCCGGTGCAGGCCGGGTAGAACGCGCCGGCGCGGCGGATTTCACGGGCAGGGGAGGAACCGTACCAGAATTCGCCGATGGCCAGGGGCTTGAGGCCGTGGGTCAGGGCGTAGTGCAGCAGCTTGGGCGCGGCGCAGTCGCCGGTGCCGCCGGGCGGCACGAGGCCGCGGTCGGCGAAGATCTGCCGGATGCTGCGTCGCTCTCCGTATCCGTTGACGACGACATATTGTTCGAAGAGCCAGTCCTGCAGTCTTCTGGATTCTTCGGCCGAGGAACTTTGGATGTCTTCCGGCTTCCAGTCAAAGATCGGCGGCACGAATCCTTCGACACAGGCGCTGCCGCCTGCCAGTCCAGAAAAAGCATACAAGAATGATCGGGCTTCGCTTGCTCTGGCATCGTTCTGTTCGGGCGAAAAAATGCCCTCACATCCCGATACCACCCGCCGCTGCGCCCTGTCGTAAGCGAGCGACGCAGCGGGTGGTGTTTGGTGCAGCGACCTTTTTTCGGGAGCGAGGCAAACACCAGAGCAGCATAGCGAGCGCTCTACTTCGAGAACGCCCAACATCTTGCCTTCGGAAAAGAGAGCACGGAGCGAGGGCGTGGCGTCGATACGAGCGGTCAAAGCCCGGGCGGCTTCGACGATGGCGGGAGCGGGCGTGTAGCAGAAAGGATTATTCAACATAGAGGACCAGCCCCTTGAGGTAGGCGCCTTCGGGATGGAAGATGTTGACGGCGTGGTCGGCGGGCTGGTTGAGACGGTCGATGATGCGGATGCGGCGGCCGGTTTCGGCGGCAGCGCTGAAGACGGCCAGTGCAAAAGCCTCGCGGTCCACTACCTGCGAGCAGCTGAACGTGAAGACCAGGCCGCCCGGCGCAACGGCGCCGATGGCGGCGGCGTTCAGCCGCTGATAGGCGCGCAGGGCATTGGGAAGAGCGCCGCGGTGCTTGGCAAAGGCCGGCGGGTCGACAATCATCAGGTCGTAGGCATCTTTCGGCGCCTCTTTGACAAAATCGATGGCATCGCAGCACAGCGCGCGGTGCGGGGCGTCGGCGCCGAAATTCAGGGTGATGTTCTCCTTCACCAGTTCGACGGCCCGCGCCGAACTGTCTACGGAGTCGACGGAAACAGCCCCGCCAGCCAGGGCGTAGACGCTGAAGCCGCCGGTGTAGCAGAACAGGTTGAGGACACGCCGCCCTTGGGCGTAGCGCTCGACGAGCGCGCGGTTTTCCCGCTGGTCGAGGAAGAAGCCGGTCTTCTGGCCTTTTTCCCAGTCCACCAGGAATTTGTGCCCGTTTTCCAGGACGGTGCGCGGACAGAGCGCCGTGGCGGGACCGGCCTGCCACAAGTAACCGTCGGCCAGTGCGAGACCGGCCTTGAAGGGCGCCGTCCCTTCACTTTTATCGTAGACAGCCAGGAGACGGTCGCCATAGATCTTCCTGAGGGCTTCCGCAATGTCCGTGCGGGACAGGAACATGCCTGCGGAATGGGCCTGAAGTACGCAGACGCCGTCGTACCAGTCGATGATCAGGCCCGGCAGGCCGTCGCCTTCGCCATGGACGAGCCGATAGCAGTTCGTGGCAGCGGCATCCGCGAGTCCGACCGCCTTGCGCGCGTCGAGACAGCGCTGCAGTCGTCCCTGCCAGAACGAAGCGTCTGTCACCGCCTCCTCCTTCGGGTCAAAGCTCAGCATCCGCACGGCGATCGAGCCAATTTGGTAGTGTCCCCAGCCCAGGAACTCCTTCCGGGTGGAGTAGACGCATACGATGTCGCCTTCGGCCGGGTCGGGGCCCTCGATGCCGCCGATGGCCCCCGAGAATACCCAGGGGTGGAAACGCAGCAGCGATTCTTCGCGTCCTTTCTTGAGGTAGAGGCGTGTCATGGGCGTTGGGAGGCGAGCAGGACCTTGTACATCTTGACGCAGATCCAGGCGTCGGTGGCGGCGTAGAGCTGCTGGGCGTCGGACAGGGGCTCCGCTTCCCAGTTGGAACACTGCTGCGCCTTGGAGACCTTGCAGCCCAGGATGATGGCGGCCATCTTGCGTACGCTTTTCTCCTGGATGCCGTAGTCGCCGCCGAAGGACTGCAGGTCCATGAAGCGGTGCGGCTCGAAAGGCCGGAAGTACTGGAGTCCGTGGATGTCTTCATGGACGGCGGCGCCGATCTTCGTGATGTAGGGATCGGCCATGATGTCGGCGATTTCCTGGGGCAGGCCGAGTTCGTGGAGGCGGAACAGGAAGGCTTCGGTCTCGCTGGAGAGTTGCAGGAGCGCCGTGTGGTGCCGCGGCTGGTGGGCCTGGAACACGGGCTTGGTCTCCGTGTCGAAACCGATGAAGCGTTGGGCCGAAAGGTGCTTGATGGCGTGGGAGAGGTCGCGTCCGGGGCGGGTGATGACGTGGATCTTGCCAGGGAAGGCGGCCAGTTCGAGTTGCTCGATTTCTTCAGGTGTTATGGTCTCTTGGAACATCGGGTCTACTTAAGCGTGGGAGCGATCAGCGCATAGGAATAGGGAAGGAGTTCCTTGATCCGCTGCAGGTTGTTCTGGTCGATATTGTCGAGGGAGAAAGGCACCTGCTTGGTGGTCAGTTCCTCGGTGCCGGGCTGCCGGCCGTATTTGAAATCGTGGGTGAGATAGCCTTCCGGGGTCAGGCAGTTGTCTTCCAGCAGGCTGCTGGGAATCGAGATGTAGGATTCGACCTGGGTGGGGGTGATGCGGAAGGCCAGGTTGCCGTCTTCGCGGAGGGTCTGGTAGCACTCGAGCGCCGTGTAGACAGCCGGATCGATGAAGGTGACCTCGTCGGCGATCAGCTCCCGGTAGGGATAACGCCCGTCTTCGCGGTATTCCCGCAGGTATTCGAGCATTTCCTTCAGGGTCTCCAGGTAGAAGGGGTAGTGGGTGCAGCCCAGGATGATGGCACGGATGGGCGTGGACTTGCCGCTCTGGCGGTGACGCTCGAGCATCGTCACGATGTTGTAGCGGGCGTAGTTGGCGGCACTGTTGAGCTGGATGGAAGCGTAGGCGCCGCCCGGTTCGCGGCGGGCCAGGATCTGGTTGCCGGAAAAGTCGAAGTTGTAGGCGCGCAGCAGGCCGGGACGGATGTCGTCCGGTCCTTCTCCCAGCACGGGGCCTAGGTAGTTGTTGCTGGGCGCAAAAAGACGGGGATTGACGTAGTCGGGATTGGAATCCACGGCTTCGGCGAAGCCGTCGCCGCCCTCATTGACGATGTCGATGGCCGTGGTAATCCCGCGGCGTTCCATTTCCGTACGCAGGGTACGCTCGTAGACACCCGAGGAAATGGTGCCCGGGGTGGCCAGCACGCCGATGGCGAAAGGCGCCGTATCGGGCTGGATGTCCAGTTCGTCGAGCGTGGCCTTCACGCCGGCGTCGATCACGCCGATCACTTTCACGCCGGTCCCGGACTGGTAGAGCATCGACTTGATGAGATGGAGGCCGTAGGCCGTGGCGGTGTTGCAGGCTACCACGATGATCTTGGCCCGCGGCTTGCGGCCGCTGGGCTGCTCCTCGATGCCGTTGACGAAGTAGTGGTCATTGAGCAGGAAAATGACGTCCTTGAGGACCAGCTCCTGGAGATAGGCGGTGTTGCCTTCGGCTGCGTAATTGCCGTAGGGCATGTTGGCCTGGTCGGCCAGGTAGACGAAATGCTCGCCGGCAAAGTCGAGGATGCTGTCGCGCCCCCCGGTGCCGGTGATGTTGTCGAAGTGGTCAAGGCAGAGCAGTTTTTCCAGGACGGTAAGTCCGCCTGTACCCGAGTCGAAGATGCCGATGGGCAGATTCCGCATGTCCGCAGGATACTGCTCGAAGTCCACATAGAAACGGGAGGCGGTATCGTACAACGCCTTGTTGACGATCGGAGGATTGTCGATCGGAATCTGTTTCTGGCCGCAGCCTGCCGTGATGAGCAGCAGGAGGGAGGCGGCTGCCAGCATGCCGGAAAGAGAAAAACTGCGATGCATGATTTTTGGTTTTTATCTGGCAAAATTACTAATTTTGCTGAATATAAAGAAACGGATATGAAAAAGTCGTTTGCGGCAGTCCTGCTGCTTCTTCCCCTGGCCCTTTTCGGGCAGAACCGTGTCCAGCAATACATTGACGGGCAGATGAAAACCGACTCGCTGCTGATCAACGCCGTCGTCGGCATCCTGGCCGTCGACGAAAACGGCGCGGAGATTGCCGCCTGGAACCCCGACATGCCCATGCTGACGGCCTCCACGATGAAGACCATCACCACCGGTCTCGGCTACGAAGTGCTGGGTCCTGCTTTCCGCTTCTCCACGCGGATTGCCTATGACGGATGGATCGAAAAGGGCGTGCTGCACGGCAATCTCTACATCGTGGGCGGCGCCGATCCGACGCTCGGCTCCCGCGACACCATCGCCTTCCCGATCGATTCGATCTTCGGTATCTGGGCGAAAGCGGTCACGGACGCCGGCATCCGCCGCATCGACGGCCGCATCATCGGGGATGACCGCATCTACGAAGAAGAGTCGATTCCGAGCAGCTGGTCGTACGGCAACATCGGCTATGATTACGGCAGCGGCACATCCGGCCTCTCTTTCTGCGAGAACCTGTCCTATTTCGAAATCGAAGCGGGGGAGGTGGTCGGAGACCCCGTGCGCATCACGCCCGTCGGTCCCCATTCGCCGAACATGACATATATCAATGAAGTGACGACGGGAGAAAAGGGCGACGGCGACAATACCGAATACTACGCTTCCAGCATTTCTCCGATCGGCAAGTTCACGGGCACCTTCGGCATCGACGCCCGGCCGCGCACGCTGGCGCAGTCCAACAAATACGGCCCGGTCACCTGCGCCACCGAATTCGCGACCTACCTGCGTACGCTGGGCATCGGCTGCAAGGGTACCACCGACGTGCGGGAAATGGCCTACGACTACTCCGTCCCGCCGCAGCGGAGCCTGACCTACATCGCAGAAACCTTCTCGCCCGAACTCCGCCGCATCGTCAAGGTCACCAATACCATCAGCAACAACTTCTTCGCCGAGACCATTTTCAAGATGGTGGGCAAGACCCTGCTCGAGCGGAAGACGGGCAGCGAGTGGATGAACGTGTCCTACAGCCAGGCGAGCCAGGTCATCGCGGAGTACCTCCAGGACCGCGGCGTCTCGACCTACGGTTATACGCAGGACGACGGCAGCGGCCTCTCGCGCCAGAACTACGTGTCGCCCCGCTTCTTCACGCGCTTCTATGCGATGATGGCCCAGAGCCCGGATTTCCCGGAGTATCTGGCGAGTTTCCCCGGCCCGGGCCGTCCCGGAACCCTGCAGACGGTGCTCCGCAAGGCGGATCCGGAGCTCAAGAAGACCATCTTCGCCAAGAGCGGATCCCTGTCGAGTGTCCGCTGCTACGCCGGCTACGTCGATTCCAGGCGCGGCCTGCTGCGCTTTGCGATCCTGGTGAACAACTATGCCTGCTCCACCAGCCGGGTGCAGCCCAAGATCGAGGGCTTCATGGAAGAGCTGGCAAAATATGGAGACAAACAATAACAAACATAATCCTACCGTATAATGCTTACCTTATCCAAGAAAGCGCAGGCCATGCCTGCTTCGCCGATCCGTAAACTCGTTCCCTTCGCAGACGCTGCGAAAAAGCGCGGGATCAAAGTCTATCACCTGAACATCGGCCAGCCCGACATCGAATCGCCGAAAGAGGCGCTCGATGCGGTGAAGAACAACGACCTGAAGGTCGTGGCGTATGCCAAGTCCGGCGGCAACGACTCGCTGCGGGAAGGCCTGGCGCGTTACTACAAGGGCATCGGCATCCAAGTGGAGGCCGCTGACATCAACATCACCAACGGTGGCAGCGAGGCCCTGCAGATCGCTCTTTCGGTAACCTGCGATCCCGATGACGAGGTCATCGTTTTCGAGCCTTTCTATACCAATTACAATTCTTTCGCGCTGCAGAACGACGTGAAGCTCGTTCCCATCACCACGCGCATCGAAGACGGCTTCGCGCTGCCGCCGATGAGCGAGGTCGAGAAGCACATCACGCCGAAGACCAAGGGCGTGGTGATCTGCAACCCGGGCAACCCCACAGGCTGCCTCTACACGAAAGAGGCGCTGCTGGAGCTGGGCGAAATCGCGAAGAAATACCAGTTGTTCATCTACGCGGACGAGGTGTACCGTGAATTCTGCTACACCGACGCGCCGCACTTCTCCTGCATGCATATTCCCGGCCTGGAACAAAACGTCATCCTGCTCGACTCCGTGTCGAAGCGCTACAGCCTCTGCGGCGCGCGCATCGGTTACCTCGTGTCGCGCAACAAGGATGTGATGGCCGCCGTCATGCGTTATGCGCAGGCCCGCCTCTGCTCGCCGTCCTACGGACAGATTGCCGCCGAAGGTGCACTCGACGCCCCGGCTTCCTATTTCAAGGCTGTGCGTGACGAATACATCCACCGCCGTGACGTGCTGATCGACGGACTGCAGAAGATGAAGGGCGTCATCGCTCCGCGTCCGATGGGCGCCTTCTACGCCGCCGCGCAGCTCCCGGTCGACGATGCCGAGAAGTTTGCCAAATGGCTGCTCGAAGAGTTCAACTACAACGGCGAGACCGTGATGGTCGCCCCGATGGCCGGCTTCTATGCCACCAAGGGCCTGGGTACGAACCAGATCCGCCTGGCCTATGTCCTCAAGGAAGAAGACTTGAAACACGCTCTTGTGTGTCTCGAAAAAGCCCTTGAAACCTATCCGGGCCGCGTTTAGCGGCACAGTCGCCCGTATGAAACACGTATCCGCCTCATCCCAGTTCATCCATCAGATCCTTCCTGTCAAGGGAATCGCCAATGCGAGGGATCTGGGCGGATACGAAGTGCCGGGAGGCTGTCGCGTCAAATCGGGCTTGCTCTTCCGGTCCGCCCACCTGGCCGGGGCGAAAGAAGCGGACCTCGCTTTCCTGAACCGTCTTTCCATCGGGGTCGTCGTGGATTTCCGTATGGACCGGGAAAAGTTGAAGAAACAGGACCGGGAGATTCCCGGGGCCCGGTATATGGACATGCCCCTCGATGCCGGCGGCGCCATGTCGGCCAGCATCACCGAAGAGGAGGCGCGGAAGTTCATGGGCAGGAAGAAGGAGTTCAACGTCCGGAAACTTATCGTGGCTGCGGCTTTCAATGAAAAGGCGAAAGCCATCGCGCGTGAAATGTATCCCACCCTCTTCTTCTATCCGGACTGCCAGCGTCAGATGGCCGCTTTCCTGCACCTGGTGGTGGAGGAGGGGGACAAACCCATCCTCTTCCATTGCACCCAGGGCAAGGACCGTACGGGTATCGCCTCGGCGTTGCTCCTGGCGGCGCTCGGGGCGGACAGGAAAACCATCGTGACCGACTTCGATATGACCAACCGGTTCTATGAGAAGGATGTCAGGAAATTCACCCGCCGCGTTCGTTTCTGGGGAGGCAAGGAGGAAGAAATAGCTGTGGTCAAGGCGTTTATGGGGGCCAACACGGAGAATTTCATCAAGGCCCTGGACGCAGTCGACGCGCAGTATGGTTCCATGGAAGCTTACCTGAAAGGTCCCATGGGCCTGACGGACGCTGACATCCGGACTTTGAGGACACGCTATCTCGAGAAATAATTTTGTGTATTTCAATTTATTGCGTATCTTTGCAACCCAAAACATTGATTAGAAAACCGTTAAGCTAGTGATTAAGAGATAGTTAAAGGCTATCCGCTTACGGTTATAAATTTTTAAACAAAATTTATTTATGTACGCAATCGTAGACATTGCAGGACAACAGTTCAAAGTGGAAGCCGGCAAGCAGATCTTCGTCAACCGTCAGGCTGCCGAGGTCGGTGCCGCCCTTTCTTTCGACAAGGTATTGCTTCTCGACAACGAGGGTGATGTCAAAGTCGGTGCTCCTTACGTGAACGGCGCAGCCGTGAAGGCGACCGTCATCGAGCACTGCAAGGCTGACAAAGTGATCATCTTCAAGAAGAAACGCCGCAAAGGCTATCAGAAGAAGAACGGCCACCGCCAGTATTTGACCAAACTTCAGATCGAAGGCATTGCTTAACTAACCATTAAAAACAAGAACGAGTTATGGCACACAAAAAAGGTGTAGGTAGTTCCAAGAACGGCCGTGAATCACAAAGCAAACGTTTGGGCGTCAAATTGTTCGGTGGTCAGATTTGCAAAGCCGGCAATATTCTCGTACGCCAGAGAGGTACTGTCCACTATCCGGGTGAGAACGTTGGTATGGGCAAGGACCACACCCTGTTCGCACTGGTAGACGGTGTTGTCTCTTTCAAGAAGAAACTGGGCGACAAGTCCTATGTGTCCGTCGTCCCCATGCCGAAGGCAGAGGCGTAAGCAGTTTCACGCTTGACATCGATAAAAGAGAGGAAGACCGGACAGGTTTTCCTCTTTTTTTGTATATTTGCGCCGCTATAAACCGAGACAAAGATGTTAACCCTCAAACTCCTCCGCGAGAATCCCGAATTCGTCATCGAACGCTTGCAGGTCAAGCATTTCGACGCCAAAGAAATCGTCTACCAAATCCTCGATATGGACCGTCAGCGCCGTGCCGCGCAGACCGAACTCGACGCCTGCCTGGCCCAGCAGAAAACCAGGTCCGCCGAAATCGGCTCCCTGATGAAACAGGGGCAGCGTGCCGAGGCTGAAGAAGCCAAGAAAGCCGTCGCTGAACTGAAGGAGAAATCCAAGGCCCTCGAAGAGAAAATGGCGGAAGCGGAGAAGAAACAGCAGGAACTGGTCGTGCTGTTGCCGAACCTTCCCTGCGCGCTCGTTCCGGAAGGCCGCACCGCCGAAGACAACCTCGTCGTAAAGATGGGCGGTCCCGAGCCGCACCTGCCTGAGAACGCGCTGCCGCACTGGGAACTCGTCAAAAACCTCGACATCATCGACTTCGACCTCGGCGTAAAGCTGACCGGCGCCGGTTTCCCCGTCTATAAAGGAAAAGGTGCCCGGATCCAGCGCGCGCTGATCTCCTGGTTCCTCGAGAAGAACACCGATGCCGGTTACCTCGAATACCAACCGCCGTACATGGTCAATGCCGACTCCGGTTTCGGCACCGGCCAGCTGCCCGACAAGGAGGGCCAGATGTATTACGCTCCGCTGGACGGCTTCTACATGATTCCGACGGCCGAAGTGCCCGTGACCAACATCTACCGCGACGTCATTCTCAAGAAAGAGGATTTCCCGGTGAAAATGACGGCCTATACGCCCTGCTGGCGCCGTGAGGCCGGCTCCTACGGCAAGGATGTGCGCGGCCTGAACCGCCTGCACCAGTTCGACAAGGTGGAGATCGTCCGCCTCGAACTGCCCGAGAACTCCTATGCCGCTCTCGACGAGATGGTGGCTCATGTGGAGACTCTCGTCCAGGGCCTCGGTCTGCGTTACCGCATCCTGCGACTCTGCGGCGGTGACATGAGCTTCACCTCCGCCATCACCTATGATTTCGAAGTGTACTCCGCCGCGCAGCAGCGCTGGCTGGAGGTCAGCTCCGTGTCGAATTTCGAGTCCTACCAGGCCAACCGCCTGAAGCTCCGCTACAAGGACGAGAATGGCAAGACCCAGCTCGCCCACACGCTCAACGGCAGCTCGCTCGCGCTTCCGCGCATTCTGGCCGCCATCATCGAAGACTACCAGATGCCGGACGGCCACATCGTGGTGCCCGAAGTGCTCCGCAAATACACCGGTTTCGACATCATCTGATGGCCGCGCAGCAACGGATTATCCTGGGAATCGACCCCGGAACCAACATTCTTGGTTACGGGGTCATTCTCGTAGATAAAAAGAGCGTCCAGTACGTGGACATGGGCGTGCTGGACCTGCGGAAAGAGAAAGACCACTTCCTGAAGCTGAGCCTGATTTTCGAGCGGGTAGGGGCGCTGATCGAGCGCTACACCCCCGACGACCTCGCCATTGAAGCGCCGTTTTTTGGAAAAAACGTGCAGTCGATGCTGAAGCTGGGACGTGCGCAGGGGGCTGCCATCGCCGCGGCGCTGCACCGCCAGCTGCCCGTGTTCGAATATGCACCCCGTAAAGTCAAAATGGCCATCACGGGGAGGGGCGATGCCTCGAAGGAACAGGTGAAGCTCCTGATGGAGAAAACCCTCCGGATGACGCTCGACGCGAAATTCCTGGATGCCTCTGACGCACTGGCGATTGCGATGTGCCACTACTACCAGCTCACCAGCCCGCTGACCGACACCAGCACCTCGAAAAACTGGAAGTCTTTCATCGAGGCGCATCCGGGGCGGGTAAAAGAGGGCGAAAAGGCTGAAAAAAAGTAAAAAATAACCGTTTAGTCCTTTTAACTTTCCCTGCTGTATTCAGTCTAAGTAGGTGATTTTTTTATTGCGACAATATTCTATTTTATGAAATATCGTTTTTTCCGGGCAGCGCTGCTGATGCTGCTCATCGTGGGAGGGGCCCTCAGTGCACAGGCCCAGAACTACAATCTGAAAATCAAACTGGTCGACAAGAATACCAAGGAGCCCGTGGGCTATGCGACCGTGGCGCTGACGCCCGACGGCAAGACCCAGGTGCTCAAGTACACGCAGAGCGACGACCGTGGCGCTGCCGAGATCAAGGGCATTCCTGCTGGCAAGTACAAGGTAGCGGCCATTCTCATGGGCTACGAGACCTACGAGGAAGTTATCACCATCAACAAGGATACAGACCTGGGCACCAAGCAGATGGCCGTTGAGGCCAATTTCCTGAAGGGCGCCACTGTTTCGGACGTCGGCAACCCGATCACTGTCAAGAAAGACACCATCACGCATAACGTGACCATGATCAAGTCGGGTGACAACGACATGCTCGAGGACCTGCTGAAGAAGCTCCCCGGCATCGAAGTCAGCTCCGACGGCTCGATTACGGCCAACGGCAAAACCATCAACAAGATCCAGATCGGCGGCAAGGAGTTTTTCCTCGACGACCCGACGATCGCCAGCAAGAACCTGCCTGCCAACATCATCGAGCGCGTGAGTGTGGTCGACAAGAAATCGGAGCAGGCCCAGTTCACCGGCATTGACGACGGTGAGGAGGAGACGGTGCTCGACCTGGGTATCCGCAAGGGCATGATGAACGGCTGGTTCGGAAATGTGATGGGTGGCGGTGGCTATGATGTACTGCCTTCTGACAACAAGATTCGTTACCAGGGTGCTGCCATGGTGGCCAACTTTACGGAAACCAACCAGCTGGCTTTCATCGGCAACGCCAACAATACCAACAACCGTGGCTTCAACGATATGGCAGCCTCTTCGATGGGCAGTATGCGTGGCGGTGGCATGCGGGGTGGTATGGGCGGCGGCTTTGGCTGGGGCGGAAACGGCGAGTCCACCTCCTACATGGCTGGTTTCAACGGCAGCCACACCTGGAAGAACAAGTCCGAGATTACGGGCAATGCCATGTTCAACGGCAACGAACGTTATGTGAAAGAGACGACGGCCCGTGAAACTCTCCAGAAAGATGGTTCTTCTGTTTTTGCAGACGAGGATGGCTATACCAACACCAGTACCTGGGGCGTCCGTGCCGGTGCGCGTGCTGACTGGAAGATATCGCAAAATACATCGCTGCTTTTCGAACCCAATTTCAATATCGGCTGGGGTTCGTTCGATGAAGCAAGTACCTTCGACACCTGGCGAGGCGCTGACGGTGTGAAGAAGACACAGGTCAATGAAGGTAACAGTGCTTCTTTTGGAGACAGCCACAACCAGAGTGCCAATGGCCGCATTTTGTGGCGTCAGCGTCTGGGCAAGCCCGGCCGAACGATATCGGTCAATGCCCGTTACAATTTCAATAACAGTGATATGGAGGGATACAACCAGTCGCTGACCCGGACTTTTTCAAACATCGGTAACGATCCTGAAACGGGGGATCCGGTATACTGGAGCAGTGACGTGGTCGTTGACCAGATGTACCAGACCAAGACCAAGACGCAGGGGGCGAACGGCCGCGTTTCGTACACCGAGCCCTTGGGCAAAAACTTCTACCTGGAGGCCAACTATATGTACAACTTTACGGACAGGCTTTCCAAGAAGGAAACTTTTGACAAAGATGCAAGTGGTGCATATACCGAGAAGGATCCGATGTACAGCAGCAACATCTCCAACCGTGTACACCGGCAAAACATTGGCCTGAACTTCCGCAAACAGGAGGAAAAGTACAACTTTACATTGGGTGCCAGCCTGCAGCCGCAGAAGACCATCAACCATACCGTCAATGGAACTGTTGGTGATACGACCCTCACCCTTAAGGTGCTGAACTGGTCGCCGAACGCCCGCGTCGACATCAACTTCGACGATGCGACGATGCTCCGTATCAACTATCGCGGCAATTCGCAGCAGCCGAGCCTGACGCAGATGATGCCCGTGCCCGACAACTCGAACCCGCAGCGCCAGACCCTCGGTAACCTGGGCCTGAACCCTTCGTTCTCGCACAACATGATGGTGATGTTCAACCGCACGAACATGAAGACCTACGCCTCGTTCAACGCGAACCTGAACTTTACGTACAATACCAATAACATCGTGAATGCGAGCTGGATTGATGACAGAGGCGTCAACTACACCGTGCCGATGAACAATGACAAGGGATCCTGGTCGACCCGTGCCTTCATCATGTTCAACACGCCGATTGCCAAGAGCCGTTTCTCCATCATGTCGTTCACCAATGCCAACTACAATACCAGCGTTTCTCTGGTGGGCAACGACGACATCGATGCTTATGACGAGCATTCCTATCTGAATCTGGCCAACTATACGCAGAACACGACCCGGACCGCCGGCTTTTCCGAGAACCTCCGCTTCTCGTACCGTGACGACATCATCGAGGCTTCCATCGGTGGCGGCACCCGTTTCTCCCAGTCCTGGTATTCGGTGTCTGAGAACAATCATCCGGCCACATGGACAAGCAATGCGGAAGCCCGGTTCATTGCCAAGATTCCCAATGTGCTGAACATCTCGACCGATGCCCGTTATACCCGCTATGACGGCTATAACTCCGAGTTCAATGATCCGACTTTCGTCTGGAATGCTGAAATCAGCAAACAGTTGTTCAAGAATCAGTTTACCCTGGCACTCAAAGCCTACGATATCTTGAACCAGTCCAAGAATACCTATCGTAGCAACCAGAGCAACTATGTGCAGGATACCCGGAATAATACCCTTGGTCGTTACATCATGCTGAGCCTGACCTACCGCTTCGGTACCTTTGGCGGCAACCGTGGTGGCATGCGTGGTCCCGGCCCTGGCGGCCCGGGTCCCGGTGGCTTCGGCGGACGTCCCGGCTTTGGCGGTGGACCTGGCCGTCGATTCTAAAGACTAGAGGGATTCGTCCTCTTCTTCGAGGACATTGGAACCCGCATAACGGCGCCACTTCTCCAGAAGGGCGGACATATCCGAAGGGATCTCGCTGTCAAACGAGATCTCTTTTTTTGTGCGGGGATGCACGAAGCCCAGCGTCTTGGCGTGCAGGGCCTGGCGCGGGCAGAGCGCGAAGCAGTTGTCGATGAACTGCTTGTATTTGGTGTAAAGGGTCCCCTTGAAGATACGGTCTCCGCCGTAGCGGGCGTCATTGAAGAGGGGATGCCCGATGTGGTTCATGTGGACGCGGATCTGGTGGGTGCGGCCAGTCTCCAGCACACATTCCACCAGTGTCACGTAGCCGAAGCGCTCCAGCACGCGGAAATGCGTGATGGCGTGCTTGCCCTGGCTCTCGTCGGCGCAGACGCGGAAGCGCAGGCGGTCATTGGGGTCGCGCCCGATGGGGGCGTCGATGGTGCCCTCGTCCTCCGCGATGTTGCCCCAGACCAGAGCCCAGTAGCGGCGCTCGATCGTGTGGTGGAAGAACTGGCGGGCAAGTTCAATCTGGGCTGCGTCGTCCTTGGCCACGACCAGCAGTCCCGAGGTGTCCTTGTCGATGCGGTGCACGAGCATGCCCATGCGCTCGTCTCCTTCGGGGTCGGGATGGACGCCCAGATAATACGCCAGGGCGTTGACCAGCGTCCCGGAATAATTGCCGTGCCCCGGATGGACCACGAGGCCGGCGGGCTTGTTGATGACCATCAGGTCGTCGTCTTCATAGACGATGTCGAGCGGGATGGGCTCGGGCTTGATCTCGATGCCGCGGCGCCGGTAGGGCATCATCAGCGTGATGACGTCGAGCGGCTTGACTTTGTAATTGGCCTTGACCACGCGGTCGTTGACGCGCACGTATTCGGCGTCGATGGCGAGCTGCACGCGGTGACGCGAGGTGTCTTTCAGGTGGTCGGCCAGGAATTTGTCGACGCGCAGCTGCGCTTGTCCGCTGTCGGCGACCAGGCGGAAATGCTCGAACATCTCCTGCTGTTCTTCGTCTTCGGACAGGATGTCGGGTGCGAGGTCAAGCTGCAGGTCTTCGCTCATCGGGTGGCGATCTTGGCCTGGCTGGTGGTCAGCTTGAGATGGATGGTGGTGCCCATGCGCACCGGGGAGCCGGCGCTGTAAGACGGGTTCTGGTGATAGACCACGGCGCGGAGCGTATCCTGGTAGTTCTGGACAGTCTCGTCGTAGGTGACGTTGCCCAGATTGAGGGAGTTCTCAAAGAGGTTGTCCTTGGCCACCGGCAGGGAGAAGCCCACCAGATAGGGGACGTAGGTATTGCTTTCATCGGGGGAGAGGCCCAGCAGCAGGTCGACGGGGCTCTCGGCCTCGATTTCAGTGCCGGGGGCCACATAGCGGCCGGCGATGAACTGGTCGAGCACGTTGTTGGTGGCCAGGTCTTCGCGATACATCAGCCGGCCCACGGTCAGTCCGCTGGCCAGAATTTCGGTCTTGGCCTGGCGCAGCGAATAGCCCACGAGGTTGGGCATCTTCACCATCTTGGTGCTGTGCGCGTTGATGGTGAGCTTGATGTTGCGGTTTTTCTTCACCTGGCTGCCGGGAGCGGGGTTCTGGGAAAACACGTGTCCCTTCTCCATCCGTTTCACATACACGGAGTCGGTGACTTCGGTACGGATGTGGTAGCGTTTGGCCACGATCTGAGCATCGGATACCGACAGGTCGGTGAAATCGGGCACGACGATGACCTGGTTGTGCCGAGTGATGGCCTTGAGGCTCAGCTGGGTGATGACGAGCAGGGCGATCATGAGCGCCACTGCCAGCACCAGATTCCTGATGATCCAGCGTCCGATCGGTTTATTGTTCTGGTCTACTTCCATAACCCGACAAAGTTACGAAATAATTTTGATAAACAAGTTTGAAAAATTATTTTCAATTGTATTTATTTTTGCATTATATTTGCAATACATTTTATGAAATTATGATCGCCATATGACTTCTATGACTATACGAGTGGACGAACAACTCAAGAAGAGTTTTGATATCCTATGCGATGAATTCGGGCTGAGCAACAGCGCAGCCATGAATCTGTTCATGAAGGCCGTGGTCAGGGAACGCAGGATTCCCTTTGAGATCAAGGCCGATTCTGAAGCTGACATCCGTCGTCAGGGCTGGGCAGCCTTCTTGCGGATGCGGGAAAATGCGCTTGCATCTGAAGCCGCAGATATGAGTTTGGAGGAGATTAACGAGGAGATCAATGCGGTGAGAGATGAAAAAGGGCACTAAGATTTACGCAGTCATTGATTCGAATGTCATCGTATCTGCTTTGATTTCCAAGCATCCGGGTACCGCTCCGTTGACAGTGCTGGCAAATGTCTTTTCTGGAGACATCACCCCAGTCTTTAACGACGAAATCATCGAAGAGTATCAGGTAGTACTCTCCCGGGAGAAATTTCATTTGAATCCACAAGATATCGATACAGCGTTATCGGCCATTACTAACTATGGCCTGAACCTCGAAAGGACGCCTGACGCCGACGAATCTTTCCCCGATCCCAAAGATCTCGTCTTTTACGAAGTCAAGATGAGCAAGGACGATGCCTATCTGGTGACTGGCAACACGAAGCATTTTCCCAAGAAACCATTCGTGGTAACGCCCCGCGAAATGGTTCATATTCTTGCGAAGCAAGAGCCGGCAGATTAATACCGGATTGAGATTCCGGCGTGGAAGACATTCTGGTGGCCAGGAGCGATACTGCGGTAATGCCAGCCGACAGTCAAGCCAAAAATTCTGTACCAGATGCCGGCGCTGATGCCCATGCGCCATCCTGCGTTCGCATACATATTATCGGTGTGTCGGGTACCACCGACAGGTGTATAGTCTGTTCCCTCTTCCAGATAGAGCGGTGAACCCGCAAGATACCGGTTGTGACGGATACCTGTGCCCACTCCAGGTGAGACAAAGAGGCCGGCCTTCCAGTCGCCGAATTCATGCATATAGCCGATATTCAGGGATGTAACCGACTCTGCTGCATGCGAACGAGCCCAAATCCAGGATGCCGGTTTTGTGGTAAAACTGCCATCCTCGGCATATACCGTTCCTTTCGCAAGCCGCTGGACGTCAAAAGAACGTGAAAGGCCCCACGAGAAAACATGGCCGTTACGCCAGGGACGGAGGCGGAAATCCACCAGGTCCAATTCTCCGTACAAGCCTGAAGACCGGATCGGCGATTCCACGTTCCGGTAACTGTATCCCGCCTGGATTCCGCCAAATGCTACGACAGACCATTTCGGCTTGACATTCTTCTTGGTGACGCCGAATAGCGGTGCTTCGAAATTGAGTTTATTGTTTTGTGCACTGGCTGACAGCGCGATCAAGGCAGCCAGCAGCGAAAGAAATACATTTTTCATCTTCTTATCTTTTATTTTTATTGTTTTTCAAACATCGAATGCAGGTCCTCCAGGGTCGCCGATCCTTCCAGGTAGAGGATGGTGATCTTCCAGATAAACCCTTCTGGCCGGGCCTGGTAGCAGAGATAGCGGTTGATCTTCCGGTCCGGTTGGAGTGTGATCAGCGCATAGATCAGCAACGCGCCTTCCTTCTCTGTCTCGCACGAAACGGCGGTTTCGGCATCTGCGGCCACCAATGCCGCCACCTTCAGGGCCGTGGCCGTATCTGCCCGGAAGGAAATCCCTCGGTAATAATCCAGTTTGTAAGTGGCCATGCCGCCGCCACGAACCTCTGTCGTGACCATCCGCTCGGTAGGGACCACTTTCCCCCGGAAAACAGGGTAAACGTTCAAATCTCGCTGGGCGAAGGCCGTGCCGCCAAGCAGAAGCAGCATCGCAAAGAAAAGTATTGTCTTTTTCATCGCTGGAACATTTCTAGTAATTGAATCTCGGCAGGTGTGTCACCCGCGAAGAAATCGGACAGCGAAGCCGCCACGGACGCCATGATCGCCTCGCTGTCATTGGATTGCACGCCGTATGCATAGCTGACGCAGCGTTCATCGGAGCGCTGTGCTGGGCGGAAATGGAGGCTCAGGCTGACGGCCAGAACTGCCACGATGCTCGCGGCCGCGGCCGTCCAGGAGTAGATGCGCATGGTCCGCTGCTTGCGGGCCTTCCGCTCCCGGCCAATAGACAGGTAACCGAGCACGCCCCGGAGTTCCGTGAAATCCGGATCGTCCACCCGTGCTGCATACAGAGCCAGATCCCGCTCCTCTTCCGGCGTGGTCTCCGCCTCCCAGTAGCGCTGCAGCAGGGCTGTGTATTTATCTTTATCGGTCATCTTTCAAAGCGTTTTTCAAGGTTTCTCTCAGTGTTTTCCGGGCGCGGGAGAGTTGCATTCGCACAGCCGCTGGCTCCATCTTCAATTCTTTTGCAATCTCCTCCAGTGTTCGACCACCATATTCTTTCTCCTCCAGTATGTATCGTTGTGTTTCTGTTAGTTCTGTTTGAATTTTCCGATTCATTTCGGCGTAAGCCTTTTCTCTGTCTGTGGGATCGGGGCTGTCATCCACGAAATCCTTCTCCAGCGGAACTGTCCGCGCTCGTCGTCGCTCGTTGAGACTTGCATTCCGGACTGTCCGGGCCAGCAGCGCTTCAGCCTCCTTCTCCGATCCGATCGGATACTGCCGTCGCCAGAGCCGCACGAAGCTGTCCTGCAGAACATCTTCCGCCCCGCCGGGATCCGGCAGCATCCCGCCGGAGATCCCTTTCAGCTTCTGCCGAAGCCGCACGAATGCATCAGTCAGATAATCTTTCGCCATTCTACTTATATAACACGCGAAGTTCGGAAATGTAACAGCAATTCAGCAATAAGTAGATGCAAAACAGGGGAACATCGTTGCGCCCTGGCTGATCAACCTGAAAATCGTTGTCCTGAGAGGCCACTGCTACAGGAAGACGATTCAGACTTTGCCTTCGGCGCGGGTTTACGATAAAACCCGGTAGAAACTATCGCGTTCGACAGCTTTCCAGCCGGCGGCGGTGGCGCGGGCGGACAGTTCGGCGACGGTGAGGGTGGGGCGCTGGTCTTCAGCGCCCGCCAGGGAATAGATGCGGGTGGAGTCGTTGATGGTGCCGTCCAGGTCGTCGGCACCCCAGGCCATGGCTTCGAGGGCCAGGTCTTTGCCGAGCATGGGCCAGTAGGCCTTGATGTGCGGGATGTTGTCGAGGGCCAGCCGCGCGATGGCGAAGGTGCGCAGCACTTCTTCGTCCGACACCTCGCCCAGGCTGGAGAGCTGGTTGTCGCGGGAACGGAACTTCAAGGGAATGAAGGCGTTGAAGCCGCCGGTTTCTTCCTGCAGTTCCCGCAGGGCAAGCAGGTGGTCGACGCGGTCTTCGCGGCTTTCGATATGGCCGAAGAGCATCGTGCAGTTGGTGGGGATGCCCATGCGGTGGGCCGTACGATGAATGTCGAGCCAGCGTTCTGCGTCACACTTGTCGGGGCAGAGCTGCCTGCGGACGGCCGGCGCGAAAATCTCGGCGCCGCCGCCCGGCATGGTTTCCAGGCCGGCTTCATGCAGCCGATGCAAGCAGGTTTCGGCCGTCAGACGGTTGTAACGGCACATGTCGTCGATCTCGACGGCTGTATAAGCCTTGACGGTGACGGGGCGTTGCGGCGTGCCGTGTTCGCGGGCAAAGCCGTGCACCCTTTCCACGATCTGCCGGTAATAGTCGAAGGGCTTGTCGGGCTGGACGCTGCCCACGATGTGGATCTCGGTCATGCCCGGCTCGAATTTGCTTTCGCAGTAGGGGATGACCTCGTCGAGCGCCATGCTCCAGGCGCCGGGCTGTGATGCGTTGTCGCGCCGGTAGGAGCAGAACTTGCAGCGGTGGGCGCAGATGTTCGAGGGCTCGAGGTGGAAGTTTCGGTTGTACCAGATACGGTCCCCGTTCAGGTTTTTGCGTACAAAAGAAGACGCCGCCTGCAATTCGGGCAGGGGCGCCTCATAAAGCTCCAACAGTTCTTTCCGACTCGTTCTTACCAAAGGTCTTCGGAAGAGACGGTCAGTTTCTTGCGGCCGTGACGACGGCGTGCAGCAAGGACGCGACGTCCGTTGGGCGTGGACATTCTTTCACGGAAACCGTGTTTGTTGCGGCGCTTGCGCTGGGAAGGTTGAAATGTACGTTTCATATCTGATGATTTCTTGTATACTGATTTGGGAGCGCAAAGATAAGGCTTTTCCTTTAATTTACAAATATTTTTAGCGGGAGATTGTCACAATCTTCTTCTCCTCGAACCAGGGATCGTCGAACCAGTTGGAAACCGGTGCCACATAGAACTTTCCGCGGTCGAGGCGGCAGCGCCGCACGCAGTCCGCGATCTCGGTATCCAGGTCACCGCCCTTGAGGTAGCAGATGGCCTTCGTGAACTTGCCCCTGACCCAGGGATAGAAGGTCGAAAGGTCGGTTACGGCCCGGGACACCACATAGTCGAAGGGACCGGGCAGGCTTTCGGCGCGGGCCTGCACGCAGGTCACGTTGTCGAGCGCAAGCCCGTCTGCAACGGCTTGTGCCACTTTGACTTTCTTGCCGATGGAGTCACAGAGCGTGAAGCGGGCTTCCGGGAAAAGGACTGCCAGGGGAATGCCGGGGAAGCCACCGCCCGTGCCCAGATCGAGCACCGTGCTACCGGCGGGGAAATCCACGAGCTTGGCGATGGCGAGCGAGTGCAGAATGTGATGCGTCATCAGTTCGTCCATGTCCTTGCGGGAGATCACGTTGATGCGTTCGTTCCATTCGCGGTAGAGTGCTTCCATCGCGCGGAACCGGGCCAGCTGGCGTTCGCTCAGCTGCGGGAAATACTTAGTCAGTGCTTCCATCGGCAGGGTTCTCCACCATTTTTTCCAGGAGTTTGCGGGCCCGGTTGATGCGGGTCTTGACGGTTCCCAGGGGCAGCTGCAGCTCCCGGGCGATATCTTCGTATGCGTAGTCCTTGATGAAACGCAGCTCGGCGACCTGCCTGTAACTGTCGGGCAGGTTCTGGATGCCTTCAATCAGGTCGCGGACGGCCTGGACCACGATGTAGTCTTCTTCAGGGGTACTGCCCGAAAGCACCTCGAGCGCCTCGCGTTCCGACGAGATGGGCACGGAGTTGATGGTTGCCCGGCTGCGGCGCAAGTGGTCGATGGCTTCGTTCTGGGCGATGTTGTAGAGCCAGGTGGAGAAGGCGTACTGCGGGTTGTAGCGCTCGATGTTCATGAATGCCTTCTCAAAGCTGCGCTGGCAGATGTCCTCGGCGTCTTCCGTCACGGAGACGTATTTCAGGATGTGGGCCATCAGCGAGCTGCGGTACTTCTCCAGCAGCTTGGAGAAGGCCCCCTGGTCGCGTTTCAGCGCCAGTTCCACGAGGGCGTGGTCTTCCATGCGGACCTTAGTGGGCTTCTCTCCAGTTTTTGCCATAGTTGCATTCGGTAAGCAAGGGGACTTTCAGGGTACAGACCTGCTCCATCTCCTGTTTGACAAGGTCGACGATGCGGTCGCGCTCCTCGGCGACCACGTCGAACACCAGTTCGTCGTGGACCTGCAGCACCATGCGGCTGCGAAGGCCCTCGTCGTCGAGCCGGCGGCTGACGGCGATCATGGCCAGTTTGATGATGTCGGCGGCGCTGCCCTGGATGGGGGCGTTGATGGCGTTGCGTTCGGCCAGGCCGCGGGCGACGGCGTTCTTGCTGTTGATGTCGGGCAGGAAACGCTTGCGGCCGAAGATCGTCTCGACATAACCCTTCTCGCGGGCTTCTGCGATGACGCGGTCCATGTAGGCCTTGACGCCGGGATAGCTCTTGAAGTATTCTTCGATGAAGTCGCGGGCCTCGGTGCGCGAAATGCCCATGCGCTGCGAGAGGCCGAAGGCGGAGATGCCGTAGATGATGCCGAAGTTCGCCACCTTGGCGTGGCGGCGCTGCTCGGCCGTGACTTCGTCGGGATCGAGGTGGAAGATGCGGGCGGCCGTGGCGCGGTGTACGTCGGCACCGTGGGCGAAACCGGCCACCAGGTGCTCGTCGCCGCTCAGGTGAGCCATCAGGCGCAGTTCGATCTGCGAGTAGTCGGCCGAGACGATCCATCCGCCGGGATCGCTGGGTACGAAGGCCTCGCGGATCTTCATGCCACGCTCGGTGCGGATGGGAATGTTCTGCAGGTTCGGCCGGACGCTGCTGAGACGCCCTGTCGCTGTAAGGGCCTGGGTATAAGTGGTATGGACTTTTCCGTCGCGAGGGTCGGCAAGGGCCGGCAACGGGTCGATATAAGTCGAAAGAAGCTTCTTGACGGCCCTGAATTCCAGAATCTTGCCGATAATCGGGTGGCGGTCCGCCATCTCGGTGAGGGTCTCCTCGTCGGTCGGATAATTGTCACGCTGATTTTTCTTGGCACGGGGATTCAGGCCGAGCTTCTCGTAGAGCACCACGCCGATCTGGCGGGGAGACGACAGGTTGAGTGCGGGTTCGCCCGCCAGGTCGCGGGCTTCCTGCTCGATCTGTACCAGCTCTTTCGAGAGCACGCGGCTGTACGCGCCCAGCATCGCCGGGTCAATCCGCACGCCGACGGCCTCCATGCGGGCCAGGATGCTGATCAGGGGCATTTCAATGCGGGTGTAGAGTTCCCACAACCCTTGCTCCTGCAACTCTTTGCGGAGCAGGGGCTCCAGCTGGCCGGCCGCCACGCATTCCCGGGCGGCGGACTTGTCTTCGAAGTCGAAGAGCATCATCTGGCCGTCCCGGGCCGCCTCGCTGAGTTCTGCATCGAGATAGTGGGCGGCGAGCATGTCGAGTTTGTGGCTCCGTTCGGGGTTGAGCAGATAGTGCATGATCTCCACATCGTATAGATTTCCCCGAAGGGCCGTATGCTTGAGTCCGAAGCCGCATTTCGCGATGGCCGGGTCGGCCAGCAGGGGCAGGGCCTGGTCCAGCGGAAGGCTGCAGTAGCTGTCTCCGCTGGCCAGGATGACGGGGTCGCCCATGCGCACGGCGACGCGGCCGTTGCGGCGGGCTTCCTCGAAGAGTCTGGCGGCGGGTATTTCGTTGCAGCGCAGGGTTTCCCGTTTTTTTTCGGGAATCGGGGCCAGTTTCGGCACCAGCCCGCGCAGCGAGTTGAATTCAAAGTGGTTGAACAGTTCGGCCACGCGCTGCTGGTCAGGCTGGCCGAGCTGCAGGCTGTTTTCGTCCGCGTCGATGTCGACGTCGGTCTTGATGGTGACCAGGGTCTTGCTCAAGCCGAGGTGGGGGAGCGCGGCGCGGAAGGCCTCCTGCTGTTTGGGTGACAGCTCGTCGAGGTGGTCCACGATGCCCTCCAGGCTGCCGTATCTGGCTACCAGCTTGCGGGCGCCCACTTCGCCGATGCCGTCCACGCCCTTCACGTTGTCGGCGGCGTCGCCCCAGATGGCCAGGATGTCCACGATCTGCATGGGATTGTCGATGCCGTAGTGGCTGCAGATGGCTTCTTTCGAGACGATCTCGTTCTCGCCGCCGCCCTTGCCGGGCTTGTACTGGAAGATGTGGTCGTCCACGATCTGGCCGAGGTCCTTGTCGGGGGTTACCATGTAGACGTCGCAGTCGGGGGCGGCGAAGCGCCGGGCCAGGGTGCCGATCACGTCGTCGGCCTCGAAGCCGGGCTTCATGAGCACGGGAATGTCGAGGGCGCGCACGATGTCGGTCAGGGGCTCCAGGGCGGCCTTGACCAGTTCGGGTGTTGCGGTGCGGGTGGCCTTGTAGTCCGGATACAGTTCATGGCGGAAAGTCTTGGCCGGCGGGTCGAACATCACGGCCAGGTGGGAGGGCTGCTCCCGGGCGATGAGTTCGAGCAGGTATTTGGTGAACCCGAAGAGGATGGAGGTGTCTTCCCCCTTCGAATTGATCATGGGCCTGCGCAGGAATGCGTAGTACATCCTGAAAATCAAGGAATGGCCGTCGATCAAGTAAAGGTTTTTCATATCCTGCAAATATAACATATTTTTTAACAGTTCGGGAACAAAAAAATTTCGTTGAAAAAATGACGAAAGATGCTGGATTTTGCTTCTGATTTGTTATATTTGCTGAGAAATTGAAATAAAACTTTAAAAATCATGGATATCACACCGCTTCTTTCCAACAATGCTTTAAGTATGCGCCGTTCGCAGATCCGCGATCTGCTCAGTGTGGCGACCCGTCCCGAGATCATTTCTTTTGCCGGAGGCTTCCCCAATCCGCAGACCTTCCCGATGGAAGACCTGAAGAAGATCATGCAGGAAGTGCTGGACACCGAAGGGCACGCCGCGCTCCAGTATGGTTCCACCGAGGGCGTGCTGGCGCTCCGGCAGGAGATTTCGAAGCTCTACAAACGGGAAGAAGGGCTGGATGTCCCGGTCAAAAATATCCTGATCACGACGGCGTCGCAGCAGGCGCTCGACCTCATCTCCCGCATCTTCCTCAACCCGGGCGACGTGGTCGTCTGCGGTCTTCCGTCCTATCTGGGCGCCCTGCAGGCCTTCTGGTCCTACCAGGGCCAACCCTACGGCCTGCGGCACAACCTGGGTCTCGACGAAGCCTGCAACGTGCTCTGCGCAACGGGCAAGAAACCGAAATTCCTCTATTCAATCCCGGACTTCCAGAACCCGTCCGGCGAGACCATGTCGGTCGAAGAGCGTGAATATGCCATCGAAGTGGCCCGCAAGTACGACCTGCTCATTGTCGAGGATACGCCCTACAAGAACATCCGCTTCTCGGGCGAACGCATCGCGTCCATGTATTCGATGGATCCGGAACGGGTCATCATGCTGGGCACCTTCTCGAAGACCTTCGTGCCGGGCTTCCGCCTGGGCTGGGTGGTGGCGCCCGACAACGTCATCGAACGCCTCATCGTGGCCAAGCAGTCGGCCGACCTCTGCACGCCTGCCTTCTCGCAGCTGGTGGCGGCGAAATACCTGGCTTCCGGCGCTTACGACGAGAACCTGAAGAAGACCTGCGCGCTCTACAAGCGCAAGAAAGAACTGATGATCAAGGCCTTCGAGGACTATATGCCGGAAGGTGTGAAGTGGACGAACCCCGACGGCGGCCTGTTCCTCTTCCTCAAGCTGCCCAAACAGTACGACACCCGCGAGCTCTTCGACATCGCCATCAAGGAAAACGTGGCCTTCGTCATCGGCGAGGCCTTCCACTGCGACGGCAGCGGCAAGCACACGATGCGCCTGAACTTCTCCTTCGCTTCGGACGAGAAGATCGTGGAAGGCGTGAAGCGCCTCGCGAATGCCATCAAGCAACTGTACGCGAAGTACGAATAACGAAACTCAGTTCCGGTAAATGACGCTGCCGCTCGCCTGGTGGGTAGCGAGGATCAGCACCTCGGCTATCTGCACATGGGCGGGCGCCTGCGCAGCGTAGAGCGCCACGTCGGCGATGTCGTCGCCGCTGAGCGGCTGTATTCCCTGGTAGACCTTCGCTGCCCGCTCCGCATCACCGTGGAAGCGCACCTGACTGAAATTGGTTTCCACCAGGCCCGGCTTCAGGTTCGTAACGCGCACGGGTGTTTGGGCCAGGTCGATGCGGAGACCGTCGGACAGGATCTTGACGGCCGCTTTCGTGGCGCAGTAGACCGCGCCGCCTGCGTATGCGGCATCGCCGGCCACCGATCCGATGTTGATGATGTGGCCCTGCTGCCTGGCGATCATGCCGGGGACGATGAGCCGTGTCATGTACAGCAGGCCTTTGATATTGGTGTCGATCATGGTCTCCCAGTCGGTGAAGTCACCGGCATATTCGGGCTCCAGGCCCAATGCCAGACCGGCGTTGTTGACCAGTACGTCGATGTCGCGCCAGGCGGCGGGAAGCGAGTCGAGCGCCTGCTTCACGGCGTCGCGGTCACGCACGTCGAAGCACAGCGGCAGAACCGCTGTGCTGAATTCCTTTTCCAGTTCGCCGGCCATTGCGGCCAGCTGCCCGGAGCGACGTGCAGTAATGATCAGACGATATCCGGCACCCGCGAATTTCCGGGCGCACGCGGCGCCGATTCCGCTCGTGGCGCCGGTAATCAGGACGGTTTTCATTTACCAGGCCTGGGCGATGGCGATGAAATCGTCGGCTTTGAGGGAAGCGCCGCCGATCAGTCCGCCGTCGATGTCGGGGCAGGCGAAGAGTTCCTTCGCATTGGAAGGCTTGCAACTGCCGCCGTAGAGGACGGTGGTGTTCTCAGCGATCTTTTCGCCGAAGTGGGCGGACAGCGTGCTGCGGATGAACGCGTGCATTTCCTGTGCCTGTTCGGCCGTTGCGGTTTCACCGGTTCCGATGGCCCATACGGGTTCGTAGGCAATGATGACATTCGCCATCTTCTCCGGCGCCAGGGTGAACAGCACATCGGAGATCTGCTTGGAAACCACGTCGAAATGTTGGTTGAAGTTGCGGTCCTCGAGCTTCTCGCCCACGCAGTAGATCACCTTCAGGCCGTTCTCGAAGGCCATGGCGATCTTCTTGGTCAGTTTGGCCGCGTTCTCACCATAATACTCCCGACGCTCCGAGTGACCGAGGATTGTATAGCTGCAGCCGATGCCCTTCAGCATGGCGGCGGACACCTCGCCGGTGAAGGCGCCCTTCGGCTCGGTTGCGCAGTTCTGAGCGGAGAGTCCGACGGGACTTCCCTTGAGGACTTCGGCCACGGGAACCAGGTGGGTGAACGGCGGAGCGATGATGAGCGTTACGCCCTTGGCGATTTCATCAACTTTGGCGACGATACCTTTTGCGAGTTCGACACCTTCGGCAACGCTGGTGTTCATCTTCCAGTTGCCGGCTACGATTTTCTTTCTCATGATAGGTTATTATAGTTATGATTTTTCTTTTGTCTCTTCTGTCTTGCACTCCGTGGCTCCGAAAATCCAAGTTCCGCTACATACAAGACAATCTGCAAATATAGAAAATTATTGTATTTTTGTGGCACAAAATACGACAAAGAAATGAGTTTCAGCTTTAAAGAAATCATCAGCGCGTTCATCGTACTCTTCGCCATCATCGACATCACCGGCTCGCTGCCCATCATCATCGACCTGCGCAGCCGCGGCGCCAAGATCGGCCCGATGAAGGTGGCACTCATCTCTTTCGCCATCCTCGTGGCCTTCCTCTTCGCCGGCGAAGGTCTCCTGTCCCTCTTCGGCGTGGAGATCAACTCCTTTGCCGTCGCCGGTGCCATCATCATCTTCATCTATGGCATGGAGATGATCCTCGGCCGGGAAATCATCAAGAACGACGGTCCCGCTTCCGCCGCCAATGTCGTGCCGATCATTTTCCCGCTGATTGCCGGCGCCGGCGTGCTGACGACCCTGATCTCGATGCGCGCTGAGTATGCCATGCAGAACATCATCGTGGCCATCGCCCTCAACATGGTGGTGGTCTATTTCGTGCTCAAATACGTCGACTGGGTCGAGCGCGTGCTCGGCCCGACCGTCATCTACATTCTTCGCAAGATTTTCGGTATCATTCTGCTGGCCATGGCCGTGAAGCTCTTTACGACCAACATCGCCACGATGATCTGAGCTTTGAACCATGGATTATATTGCCGTACATATCCGGATCGAGCCCTTTCAGGAAGAATGGGCTGAAATCATCGAGGCGGAAATCGCCGACCTGGGCTTCGACAGCTTTACGGTCGAAGATCCTTTTCTGAATGCCTTCATCCCGAAGGAACAATTCTCAGAGCCCATGCTCAAGACCCTGCTCGGCGCGTTTGACGCAGCGGAGTTCCGAGTTTCCCACACCGTGGAGCTGGTGAAGGAACAGAACTGGAACGCCGTGTGGGAAAGCGATTTCGAGCCGGTTACGGTAGGGGATGAAGTCACGGTCAAGGCCGTGTACCACAAGAACTTGCCCAAGACCCGCTACAACATCGTCATCGATCCCCAGATGAGCTTCGGCAGCGGGCATCACCAGACTACGTCGATGATCATCGAGCAGCTGCTGGAAGACCGGAAAGCCTTGAAAGGGAAGACCGTGCTCGATATGGGGACCGGCACCGGCATCCTGGCCATCCTGGCCGCAAAGCTGGGCGCCGCAGTGCCCGTCCATGCCGTGGACATCGATCCGCGCTGCGTGTTGTCGGCCAAGGCCAACGCGCGCCGCAACCGTGTCCCGCACAAGGTCATCACGGTGCTGGGCGATGCGTCCGTGCTCATCCGGGGCCAGTACGACTGGATCCTGGCCAACATCAACCGCAACATCCTGCTCGCCGACATGGATACTTATGTCCGTTCCCTCAAGCCACAGGGCGGCCGCATTCTGCTCAGTGGTTTCTATACCGCCGACATTCCGCTGCTGCTGGAAAAAGCGGCTTCGCTGGGTCTCATGGAAATCTCCCGCCGCACCCGCGACGACTGGGCCCTTCTAGTATTGATAAAAATTCCCGCGGCATCAGCCGCTAGCGGAGGCCGTTGTGTTGGCTTAGTGAGTTAGCAGGCCGAAGCGGCAGGTCTGGGCGGAGCCCAGTAGACAATTCCCGCGGCATCAGCCGCTAGCGGAGGCCGTTGTGTTGGCTTAGTGAGTTAGCAGGCCGAAGCGGCAGGGTTTGGGGCAGCGCCCCAGTAAACACAAGTACGGGTGATGGGACTCGAACCCATACGCCTTTCGGCACCAGATCCTAAGTCTGGCTTGGCTACCAATTACAACACACCCGCAGGTAATCCGCCGCAAAGATAACGATTTTTCATCGTCTACCACTTGATCTTGAAGAATTCCGGCGTGACCGAAATCATGATCCAGGCCCAGTGCAGGCGATTCTTGTTCTCGGAACTGGAGCGCTTGAGGACTTTCATGGTTTCCGTTCCGTGCATGAACGAATAACCGGCCGACAAGGATACATCTTTCATGATCTTCCAGGAGGTGGACAGCTCAATTTCATGTCCCAGGCCCCGCTTGTAGTCTCCGGGAATCTTGACGCTGGTGGCCAGATAGTGGTAGGAGGCATTGATGTCCCACGGATCGGAGGGCGACCACTTCATGCCGAGGTGCCAGTCCTGCAGACCCGGCGTGTTCCCACCATAATAAGTTGACACATAGAAGAAATCCATGGCTCCGTAGAACTGGTGGTGCGAACCGAAGATGGGGTTGAAGCCGCAGACTTCGGTCTTGCGCATCATGCCGATGCTTCCCTCCGGCGGAACGAAGAAATACGGGTCGCCGCTCATGTGGAAATAACCGCCGTTCAGCCGGATTCTGGGGTTGATCGTCCAGGCGGCCTCCGCACTCATCATCCAGGCATGGATCGGAAGTTCGTGCTCTTCGATACCCGTCTGCCGGTAATAGGAGCCCTGGAGGCTGAACGAACCGGGATGCCAGTCCAGGAAACCACCGAACAACTGCTGGAAATTGGTGACGTCTTCCTCGGTCATCAGGTTCTGCATGCCTGTGTTCATGAACAGCAGGGACGCACCGAACTGCGGCCAGGGATCGAAATGGTACCAGATGGTCTGCATCATCTTGTAGGTCTGAGAACCGTCGACGTAATAGGTGCCGCCGTTGGTGTTCTCGTCGTTCTGGTTATAGGCGAACAGCAGATGCAGCTTGTGCTTGCCCATTTCCAGGCCCATCTTGAGCGCGTCGTGCCGGCTGGTCGTCATCACCCAGTCATCGGTACCGATGATGCGCTGGTCGTCGTAGGCGAAGTGCTGGCGGCCCAGTTTGAGGAACAGGCCTTTCTTGTGCGTGAGGGAGAACCAGCCTTCTTCCAGGTTGATGCCGCCGCTGCCCTTGGCCCCCCAGACGCCGATGTGCTTGGGCGCGAACATGACTTCCAGCCCTTTATATTTGTAGTTGAACGAGAGCTGGGTGCTGCTCATCACGAAGAGGGCCATGTCCTTGCCATTGTCGTTCTCCATGCCGCCGTCGCGCCACTCGCCGCGGGTCCAATGCTGGGTGCTGATGCTGAATTGATTGGCTTTTTCCGGCTGTTCCGAAGCCTCGGACTGGGCAAGGGCAGGCAGGAAAAAAAACAGCGCGCTGATCAGAAGAAGTGTCTTTTTCATGGGCGAAAAATGCTGGTTATCGTACAAATATACTTTTTTTCTGTCGAAAAACCAGCGTTTCCGCCATTAATGCCAGTGATAACCGGTCCGGATGGAGTATTGGTCGTCCATCGCGTCGAAACTGCCTTTGGTGTCGGGAGAGAGGAAAAAATTGTTGAAATGGGCACCGAGGCGGGACCAGAAGAGCGGAATGCCCAGCTCGCAGGCTGTCGCGCCCCAGAGGAAGTTTCCGTAATTATAATGGTTGTGCGCCACATAGCCCTCCGGGAGGGTCCGGGTGATGTAGAAGACCTGGTCGATGATGTCGTGCTGCCCGTTGACGGCAAAGTCGAGCAGGCCGCCGTAGCCGCTGTTCCTGTACATGTAGGCGGAGCCTTTGAAAAAGCCGTGGTGCCCGGGCAAGAAGGCGCCGACCTTATCCAGGCTGGCCCGGATTTCTTCCGGCGTCACCAGATGGACTTGCGTATGCACGTCGATGATCGCGGGATCATGGGAGGGGTCTGCGAAGCGGGCCGAAAGGGGCGGGTTGCCGTATCCCTGCCAGAGAAACAGCCGCCGTCTGCTGTGGGGCGCCTGTACCCGGCTCAGAAAAACCCCGCTCTCGTCAAAGAGGTAGTTCTCGCCTTCTTCCGGATCGACACGAAGTTCGGGATCGGCGGCACAATAGTCATAAGCACGCAGCACGCCGCGGCGTTCCGCCGCAGGATCAGGTGCCATCCAGACCAGCTGCTGCGGGTCCATGGCCCGCAAGTGCAGCCCCCGGCGGTCGTGGACCTGAAGCGGCTGCCGTCCCAGGGAGTCGTAGGCCATGTAACGGACGCAGGTGTCCGGATTCCCCTTGTCCGTAATGCGGACGATGGCGGCGGGGCGGAGGTAGCTTGTGTCCGTTCCCGGGAAGCGGTCATAGACCACGACGGTGGAATCGGTCCGGACCGTATCCCGCCAGTGCGATAGGGACAGGATGGCCCAGGGCATCGCGCGGGCGAGCAGGGAATCGGCCGTGGACCGGAAGGCCGGGCCGGCACAGAACGGATAGGTGTAGGTCGTTCGCTCTACCTGGCCGCCGCTCTGCCAGCGGGTGATTTCCAGCGGGTAGTGATACCCGTCCTGGTCGGAGTAGACGACCGCATGGCTGTAGAGGTGCGGGGTGGGCAGGAAGACCTCGACGGTCTCTTCCGCGGGGTATGATTCTCCGTCAAGCGTGACGAAGCTGTATCGGGTCTTTTTCAGGAAACGGCCCTCTCCGTCGTATTCTTCTTTCTGTACCAGCCGGGCGCCTTCATAACGGTTGAGGAAGACGGCGAGCGGGCCGGTCGTGTCGCTGACCGTCTCACGGACCCAGGCGCCGTCCGCGATGGAGTCCGGTTCATAAGTGAATTCCCGGATCCGCAGCAGGTTTCCCGCGCTGTCATTGTAGACCAGCCGGCCGATGTGTACGGCCTTTTCCGGGTCTCCTTCCAGCATTTCCTGTGCTCCGAGCGGGCTCGCGGGGCTCAGAAAGGCCAGGCACAGAAACAGGTACAGTTGCCGCACGGGACTCGTCATGTTTACTTGGTTTCGATGCGGGTCAGGACTTCCGTGGCTTCCAGTTTCATGTCCTTGTCGTAGATGTCGTGACGGACATAGCCGATGCCGCGTACATACCAGTTGTCCGACCAGTTGTCATGGTGGCGCAGGGGCCCGTCTTCAATCTTGCGTTCGCGTGCAACGATGCAGTCGAAGGTTCCGGCCGGGGTGGTGATGGTCTCGTAGCGGAGGACGGAGCGTCCCAGGATGTAGATGGTGAATTTCAGGCTGCCGGCGTAGATGTCGGCATGGGTGCCCGGGAGGGTATCGCCGGGCTGTAAGCGGGAGGGCATGACGGCCTGGGATCCTTCCGAGCGGACCTTGGCCCGGGGAAAGAGGTTCTTCATGGCCTGCTCTGCGAATTTGCCCATGTCGGTCATGACGTCACCCTGCCGGTTGATGTCGACGTACTGGTCCATCGGCCCGCCATAGAGATCGCGTCCGTTGCCTTTTTCGAGCAGCAGGCGGTAGCAGACACGCTGTCCGCCCGGCGTGTTGACGATGGAATCGACTTCGATGCGGGTGGTCTGGATTCGTTTTCCGGAGGAAGCCTTGTACCGTTCATAGTGCAGGACCGTTCCCGCTTTCGTGATATAATAGGGCTCCTGGGCCAGACATGAGAGGGCTGGAAGCAGGAGGACAAGGAAAAGGCATATCTTTTTCATAAGGCCGCAAATATAATTAATCTGAGCCAATTACGAGAATTTTTATATCTTTGCCGCCGAGTTGCGGGTACCGCCCGCTGCAAGTGTGCTTGGTACCACTATAAAAACAAGAAAGAAATGTCTGATTCTCAAAAAAATGGACAGCAAGGGCTGTCCTTGGTTTATGTTTGGCTGGCCGTCACGTTCTGTGTGTGCCTGATTACCTCCAATCTGTTTGTTCCCCGCCTGTGGCAAGTCGGCAAGTTGCCCCTGCAGCTCTCAGGCGCCGTGATCATTTTCCCGATTTCGTACATCATCAACGACCTGCTGACGGAAGTCTATGGTTACCGCAAGGCGATGCTTGTCATCTGGATGGGATTCATGCTCAGCGCATTCGTGGCCGTGTCCGCCCAGCTGGTGGCCTGGCTGCCCGCGCCCATCTACCCCGAAAACCAGGAAGTGGCGGCGAGTTTCAACCGGCTCTTCGGCCTGGTCCCGCGAACGACGGCCGCCTCGCTGTTTTCATTCGTACTGGGTTCGCAGGTCAATGCACGCGTGATGTCCCGGATGAAAGTGCTGCAGGGTGGACGTGGCTTCGGCTGGCGTGCCATCGTCTCGACGCTCTTCGGCGAGCTCTGTGATTCCCTGGTCTTCTACCCGCTGGCCTTCCTCGGCGTGATGCCGCTGGGCGCCATCTTCTCCATCATCCTGACACAGGTGACGGTCAAGACCCTCTACGAAGTGGTGATGCTGCCCGTGACGACGCGCATCGCCCGCCGTCTGAAGAAAAGCGAGGGCATCGACACATACGACTACAACATCTCCTACAACCCCTTCTTCAGCAAACTGGACTGATATGAACGACGATAGAAAACAGGAAGGCCTGCAATCCCTGGGCCGGAAGACCGAATACCATTTTGACTATGCGCCCCAGGTGCTGGAGGCGTTTACCAACCGGCATCGCGACAACGATTACTGGGTGCGCTTCAACTGCCCCGAATTTACCACGCTGTGTCCGATCACGGGCCAGCCTGACTTCGCGGAAATCCGCATCAGCTATATTCCGGACGTGAAGATGGTGGAGAGCAAGTCCTTGAAACTCTATCTGGGCAGCTTCCGCAACCACGGCGGCTTCCATGAAGATACGGTCAACACCATCATGAAAGACCTCAAGGCCCTGATGGATCCCAAATACATCGAGGTGACGGGTTTCTTCACCCCGCGGGGCGGCATCTCCATCTTCCCCTATGCCAATTATGGCCGGCCCGGAACAAAATACGAAGCGCTGGCTGACCAGCGCTTCGCAGTTCACGAATAGATGTTCCGGCTGGCTTAGCGGACGAGCTCGACGGCGTTCATGCCGGCCGTGATGGCCTGCTCGTTCATCGGAATGAGGTTGTGGTGACGCGGCGGCAGGGATTTCTTGAGCCCTTTGAGCACGTTCTCCATCGTAACCACCGGTTTCATCTTCAGGTAGGCGCCCAGGACCACCATGTTGTAGGCCTTGGCGTTGCCCATCTTGATGGCTTCTTCCGCAGCGTCGAGGCGGCAGATCTTGATGTCGGTGCGCTCGGGATGGCGGGTGATGCCGTTGGTGTCGTAGATGAGCAGTCCGCCCGGTTTCACCTGCTTCTCGAATTTGTCCATCGACTGCTGGTTGAGGATGATGGCCGTGTCGAATTTGCTCAGGACAGGGGAACTGATCTTGTTGTCGCTCAGGACGACGCTGACGTTGCATGTGCCGCCGCGCATCTCCGGGCCGTAGGAAGGAAGCCAGGCGACTTCCTGGTCCTGCATGATGCCGCCGTAGGCGAGGATCTTGCCCATCGAGAGGACACCCTGTCCTCCGAATCCGGCTATGATGATTTCTTCTTTCATGTTGTCGCTGTTTTTATCTGTCTTTCATGTCACCCAGCGGATAGAACGGGAACATGTTCTCTTCCATCCACTTGTTGGCCTCCACGGGGGAGACTTTCCATCCGGAGTTGCAGGTACCGACCACTTCCACGAAGGAAGTGCCCTTCTTCATCATGGAGTTTTCGAACGCCTTGCGGATCGCGGCTTTGGTCTTGCGGACGGCCGCCGGATTCTGGACGCTCTGGCGCGTGACGTAGCAGGTGCCTTCGAGCTGGGCCAGGAGCTCCGTGATCTTGAGGGGATAGCCGTTGAGTTCGGCTTTGCGGCCGTACGGCGTGGTGGCGGTTACCTGCCCGAGCAGGGTGGTGGGGGCCATCTGGCCGCCGGTCATGCCGTAGATGGCGTTGTTGATGAAGATGATGACGATGTTCTCGCCGCGGTTGCAGGCGTGCATCGTCTCGGCGGTGCCGATTGACGCGAGGTCGCCGTCACCCTGGTAGGTGAATACGTATTTGTCGGGGTTGAGGCGCTTGATGGCCGTGGCCAGGGCCGGTGCGCGGCCGTGGGCGGCTTCCTGCCAGTCGATGTCGAGATAGTTGTATGCGAACACCGAGCATCCCACCGGGCTCACGCCGATGGTCTTGTCCTGGATGTCCATCTCCTCGATGACCTGGGCCACCAGTTTGTGGACCACGCCGTGGGAGCAACCCGGACAGTAGTGCATGATGTTGTCGGTCAGAACCGACGATTTGCCGTAAACCTTGTTTTCGGGCTTGATGATATCGTTGATGTCCATAGGTCGTCCTGCTTATTTGATGAATTGGAGGAATGCTTCGTAGATCTCGTCGGGGTTGGGAACCACGCCGCCCTGGCGTCCGTAGAAGCCCACGGGGACGCGGCCGTTGGCCACGAGCCGTACGTCTTCGACCATCTGGCCGGCATTGAGTTCGACCGACATGATGGTCTTGAGTTGCGGTACGAGGGCGTCGATGGGTTTCTTCGGGAAGGGGAAGAGGGTGATGGGACGCAGCAGGCCGAGCTTGATGCCGGCTTCGCGGGCCATGTCCACCACGTTCTCGCAGATGCGCGACATGCAGCCGAAGGCTACGATCAGATGCTCGGCGTCTTCCGTCTTATAGGTGCTGTAGCGGACTTCCTTCTCTTCGATCTCGGCGTATTTCTTCTGGAGCTTGATGTTGAAATTCTCCATCACGACCGGGTCGAGGGCCAGCGAGGTGATGATGTTGCGTTCGCGGGTCTTGGGTTTGCCCAGGGTGGCCCAGGAGTCGCAGAGTGCCCGGATTTCTGCTTCCGTGCGGCGCGGCTTGGCAGGGCGGAACTCTACTTTTTCCATCATCTGGCCGATCACGCCGTCGGCCAGGATCATGGCCGGGTTGCGGTACTTGAACGCCAGTTCAAAGGCTTCGTCCACGAAATCGTACATGTCCTGCACGGAGGCCGGCGCCAGCACGATGAGCCGGTAGTCGCCGTGGCCGCCGCCCTTGGTGGCCTGGAAATAGTCGCCCTGGCTGGGCTGGATGGTACCCAGTCCCGGGCCGCCGCGCATGACGTTGACCACGAGGCAGGGGAGTTCGCTGCCGGCCAGGTAGGTGAGGCCTTCACACATCAGGCTGATGCCCGGGCTCGAGGAAGAGGTCATGACCTTCTTGCCGGAGCCGGCGCCGCCGTAGACCATGTTGATGGAGGCGGTTTCACTTTCTGCCTGAAGAACGACCATGCCGGTGGTTTCCCAGGGCTTCTCCTTCATCAGGGTCTCCATCACTTCTGACTGGGGAGTGATCGGGTAGCCGAAATAGCCGTCGGCGCCGCAGTTGATGGCTGCGTAGGCGATGGCTTCGTTACCTTTCATCAATACTTTTTCTGCCATATTGTCGGATGTTTAGATTTTTGCACGATACACGGTAATGACGGAATCCGGGCAGACGGTCGCACAGCTGGTGCAGCCGGTGCATTTGTCGGGTTCCACCATGGTTAAGAAATGATAGCCTTTGCTGTTCACCTCGTGGGAGAGCGCAATGACACCGAACGGACAGTTGACCACGCAGACATTGCAGCCTTTGCATTTCTCCGTGTCAACGACGATGGTTCCTTTTACTGCCATAGTGTTTAGATTTATAAGTATTTTTAATGTTTTTGATTGAATTTGTCTCGTCCATCATGCAAATATAATAAATCAAATAGAAGATTCCAAACTTTTGCTTACGGCTTTTTTATAAATCCATTCATTTTCTTTTTATATATTTGTAGAGTAAAAAACCTTATCCCGATGAAAAAAGTTTTTGTCCTCGTACCGCTGCTCGCACTGTGTCTGTGCGGTGGCACCGCCCAGGCGCAGGTAGCGGAGTCTGCCGACTGGGCTTCCAAAATCAAAGCCGAAGGCCTGAACGACTCCAAGATCGAAGAAATCTCCCAGTACATGACCGACTACCTCGGGTCGCGGCTGACCGCTTCGAAGCAGAAGCGCCGCGCCGACAGCCTGGTGGTCGTCAAGCTCCGGGAGCTGGGCCTTTCCAATCCCCGCTCCGCCTTCGCCATGCCGTTCACCCGCGGCGGCTGGGATGTCGTCAAGACCTACGCGGCCATGACCGCGCCGTACTACTGCGCCTTTTCCGTCAACCCCAGGGCCTGGTCAGGCAGCACCGACGGCCTGGTCAGGGGAGAATGCATCCTCTTCAATGTCCAGACCAAGGAAGACCTGGAGCAGTACCGCGGAAAAGTGGCCGGCAAAATCCTGCTGATGCCTTCCATGCAGAACACGGACATCAAGTTCGAGCCCCTGGCTTCCCGCTATACGGAAGAAGAGTTGGAAGAACTGACCCGGGACAACCGCGCGAATGGACGTGGCGGACGTTTCGGCGGCCGGTCCAACTTCGACTTCCGCGCTTATATGGAACTTCGCTCCCTGGTGGCACAGTTCTATGCAGAGGAGAAGCCGCTCTGCGTCGTCAACGGCAGCGGATCCTTCAACGTGCCGTCCGGCTCAGGCGTCAACTACAAGTATGGTGATCCAGAACCTGTTCCCGAGATCAATATGCCGGTCGAAGACCACGCCCGCATGGTCCGCCTGATCCAGAATGGCCAGCAAGTGGAAATGGAACTGGAGCTCATCAACCGGTTTACCGACGACTGCGAAGTACACAACATCTATGCGGAGATCCCCGGCACCGATCCGAAGCTCAAGGACGAGATCGTCCTGCTCGGCGGCCACTTCGACTCCTGGCACGGCGGTACGGGTGCAGCCGACAACGCATCGGGCTGCATCGTCATGATGGAGGCCATGCGCATCCTGAAGGAACTGGGCTTCAAGCCCAAACGCACCATCCGCCTGGCGCTCTGGGGCGGAGAGGAGCAGGGTCTCTATGGCTCGCGCGGCTACCTCGAGCAATATCTCTGCAAGGACCAGAAGAAGCTTCCCGGATTCGACAAGTTCGCCCTCTACCTGAACATGGACAACGGTTCCGGCCGTTTCCGCGGCATCTATCTGGAGCGCAACGACGCCGCCTTCGCCTTTTTCCAGGCCTGGATGAAGGCCGTCGAGTCGCTGGGCTTCAACTATCTCTCGCCCCGCACGACCGGCGGCACGGATCACCAGACCTTTACCCGCTTCGGCCTGCCGGCCTATCAGTTCATCCAGGATGAGCTGGAATACGGCCGTACCTACCATACCATCATGGATACCTACGAGCGCCTGTCGCTGAGCGACCTGCGGGTGGATGCCACCATCGTCGCCTGGCTGGCCGCCTGCGCCGCGAACGACCCGGGCCGCATCCCCGTGTATCCCGCCGTCAACTTGAACCAGCCTCAGCGGCCGTTCTAGCATGGATCTCCCCTCCATTGCACAACGCTATCTGCAGCTCGCCGAGGCTGTTCAGGCATCCCCGCTTGCCAACAAGCGGGAATGTCTGGATGCACTTTACACCTCTTTCTTTCTGCTGAACGAGGGACAGCAGGCCGCGGTGCCGTCCGTACAGCCTCTTTCCCGCGCCGAAGACGTTTTCAGCCGATTCATCCGCCTGCTCAGCGAGTTCCACCTGCGTGAGCGGAACGTCGGTTTCTACGCCGGCAAGCTCGCACTGAGCCCCAAATATCTGTCCAAACTGATCAAGCAGGCCAGCGGGCGCAGCGCGCCTGAATGGATCGATTCGTTCGTGATCCTGGAGGCCAGGAATTACCTTCGCTATTCCGATCTGTCCATCAAGGAGATCGTCTTCCGCCTGAACTTTTCAGACCAGCCGACCTTTACCAAATTTTTCAAGTCCCATACGGGCCTGACCCCGGCCCAATTCCGCAAACAATTATGAAAAACGACGAAACTCCCATTCCCATTTCCCTGAATGATTATGTGCTCACCGGTGGCGGCTTCAATGGTGAAAGCTATGACCACAAGACCAATCCGGAGCTGATGCTCAAGCTCTATATGCCGGGCAAGATCGAGCAGCCGCTCTACGAATTGCACATGGCCCGCCTGGTGTATGAAATGGGCATTCCGACGCCGAAGCCGGGCGATTATGTCGTGACCGACGACGGCCGCTATGGCATCCTCTTCAACCGGATCATCGGCAAGAAGTCGTATTCCCGAGCCACGAGCGACCATCCGGAGCGGGTGCAGCAATATGCGGAAGAGTTTGCGCACATGTGTCTGGACCTGCATGCGGTGCATGTGGATACGACGAAGCTGGAAAGCGTGAAGGAGCGCTTCTACCAATATCTGGCCAGCAATCCTTTCTTCACGAAGGTCGAGAAAGACAAGATCGGGCGTTTCATCGCAGACGCGCCCGATACCGACACGGCCTGTCACGGTGACCTGCAGTACAGCAATGCGATCTTTGCCGGCGACCGGCGCTATTTCATCGACCTGGGTGATTTTGCCTACGGCTACAATTTGATTGACGTGTCGATGGTCTATCTCTGCTGCTATCTCAGCGATCCGGCGTTCATCAAGGAGACCTACCATCTGGATTCTCCGTTGGCGCGCAAGTTCTGGGACTATTTCGCGCCTGTGTATTTCGGCAGTGACCGTTCGTTGAAGTCGATCGAGGAGGAGATTCTTCCGTATGCGGGTTTGCGGACGCTGATGATCGAATACAACTCGGGCTGTCCGATGCCCGAATTCCGGGCCGCCATGACCTTCTTACGATAAAATCTGGGTATTACGAAAGGCGAAGCAGAGCGGGTGGTTTTTGGAGCCGCGAGCATTTTTAGCGAGCGGGACAAAAACCAGAGCTCAGCGGAGCTTTTCGGCTATTCCGTTTTGTGTTCTTTCCGCCACATCTGCCAGCTGTTGAAGAGGTTCTGCCAGATGGAATAGAGGGCGATGAAGACCGATGCCAGGGGCAGGAGGTAGGTGTTCGCGATCCAAATGCCCATGGCGCTGTTCTTCTGGCCCAGGATCTGTCCGCCCGCGATGCGGTCGCCGTAGCGGCCGCCCAGCCATTTTCCGACGGCGAACTGCAGGATACAGTAAAAGATGGAGGCGACGCCCATGATCAGGATGTTGCTTACTTCGTGCTTTCCCTCCAGAAACAAGAAATCGATGGTCTGGCCCAGGGTAATGGTCAAGGCGGCGGCCCATAGATAGAACGACAGCCCTTTGTAGCGGCAGAGAAAAGCATTGACCCCCGGAAGGGCTCTCTGCAGGAAGAGCGCGGTGAAAAAAGGCAGGGCGATGGTTGGGGCGATGCGCCGGAAAATCAGCCAGACCGAGTCGAGGAAAGGCAGTTCCTGCAGGGTGCCGATGAAGGAAAAATAGACGGGGGCTACGATGGCCACCATCAGGTTGCCCACGATGGTATAGGTGGTCACGGTCTCGCGGTTCGCGCCCAGGATGGTGGCAATCACCACGGAAGAGGCCGCTACGGGGCAAAGCACGCCTGCCAGCACACCCTGCGCCACCAGCTCGCTGGCCCCGAATGCCTTGAACAGGAAGTAACTGCCCAGTGAAACGACCACCTGGAAAAGCATGATCCACACATCCAGCATCGTGACTTTCAACTTTTTCATGTCGACCGCCACGTTGTTGAGCAGCAGGATGGTGAAGATTAGATACGGGGTGGTCTCCCGCAGGTAGACGAGCGGGCGGTGAAAGAACAGGCCGACGACGATGGCGAAGGGGAGGACGTAGCTGCGGAGCTTGTGGAGCTGCATGGCCTACAGGATCAGGTCGTCCGTCACGATCTTGGGCACGAAGTGCGTGCCGTTTTCACGGTAATATTTCAGCGGTGCGCCGGCGTGGGCCGGCACGAGTTCGATCTTTTCGGCGGGCTTGCCGATGGCCAGCACGAGCACGGGTTCGCAGGGGAGGGCGAAAGTATCGACCAGGGCGTTGCGGTTGAAGGCCCCGATGCAGATGCCGCCCAGGCCCATTTCGGTGGCTTTGAGCAGCATGCTCTGGGCCGCGATGCCCACGTCCATGTGAACCCATTTGTCGGGTTCGACGCTGCTGCAGAGGATGATGAAGGCTTCGGGCTCGGTGCCGGGGAACGGCAGGTGAAGTTCGGGCAGCGCGCCGCCGAGTTTATAGAGGCCCTGCATACGGTCCGAGCCGGTGGTTTTCGTCAGGAGCTTGAAACGCAGCACCTGCTGGTTGCGTCCCGAAGGAACCTTGGTGCAGACCTCCACGATGCGGCGCAGCTGGGCTTCGGTCACCACGCAGGATTTGTCGTATCCACGGTAGCTCCGGTTGCGACGCAGCAGCGTACTGAGTGAGGCCGTGGGCTTCTTGCCGGCCGTTTTCTTTTGAAACTCTTCGAATTTGTATTCTAAATAGTTGTCAGCCATAGTTATATGTATAAAAGGATGCCGGCGACTGCCGACAGGCAAATCAGCAGGATGGAATCGATCTTGAACCAGGTAGCGGCAAAGCAGAGGACGAAAATCACATAGCTCTTCCAGTCGACGAAGGTTTCGCCGTTGAGGAAGAGGAGCGCGGCGGCGCCGATCATGCCGCAGATCATGGGTTTCATCCATTTCATGGCGCCCTGCATGTAGCCGTTGTTCTTGAGCCGGTTGTAGAAGACGGTGATGAGCACCATCAGGGTCAGGGGCGGCAGTGAGACGGCGAAGGTGGTGAGCAGGGAGCCCCACACGTTGCCGGTCACGGTATAACCCACATAGGTGGCGCAGTTGATGGCGATCGGGCCGGGCGTCATCTGCGACACGGCCACGATATCGGCCAGTTCGGTGGCGGTCATCCAGCCGTGGCGGGTCACCATCTCGTTCTGGATGAGCGACAGCATGGCGTAGCCGCCGCCGAAACCGAAAAAGCCGATCTTCAGATAGGAGAGAAAGAGTTGCAGGTAGATCATTTCGCTCCTCCTTCTTTGGGCTTTTCATAGAAGGTCAGCACCACGCCGATGAGGACGCCTGCCAGGATGAACCAGATGGGGGACACGCCCAGGTAGCAGATGACGGCGGCCACTACGCAGCTCAGAACCATGAAGTACCAGGGCAGGCGTTTGAGCATGTTGATGAAGGGGACGGCAATCAGGGCGATGACGGCGGGGCGTATGCCTTTGAAGGCGGCGATGACGTAGGGGTTGTCGCTGAATTCGGTCAGGTAGATGGCGATGACGAGAATGATGACGAACGAGGGGATGACGGCGCCGAGCACGGCGACGAGGGCGCCCCACCAGCCGGCCAGTTTATAGCCGACAAACACGGCGGTGTTGAGGGCGAAGGGGCCGGGGGCGGAGGAGGCGAGGGCGAACTGGTCGTAGAATTCGTCTTTGTCGAACCATTTCTTGCGGTCGACGACTTCTTTCTCGATCATCGGGATCATGGCGTATCCGCTTCCGAACGTGAACGCCCCGATCTTGAAAAAGGCCCAGAATAACTGAATAATAATCTTCATAGTTTATCGCTCTGCTGAGCTCTGGCATTTGCTCCCGAACCGTCTCGCTGCGCTCAACCCCTCCCATGCTGCGCATGGGCCCCTCCCTCTTACAGCGCCGAGGGTGGCATGGGTTCTGAAGCAAATGCCACCCGCTCAGCTATCGTTATTCGTCATGCCGGACTTGATCCGGCATCTCATGGATCCAAATATCTTCTAACAGGGCGTCCATCGCCTGTTCATCTTTCATCATCGTACGCAGTTCCTGGAGTTTGCGGGCGTTCGGCGAATCCTCGAACCAGAGTTTCAGGTAGCCGCCTTCTCCGTATTTCTCGGCCAGATGGGCCTTGGCGCGGGCCAGATGGCCGCTTTTGTCGAGTTCGGGATAATGTTCAAGGCCGTACTGGACGGTGCGGACGACGATGGTCCGCGGGTCGATCTGCCGGTCGGCCTCGGCCACGATGCGGCCGTAGAGGGAACGGGGCGCGGTCTTGGCGGAGGCGCGGTGGTCTTCGACGGCTTCTTTCATCGTCTGGAGCTGTTCCGGCGTGAAATAGCGCGGAAGGACGGGATCGGCCAGCAGGATTTTGCCCGAGTCGATGTGGTGGTTCTCCCGGCCGTTGACGATGCCCAGGTCGTGGTAGGCGGCGATGACATAGACCATGTCGCGGTCCACTTCGACGCCCTGGGCCTCAAGCTGGCCGGCCAGGGCGTCGCTCTGCCGGATCACGGTCGTGATGTGGCCGGGTTGGTGCGCCTTGTCGAAATGCGTATAGCGCGGGAGGATTTCCGTCTCGACGTAGGCTTTCAGCGCGGGATTCATGGACGATGCAGTGGCTTATCGGACGACCTGCGTGAAGACGGGCGCGGCGCCTTCCTTCACGGTGACATACACCTTCATTTCCCGGGCGGGTACGCCCTGAGGCGCATCCGGACGCGGCTGGTCGACGGCGGTGAACAGGTATTCGACACCGTCCGGCAGGGCGCGGGATGCGACGGTGGTGGCCTTGGCGTTGATCATCGGGTAGTCTTTCACAGCTGCGTCGAAAATGGCGGCTTCAGCTTCCGTGGCAGGCTGCTGCTCCGGGAAATCCGCCAGCTCCTTCACGAAACCTTCCATGAAACCGCCTTCGATCAGGAAGCGGTCGATTTCCTCCGGTACGGCGTCCATACGGGCGGCGCGCACGCCGTAGCCGGGCAGGACGGTCGCTTCGGGCTGTGCTTTCTTGAGATCCCTGATGCTGGCATCCAGTCCGCCGCTGCCGAAGGTGCAGAATGGGACGATTTTCCGGCCGTTCAGGTCGGCGTCTCGCAGCCAGGTGATCACCGGCCGGGCGTAGGTGCCGAACCAGATAGGGTAGCCGAGGAAGATGACGTCGTAGGCGGCGATATCCGCCTTGGGCGCCTGCACTTCGGGCAGCGTTTCTTCTTCACGCTCTTTCAGGCAGCGGGCGATGGTTTCCTGGTAGGTCCCGTCATACGGATTCACGGCCTCCAGGGCTTCAATATCGGCATTGAGCCGGGTGGCAATCGCTTCGGCGACTACTTTCGTGCTGCCAGTCTGGGAATAATAGAGGACGAGCACTTTCGGTGTTTCTTTCTTTGTGCCGCAGGAAACGGCGGCGAGCAGGACGACCACGGCGGCCAGGATCCATTTCATTTTTCTCATATCCGTTATTTTTAATTTAATCATCACATGACTTGGAGACACAAATTTAGACAACTTTTTGGGTCGGAGGAAATATTTGTGTATCTTTACAGAGATAAGTCCTTTATAGCCATGTTCGTGCGCAGAAAAACTAATAAATCGGGCTCGCTCAGCATCTATGTCGTGGACAAGAGCCGGGGCCGTTACACGGTGGTCAAATCGTTTGGTACGGTCCGGACGGAAGCCGCGGCGGACCTGCTGGAAAACAAGGCCCGCGAATGGGTGCGTGAGCAGGAAGGCGATCCCGAGACGCTTTTCGACCGCATGGACGAAGCCCAGTTGCGCGAGTATGCGGCCACGCTGCCCGAAGGACGGCTGGAACTGGCCGGTCCGGAACTGCTCTATGGCGAACTGTTCGACCGGCTCGGCCTGGGCGCAGGGGAGGAGCCTCTGTTCCGTCACCTGGTGATCTGTCGTGTCTTCGCGCCGGGCAGCAAGCTGAAAGTGCGGGACTATCTGCGCCGTTATCTGGGCGTAAAGCCCGAAGCGGAAGAGATTTATCGGGTGGTTGACGGTTGCCGGCTGGCGGATGTGACGGTCTCTCCCAAAGAACCGGCGCTTTGCTATGTGCTCTCGACGGCTCTTCCGAAAGTCCCTTTCTGCCTTCTGGCGACGGCCGACGGCACGCCGGTGGCGGGCCGCTTGATCGAGCGCAAAGGAACCCTGGCCAGGCACAATCAGGCCATCCAGCGTTTTGCCAGGAAACAGGGTGCGGTGGAAGCTGTGACCGTCGTCCGCCGGGGCGAAGAGGCCCGGCGCCTGGCCGCCTTTTTCAGGATCGGCAAGAAAGACCTGGCGTTCAAGCCCCAGCTGTGCCGGTTGAAGGGCCGGGTCGAAGGGCATCTGTGCATCTGTCTGGCGGCCTGTGCTGTTGAACATGCTTTGGCGGCGCTGCTGGCTGATGCCCGCTTTTCTGTTCCGCCGGCGGCTGTCCGCGAAGCCGCCCGTACCATGTTCCGCCTGAATTACCGCTCGAACTACACCAACCGCCCCAAGTCGGTTCTTCTTCCGATGTCTCCGCAGCAGAAGGATCTCTACGATCTGATTCATTGAAATAAGCCAATTACTTTTTTGTAATTGGCTTATTTTCTATAAATTGTAGATTTTATCAAAAGTATTTGTAGAACAGTGCAATCGACTCCATTCCTTTGAAGAGCTGGTCGAGCAGATAGCTCTCGTTCGGGGAATGGATGAAGTCACGCTCGAGGCCGAAACCCATCAGGAGCGGGTCGGCCTTGAGGGCGCGCTGCATCTCTGCCAGAATGGCGATGCTTCCGCCGCCGCGGCTCGGCACCGGGTCGATGCCGTAGACTTCGCCCATGGCTTTCGAAGCCGCCTTGTAGGCCTTCGAGGAGATCGGGATCAGGAAGCCGTCGCCGCCGTGGCGCTCCTCGACCTCGACCGTCACGCCCTTCGGCGCGATGGCCTTGAAATGTTTCGCGAAAAGCCTGGCGATGGTCTTCGAATCCTGGTTCGGCACCAGGCGCATCGAGATCTTGGCGTGGGCCTGGCTCGGGATCACCGTCTTGGAACCTTCGCCGGTGTATCCGCCCCAGATGCCATTGACATCGAGGCACGGGCGAATGCCGATGCGCTCCAGGGTCGTATAGCCTTTTTCGCCCGTCAACGCCTTGACCCCCAGGTTGTCCATGAATTCCTTGGCGTCGTAGGGCGCCCGGCCCAGCATGCGCCGGTCTTTGCGGCTGAGTTCGATCACGTCGTCGTAGAAGCCCTTGACCGTGATGTGCCCGTTCTCGTCAATCAGCGAGTCGATCATCTTGCAGAGCGTGTTGATCGGGTTGTAGACGGCACCGCCGTAATGGCCCGAGTGCAGGTCCTTCTTCGGACCCGTGACCGTGACCTCCATGTAGGTGATGCCGCGCATGCCGCAGTTGATGGAGGGTATTTTTTCGTTGAGCATCGTCGTGTCGGAGACCAGGATGATGTCGCAGGCCAGCAGCTTCTTGTGCGTCTTGATCCATTTCGAGAGCGCTGCGGAGCCCATCTCTTCCTCGCCTTCGAAGATGAACTTGATGTTGTGGCGCAGTTTCTTCTCGCGCACCAGGTATTCGAAGGCCTTGATGTGCATGAATGTCTGTCCTTTGTCGTCATTCGCACCGCGGGCGTAGATGGCCCCGTCTCGGATCTCCGGTTCGAAAGGCGGGGAGACCCAGAGGTTCAGCGGATCGACCGGCATCACGTCGTAGTGCCCGTAGACCAGCACGGTCGGCAGCTTCGGGTCGAGCAGCTTTTCACCGTAGACCACCGGATGGCCGGTCGTCTCGTAGACTGCGGCCTTGTCGGCGCCGGCTTCCAGCAGCAGCTCGGTCAGCCGTTTCGCGCAACGGCGCATGTCCGGCTTGTGTGCCTCTTCGGAACTGATGGAAGGAATGCGGAGCAGGGAGAACAATTCGTCCAGAAAACGCTCGCGATTTTTTTCAATGTATTGTTTCATAGAGATTTTGTTAACGATTTCCTACAAATATAGGTATTTTTTTTGTATATTTGCGACCCTTTATGGAAAACCATCATCCGGAAAATATTTTACAAACTATATGAAAGTAACGAAGAAACAGCATGACGCGCTCAATATGACCGTCAGCATCGCCCTTGAGAAAGAAGACTGGGCCGAACTCAAAAAGAAGAAACTCAACGAGTACCGTCGCAACGCCGATATCCGCGGATTCCGCCGCGGCATGGCGCCGATGTCGCTGATTGAAAAGGTCCACGGCGGCCAGGCCCTGGCTGAAGTGATCAACAAGCTCGTCACCGACGAATTGAACAAATACATCGAAAAGAACAAGCTCAACATCCTCGGCGAACCACTGCCCGGCGAGAAGCCCGTCGAGAATGACTGGGACAACCCCGACCGTTTTACCTTCGACTTCGACCTGGCTGTCGCCCCCGAAGTCAATGTCACCGTCACGGCCGAGGACAAGATCCCGTATTATACCGTGACCGTCACCAAGGAAGCCCTTGCCGACTACAAGAAAGGCCTGCTGAAGCAGTTCGGCCAGCTGGAAAGCGGCGAAAAGGCCGGTGCGGACGACTTCGTGATCGCCGATTTCGTGAGCGGCGAGCAGAAGGTGGAAGGAGCTTATGTGGCCCTCCGCAGCATGGCTGACGATGTGAAGAAGAAATTCGTGGGCCTGAAGAAAGGTGACAGCAAGCAGGTGGACATCGTGAAGAGCTTCCCCAACGAGGCTGACCGTGCCGCCATGTTCCATGTGAAGAAGGAAGAACTCGACACCCTTCCCGTGAAATGGACGATGACCGTGAACGACGTCAAGACCTTTGTCGACGCTCCGCTGACCCAGGCCACCTTCGACCAGGTCTTCGGTGAAGGCAGCTGCAAGGACGAAGCCGCGTTCGACGCCAAGGTGAAGGAGCGCCTCCAGGCCGAATATGCTCAGGAGAGCGACTATCGCTTCATGATCGACGCGAAGGAATACCTCCTCGACAAGGCGGCCATCCAGTTGCCCGACGCCTTCATGAAACGCTGGATCAAGTTTGCCAACGACGACAAGTTCACGATGGAGCAGATCGAGGCCGAATACGATCTCTTTGCCAAGGATTTCCGCTGGAACATGGTCCGCGGCAAGATCATGAAGGATCAGGACCTGAAGCTCTCGAAGGATGACGTGATGAACCAGGCCAAGAGCATGGCTGCCTACCAGTTTGCCATGTACGGCATGCAGAACGTGCCGGAAGAGCATCTGACCAAGTATGCGGAGCAGTTGCTCGGCGACCGCCAGCAGGCAGACCGCATCATCGAGAAAGTGCAGGACGACATCGTCCTCAGCTGGGTGCGCAAGACCGCCACGATTGAAAAGAAGAAGATCTCGCTCGACAAGATGCGCGAACTCACCAAATAAAGAAACCCATGACAGAATTTGAAAAATATGCCATTCGCGGCCGCGGCATCAGCTCGCTCAGCCTGCATCGGTTCAACTCGCTGTACGCCAGCTATATGAACCCGATGATCATCGAGGAACGCCAGCTCAACGTCGCCCAAATGGATGTGTTCAGCCGTTTGATGATGGACCGCATCATCTTCCTGGGCTGCCCCATCAACGACGATGTGGCCAACATCATCCAGGCCCAGCTCCTCTTCCTGGAGAGCAACGACCCGAAGGCCGACATCATGCTTTACATCAACTCCCCGGGCGGTGTGGTCTATTCCGGACTGGGCATCTACGACACGATGCAGACCATCCAGCCCGATGTGGCCACCATCTGCACCGGCATCGCCGCCTCCATGGCTTCGATCCTGCTGGCTGCCGGCGCCCAGGGCAAGCGTTCCGCGTTGCCGCACTCGCGCGTGATGATCCATCAGCCGATGGGCGGCGCCGAGGGACAGGCTTCCGAGATGGAAATTACCGTCCGTGAGATCCTCAAGCTGAAGCAGGAACTCTACCAGATCCTTTGCGACCACACCGGCAAGTCCATGGACCAGATCGTCAAGGACGCCGACCGCGATTTCTGGATGACGGCTGAAGAGGCCATGCAGTACGGCATGGTGGACCGCATCGTTGAAAAGAGCAGGCATGGCAAAGAAGAAAGATAACCACGAGGGTTCTGACCATTGCGCATTCTGTGGACGCGGACCGGACGAGGTGGAGCTGATGATCTCCGCCGGAAACGTGTCCATCTGTTCCGACTGCGCCCGCATGGCCTATGAATACGCCAAGGAAGCCCTGAACCAGGGTGGCGAGGAGCACATCCGGACGAACGGCAAGATCGTGGGGGAGAGCAAGCTGTACAAGCCGGCCGAGATCAAGGCCTTCCTCGACGAATACGTCATCGGGCAGGATGAAGCCAAGCGCTTCCTGGCCGTGGCGGTCTACAATCACTACAAGCGCATCAATCTGAAGGACGATCTGGTCGAGAAATCCAACATCCTGATGGTGGGCCCCACCGGCACCGGCAAGACCCTGCTGGCCCGGACCATCGCCAAGATGCTCAACGTGCCTTTCGCCATTGTCGACGCCACGGTGCTGACCGAGGCGGGCTATGTGGGCGAGGACGTGGAAAGTATCCTCACGCGCCTGCTGCAGGATGCGGACTACGACGTGTCGAAGGCAGAGAAAGGCATCGTCTTCATTGACGAGATCGACAAGATCGCCCGCAAGAGCGACAACCCTTCCATCACACGCGACGTGTCGGGCGAGGGCGTGCAGCAGGCCCTCCTGAAGATCCTGGAAGGCAGCATCGTGAACGTTCCGCCCCAGGGCGGCCGCAAGCACCCGGAACAGCGGATGATTTCGGTCAATACCGAGAACATCCTCTTCATCTGCGGCGGCGCTTTCGAGGGCATCGACCGTTACATCGCCCAGCGGCTCAACACCCAGGTGATCGGCTACGGCGCACGCAAGAAGCATGAGATGATCGACACCGACAACCTCATCCAGTACGTGGCGCCGCAGGATCTGCGCTCCTATGGACTGATTCCCGAGATCATCGGCCGTCTGCCGGTGCTCTGCCACCTCGATCCGCTGGACCGTCCGACGCTGCTGGCCATCCTGACGCGGCCGAAGAACGCGCTGGTAAAGCAGTACCAGGAGCTTTTCGCACTCGACGGCATCAAGTTGCGGATCAAGCCGGAGGTGCTGGAATTCATCGTGGACACCTCGATCCAGTACAAGCTGGGCGCCCGTGGCCTGCGCTCGATCTGCGAGGCCATCATGACAGACGCGATGTTCGATGCGCCTACGAGCCGCCGGAAGCAGCTGACGATTACGCTCGATTACGCGAAGGAGAAGATTGAGAAGTTTGCGGGCCGTATGATCGGCCTGGAATCCTGACAAGCGAATCCATTACGAAACCTACTTTAACCATAATGAAAATCAACTCTGCCGATGCTCTCGAAAGCATCCGACGGAAAGCGTCCAAAGCGCTGTCCGTCCGGGAGGCCAGCAAGCGCTCCGGTTCCATCGCTCCCTGCGGCCTGGACACGGGAACACCCCACATCCAGATCCTCTGTTGCGGCGGTACAGGCTGCAAGGCTTCCGAAAGTGCGAAGATCGTGGAAAACTTCCATGCGTCGATCCAGGAACACGGTATCGCCGACAAGGTGGACGTGATCGTGACCGGATGTTTCGGTTTCTGCGAAAAGGGCCCGATCGTCAAGGTCATGCCCGACAATACCTTCTATACCTCCGTCCGTCCCACGGACGTGGAGGAGATCGTCAGCTCCCACATCATCGGTGGCCAGCGCGTCGAGCGCCTGCTCTACCTTGATCCCGGGAACGGAAGGCATGTGAGCGATTCCAAACACATGAATTTCTACCGCAAGCAGATGCGCGTCGCGCTTCGCAACTGCGGCGTGATCAATCCGGAAGACATCACCGAATACATCGGCCGGTACGGTTACCGGGCTCTGGCCCAGAGCCTGAAGCGCTCGAGCCAGGAAGTGCTCGACGACATCAAAGCCTCCGGCCTGCGCGGCCGTGGCGGCGCCGGTTTCCCGACCGGTACCAAGTGGGAGATCGCCCGCAAGTTCAAGTCGGACGAGAAATACGTCGTCTGCAACGCCGACGAGGGTGACCCGGGTGCTTTCATGGACCGATCCATCATGGAAGGCGACCCCAACTCCATCGTCGAGGCCATGACCATCTGCGGCTACTGCATCGAGGCGCATCACGGGTTGATCTACATCCGCGCCGAGTATCCGCTGGCCGTCGAACGCCTGAAGATCGCCATCGCCCAGGCCCGCGAATACGGCCTGCTGGGCAAGGACATCCTCGGATCGGGTTTCGATTTCGACATCGAGATCCGTTACGGTGCCGGCGCCTTCGTCTGCGGCGAGGAAACCGCCCTTATCCACTCGATGGAAGGCAAGCGCGGCGAGCCGACCCTCAAGCCGCCGTTCCCGGCGGAAGCGGGCTACATGGGCAAGCCGACCAACGTCAACAACGTGGAGACCCTGGCCAACATCCCGGTCATCCTGACGCGCGGTCCCGAATGGTTCTCGTCGATCGGCACCGAGAAGTCGAAAGGTACCAAGGTTTTTGCCCTGGCCGGCAAGATCAACAACGTGGGCCTGATCGAAGTGCCGATGGGCACAACCCTGCGCGAGATCATCTACGACATCGGCGGCGGCGTGAAGAACGGCAAGAAATTCAAGGCTGTGCAGACCGGCGGTCCGTCCGGCGGCTGCCTGACCGAGAAACACCTCGATATCCCTATTGATTACGAGAGCCTGACGGCTGCCGGCTCGATGATGGGCTCCGGCGGCATGATCGTCATGGACGAAGACGACTGCATGGTGTCCGTCGCCAAGTTCTACCTGGAATTCACGGTGGGTGAGTCGTGCGGCAAATGTACGCCCTGCCGCATCGGCAACAAACGCATGCTCGAGATCCTGACCCGCATCACGGAAGGCAAGGGCGAGATGGCCGACCTCGACCAGCTCCAGAACCTGGCCTCCGTCATCAAGGACTCAGCCCTTTGCGGTCTGGGACAGACCTCCCCGAACCCGGTGCTCTCGACGCTGGCCAATTTCCGCGACGAGTACGTGGAGCACGTACGCGCTCACAAGTGCCGTGCGAAGAAGTGCAAGGCCCTGCTGACCTACACCATCGACCCGCAGCGCTGCAAGGGCTGCTCGGCCTGCCTCAAGTCCTGCCCCGCGCAGGCCATCATGGGCGAGAGCCGCAAACCGCACGTTATCAACCCGTATGTCTGCATCCGTTGCGGCATGTGCACCTCGCGCTGCCATTTCGGTGCGATTTCCGTTATCTAGTCGCGTATGGAAAAGAAAATCAATCTCAGTATCGATAAACGTCCCGTGCGCGTAGCGCCCGGAACGACCATCCTCGACGCAGCGGCTTCCATCGGCATCGCCATCCCTACGCTGTGCCACATCGACCTCAAGGGTACCTGCGTCAAGAACAATCCGGCTTCCTGCCGCATCTGTGTCGTGGAAGTGGAAGGACGCCGCAATCTGGCGCCTTCCTGCGCCACGGTGTGTACCGAAGGCATGGTGGTCTATACCAACTCGGCCCGCGTGATCCGCGCCCGCAAGACGATTGCGGAACTCATGCTTTCCGACCACCCGAACGACTGCCTCACCTGCCCGAAATGCAGCGACTGCGAGCTCCAGCGCCTGGTAATGCGCTTCAACATCCGCCAGATGCCGTTCCAGGGCGGAGAACAGTCTGCCCGCAAGAAGGAAATCACGGCTGCCATCACGCGCAACATGGACAAGTGCATCCTCTGCCGCCGTTGCGAGAGCGTGTGCAACAAGGTCCAGTCCGTGGGCGTCCTCGGCGCCGTGCGCCGTGGTTTCGACACCACCATCGCTCCGACCTTCGACCGCATGTTCAAGGATACGGACTGCACCTATTGCGGCCAGTGCGTCGCCGTCTGCCCGACGGGTGCCTTGACCGAGCGTGACAACACCGACCGCCTGCTTGACGACCTGGTCGATCTCAACAAGATCGTCATCGCACAGCCGGCGCCCGCCGTCCGCGTGGCCCTCGGTGAAGAGTTCGGCATGAAACCGGGCTCCATCGTCACCGGCAAGCTGGTGACGGCGCTCAAGTATCTGGGCTTCACCAAGGTTTTCGACACCGATTTCGCCGCCGACCTGACCATCATGGAAGAGGGCGCCGAGATCCTGAAGCGCCTGAAGGCCCACCTGGCCGGTGACAAGAATGTCAAGCTCCCGATCATGACCTCATGCTGCCCGGCCTGGGTCAACTTCTTCGAGCACAATTATCCCGACCTGCTGGAGTATCCTTCTTCCGCCAAATCGCCCGGCCAGATGTTCGGCGCCATCGCCAAGACCTGGTGGTGCGAGAAACGGAACATCGATCCGAAGAAGGTGGTGGTGGTTTCGATCATGCCCTGCCTGGCGAAGAAATATGAGTGCGAACGGCCGGAATTTACCCACGACGGCGTGCCCGACGTGGACTATTCCATTTCCACCCGCGAACTGGCCCGGCTCATCAAGCGCGCCAACATCCGCTTTCCCGAGCTGCCCGACAGCGAGTTCGACACGCCGATGGGCGAGTCGTCCGGCGCCGGCGCCATTTTCGGCGCATCCGGCGGCGTGATGGAAGCCGCACTCCGCACCGTGTACGAAGTCTATACCGGCAAGGCCCTGCCCAAGCTCGAGTTTACGCAAGTCCGTGGCTTCGAGGGTATCAAGGAGGCGACGATCGACCTGGCGGGCTTCCCGCTCAAGGTTTGCGTGGCCCACACCCTGAGCAATGCGCGCATCTTGATGGACAAGTTGCGCAAGGGCGAGCTCGATTACCACGTGGTGGAAGTGATGGCCTGCCCGGGCGGCTGCATCGGCGGCGCCGGCCAGCCGTATCACCATGGCCATATCGATATCCTGCAGGCCCGCGCGGCGGCTATCTATCGCGAGGACGAAGGCAAGGAAATCCGCATGAGCCACAAGAATCCCGATATCATCAAGCTGTACGAGGACTATCTCGGCGAACCGCTGAGCGAACGTTCCGAAGAACTGCTGCATACCCATTATTTCAACAAACAGATTCAGTAGTATGAGTGAGATGAAATTATCCTGCGAGGCCGTCCGCCAGGTGGAGGAGGTCTGCGAACAATTCAATAACGATCCCGGTGAACTGATCGCCATCCTCCATGAATGCCAGTCGAAACTCGGCTATCTGCCCGAGCCTGTGCAGCGCATCGTGGCCTCGAAACTCGGCATTCCGGCTTCGAAGGTCTACGGCGTGGTGACGTTCTATTCGTTCTTCACGATGATGCCCAAGGGCAAGTATCCGATTTCGGTCTGCCTGGGAACCGCGTGCTACGTGCGGGGTGCTGACAAACTGCTGGAAGAGTTCAAGCGCGTGCTGGGCATCGACGTGGGTCAGACCACGCCCGACGGCAAGTTTTCGCTCGACTGCCTGCGTTGTGTGGGTGCCTGCGGTCTGGCTCCGGTGGCCACGATCGGCGAGAAGGTCTACGGCCGGCTCAATCCGGCGGACATCAAGAAGATTGTTTCCGAGTTCGAGAACCGGGAATAACGACTCTTTCGAGCATGCCCTGCAGTTTTGCCAGGGCGATGCCATAATTGGTGATGGGCACTCCCGAAAGGAGTGCCTTTCTCGTACGTGCCATGACCCGTGTCCGCGTCGCCATGCAGGCGCCGCAATGGATGATCAGATCATAGCCGGTGAGGTCCTCCGGGAAATCGTTTCCTGCCGCAATATCGATCGTGAGCATTTCTTCGCTCCGCTGCTCTGGCATTTCCGGGCGCTCGCTGACAAAATGCTCGCGCCCGGAATTGCCACCCGCAGCTACGCGGCGTAGCAGGGCCGGGATTTTCACACGGCCGATGTCTTCGTTGTCGGGGACGTGCGTGCAGGCTTCGGCGATGAGCACGCGCGACCGGGCGGTGAGACGGTCAATGGCCCGGGCGCCTTCGATAAAGACCTGCATGTCGCCTTTGGCGGCGGCCAGCAGAATGGAAAAGGCGGTCAGCGGGGCTTCGGGGGGCAAAAGTTCGTTGACGGCGCGGAATACCGACGCGTCGGTGATGGTCAGTGCCGGCAGGGTCCGCAGGCTGGCCAGGGCGGCGGGCAGGGACGCGGGCGTGCAGCAGAGCGGCGTGCAACCGCGGTCGAGCAGTTCCCGGATGACCTGGACTTGCGGCAGGATGAGGCGGCCCTTGGGGGCCTCGCTGTCCTGGGGCATGACCAGCAGCACGGTGTCTCCGGCCGTCACCAGGTCACCGGTCAGGAAATGCTCCTCCTGTTTCGGTACGGCCGCCGCAATGCGCTGCAGCAGCGATTCGACGGACTCCCCGTGCCGGTAGACGACGACGGGTGTCGCCGATGTCCCCGATTCGGGGACATCAACGGCAATTTCATTCTCATTTTGTAGCTGCTGTCCCACTTTTGGGGACATCGGCGGCACGTAGACCGCCACATCCGTCTCTTCCAGAATGGACAGGGTCAGGCGCCGGCGTTCGGGGCCGAGGACGGAGTCGTCGTCAAGGCCCGCCGTGTCGATGAGCACGCACGGCCCCAGGCCGGGCAGTTCGATGGGCTTCCGGACGGGATCGGTCGTCGTACCGGGCATGGGGCTGACCAGCGACACCTCCTGTCCGGCGATGGCGTTGACCAGCGTCGACTTGCCGCTATTGGCAGGTCCGAAGAAGGCGATGTGCAGACGTTCCATAGTACGTGTCAGGCTTTTAGAATCGGAAATCCCGTTCGCCGGCTTCGATGCGGGCCAGGCGCTCGACGGTCTTTTCCCGCACCCGGCCTTCCGGGATATCGCTCAGCGATGCGGCGATGAGCCGTTCGCCGGCCGCCCGGGTCGCGGGGGAAGCGTAGTCCATGAGGTATTCCTTGAGGGTCATCAGCGCATTGGGCGTGCAGCAGAGGCTGATCTTGCCGCTCTTGCACAGTGCCATGAAGCGGTCGCCGGTGCGGCCTTCGCGGTAGCAGGCCGTGCAGAAGCTCGGAATGTGGTCCATCTCCAGCAGCCAGCGCACCACGTCGTCGAGCGGACGCGTGTCGGACACGTCGAACTGCGCCGTCTCGTCGTGGCGCTCTTCGGTCGTGTAGCCGCCCACGCTGGTGCGGGAGCCGCCGCTGATCTGAGAGACACCGCAGTGCAGGAGCTGTTCCCGCATCCGGGCCGATTCGCGCGTGGAAATAATCATGCCGGTATAGGGCACGGCCACGCGGAGCACTGCCACGATCTTGCGGAAGATAGCGTCGGGCAGCGCGTCGGGGAAACTGTCGAGCGACACGTCATCGGCCGGACAGATGCGGGGCATGCTGATGGTGTGCGGGCCGACGCCGAAACGGGCTTCCAGGTGCTCGGCGTGCATCAGCAGGGCCGTGAGCTCATAGCGGTAGCCGCCCAGCCCGAACAGGACGCCGACACCCACGTCGTCGCAGCCGCCTTCCTGGGCACGGTCCATGGCTTCGGTATGCCATGCATAGTTGCTCTTGGGGCCGGTGGGATGCAGGCTTTCGTACTGCTGCCGGTTGTAAGTTTCCTGAAACAGGATATAGGTGCCGATGCCGGCTGCCTTGAGTCTCCGGTACGATTCGACATCGGTGGCGGCGATGTTCACGTTCACGCGGCGGATGCTGTTGCCGCCCTCGCTGACGGAATAGATCGTACGAATGGATTCCAGAATATATTCCAGCGGGTTGTGCACGGGATCTTCTCCGGCTTCGACGGCGAGGCGCTTGTGGCCGGTGCGGATGAGGGCGCGCACTTCCGCCGCGATCTCTTCCTGAGTCAGCTTCTTGCGGGGAATGCTGCGGTTTTTGGCATGGTAAGGGCAGTAGACGCAGCCGTTGATGCAGTAGTTCGACAGGTAAAGCGGCGCAAAGAGCACGATGCGGTTGCCGTAGAAGCGCTGCTTGATCTCGCCGGCCAGCGCATAGAGCCGTTCTTCCAGAACGGGGTCGTTGCAGTCGAGCAGAATGGCCGCCTCGCGGTGGCTGAGGCCCTTGCACCGGGCGGCTTTTTCCAGGATTTCGCTGACGCGCAGCGGGTTCTGACTTTCGCGCCGGGCTTCGGCCAGGGTCTCGAGGACTTCGGCGTGGTCGATGAATTCGTCGGCGTGGGTAGATAAAGGATTATACATGGTATCCGATAGTGTCTAGTTCTTCAAGAATTTGTGTAAGCATGGCGGCGTTTTCGACGGCGACGCCGTTCTTGCCTTCGTAGAGGGCGTAGGCGGCACGCTGCCGGGCCGGTGTGAAATTGGGCATCAGCACGTTGGCCCCGGCCAGGATGCCGGCGGTACGGCCGTCCGGGCGGAGGGTGGACAGGGCTGTGGTGGAGGGGATCCAGGCTCCGGGCAGCATGAGGCGCAGGATGGCGTAGAGCCGCAAGGTGCGTTCGGCACTGCCGGCGGGGTAATTGCCCAGGGGCGTGTCTGGGTGGGGGATGAAAGGCCCCAGGCCGATCATCTCGGGACGGAAGGATTCGATGAGCCGGATGTCGGCCACCAGATCGTCGGTGGTCTGGAACGGGCTGCCCACCATCATGCCCATGCCGGTCTGGAAGCCCAGTGCACGCAGTTCGTGCAGGCAGGCGAGGCGGTGTTCCAGCCGCATGGGGGCGGGATGCAGGCGGGCATAGTGGCTGGGATTGGCGCTTTCGTGGCGCAGCAGGTAGCGGTTTGCGCCGCTGCGCCGCAGCAGCGCGTAGTTTTCTTGCGGCAATTCACCCAGCGAGAGCGTGATGGCTGCTTCGGGCCAGGAAGCGCGCATTTCGGCCACGGTTTCGGCCAGGGCCTGTGCGGCGGGCGGATTCTCTCCACCTTGCAGGACGAAAGTCCGCAGACCCAGTTTCCAGGCGCGGTCGCAGCAGGCAAGGATGTCTTCGCGGGAGAGGGTGTAGCGCGGCAGCCGGGTGTTGCTGCGCCGGATGCCGCAGTAGAAGCAGTCGTTGCGGCAGACGTTGCTCCATTCGATCAGGGCGCGCAGCCAGATGATATGTCCGAACTGCTCGACCGCCACCTCCCGTGCGTTGCGATACAGATCTTCCACGACGGATTCGTCTCTGGTCTCCAACAGTTCCCTGAGGCCTCCGTCATCCAGCGTCTTCTGCTCCCGTAATATATCAACAAGATGGCTCAAAGCAATCCATTTATCTTACAAAGATAATCAATCGCTCGCTTTTCTGCTCTGGTTTTGGTATGTGCGGCCAGAAAAAATGGCCACCCCTTCCAAAACCACCCGCAGATACGCTCGCTATAGATTTATTGGAGTCATCAACATAAAGCCCGCTTTAGCGGGCCGGGCCAAGGGCCCGCGGGGTCTGGGGCAGAGCCCCAGAAGAAAAGATGCGACCAAAGGGAGCACGCGAAAATAAGAAAACTCAGCTTTAGGCTGAGTTTTCATTTTCGTGTGCTCCCTCAGGGGCTCGAACCCTGGACCCCAACATTAAGAGTGTCGTGCTCTACCAACTGAGCTAAGGAAGCATGTCCCTTTGTTTTGGGACTGCAAATGTAGAAACTTTTTTTCTACTTGCAAAATAAAATTAACTTAGTTTGTCTCCATTCATCGAGATCAGGAACTCTTCGTTGTCGCGCGTTTTTTCGAGGCGGCTCTTCATGAATTCCATGGCCTCCAGGGAAGTCATGTCCGCCAGGTGATTGCGCAGGATCCAGATGCGGTTGACATATTCCGGATCGTAAAGCAGATCGTCGCGGCGGGTGGAGCTGAGCGTCACGTCGACGGCCGGGAAAATACGGCGGTTGGAGAGCTTGCGGTCGAGCTGGAGCTCCAGGTTGCCGGTACCCTTGAATTCCTCGAAAATCACGTCGTCCATCTTCGAACCGGTTTCGGTGAGGGCCGTGGCCAGGATGGTGAGCGATCCGCCGCCTTCAATGTTGCGGGCGGCACCGAAGAAACGTTTGGGCTTGTGGAGGGCGTTGGCGTCCACACCGCCGGAGAGCACCTTGCCGGAAGCGGGCTGCACGGTGTTGAAGGCGCGGGCCAGGCGGGTGATCGAGTCGAGCAGGATCACGACGTCGTGGCCGCATTCCACCAGGCGTTTTGCTTTTTCCAGCACCATGTTGGCCACTTTTACGTGGTGGTCGGCCGGCTCGTCGAAGGTCGAGGCGATGACTTCCGCCTTGACGCTGCGCTGCATGTCGGTGACCTCTTCCGGACGCTCGTCGATGAGTAGGACGATCATGTATACTTCCGGATGGTTGTCGGCGATGGCATTGGCGATATCCTTGAGCAACACGGTCTTACCGGTCTTCGGCTGAGCGACGATCAGACCGCGCTGGCCTTTTCCGATCGGGGTGAAGAGGTCCACCACGCGGACCGAAATGTTGCTGTTGTGTCCGTGGCCGGTAAGGTTGAATTTCTCGTCCGGGAAGAGGGGCGTGAGGAAATCGAAGGGCACGCGGTCGCGGATGAACTCAGGAGAGCGGCCGTTGATGCGGTTGACCTTGACCAGCGGGAAATACTTGTCGCCTTCGCGCGGAGGGCGGATTTCACCGAGGATGGTGTCGCCCGTCTTGAGCGCATACATCTTGATCTGGTTCTGCGACACGTAGATGTCGTCCGGTGAATTGAGGTAATTGTAATCGGAGGAGCGCAGGAAACCGTAGCCGTCGGGCATGATCTCCAGCACACCGGTCGCTTCGACGATGCCCTCGAATTCGATACGGGGCTGTTTCGGCTGCTGTTGCTGCTGATTTTGCTGCTGATTCTGCGGATTGCTCTGCGACTGGTTCTGCGGGTTATTCTGCTGGTTCTGATTATTCTGTTGCTTGCGCTGCTGCTGTTGTTGCGCCTGTTTCTGCTGCTGTTTCGGCTGCTGCTGGGCCTCGGCTTGGGTTTCAGGCTGCGGAGCGGCCTCGGCCTTTTCGATGCGGGGACGCTGTTTCCTGCCGCCCTTTTTGGACGGCTGGCTGTCGGCGGCCGGCGTTTCCGGGGTTTCCGGAGCGGGTGCGGCTTCCGGGGCGGCCGGAGCCTCGGCGGCGGGAGCGGCCTGTTCGTCGCCTGTCTCGGCGGCATTCTTCTTGGGACGTCCGCGTTTGCGCTTGGCGGTATTTTCTGTGCCTTCTGCAGCGGGTGCGGGGGTGCTGTCGGCCTGTGCGGCGCTTTCGCCGGCTTCCGCTTTCTTGCTGCCGCCTTTCTTGCGCTGCTGGCGCTGCTTGGCAGGGGATTCCTTGCTCTGGATGGCCTGCTCGTCAAGGATGGCATAAATCAGGTCATCTTTGCTCAGCGAAGCCGGTTTGCGAACGTTCAGTTCTTGGGCGATTGCAACAAGGTCTTCCTGGCTCTTGCTGCTCAATTCAATTATGTCTAACATCGAGTTGGATTGGAAACCGGAAGGCAGGATTCGCGTCCCGGTCAGATTTGATACCGCAAAGATAGGGAATATTTTTTATTTATCCCAAAAACTCGCGGATTTCTTGAACTGAAGGATGTCGCTCAGGGCCGAAGCCTTGGCGGCGATGCGGAAACTCCAGCTTTCCCACTGGCCGGTCGGGACCCAGGAGACGGAGATGGCGAAGCAGTGCAGGTCGTAGGTGGCGCTGATCTGGGTGGTGCTGAGTTTCATCTGGGTCAGGTCGAAACCGGTGTTGACGTTGATGTTCAGGGCCTTGGTAAGACGGATCTGGCCGGCCACGCTGAGGGTCTGGACATGCTTGTGCTTGACGTCGAGATGCTCGTTGGCGAACTGGTAGGAGCGGGAATACGAGTAGTTGTAGTTGAAACTCAGCGACCAGGGGATGTTCGGATTGAGGTAGTAGACCCAGCCGCCCGGGATGTATTCGCCCGTGATCGGATGATAATATACGCGTGCGTAGTCGGCGTCTTCGCCGCTTCGCTTGGTGCCGCCGCCCTGTCCCTGGTCGTTGTGACCGTCGTTGCCATTGTATTTGCCGTCGCCGTTGATGGAGTAGGAGAGCGAAGCGCTGGCATTGACCAGGCGGGCCGGGATGCCGGTCTTGATCACGTTGAGCTTGTTGATGCGCTGTCCGTGCTCGTTGACGGCATACGGGTCAAAGGCCATGTTGCCGTTGATGCCCAGCTTGCCGAAAATCGTGGTGCTGGCCGTCAGGTTGATGTTCGACAGGCGCATGGAGTCGGCCAGGAAGTTGTAGGAACCGCTGATGTTGAGCTGGTCGATCAACTTGATTTTCTCGTATTTGTCTTTGGGGTTGTCGGGCTCCTTGGCCATGGGGTCGGTGTTCTTCAGCACCTTGGCCTCGAGGTTGTTGGCGAAGCCGAAGGAGAGCGACGCGTTGCGCCCGGCGCCCGGCGGGGCATAGAGCTGGCCCGCATATTTGTTGTAGTCCACGCTGCGCTCCACGCCATCCTTGTCAGTATAAGTATAGGTGGTGTATCCGTTCATCTTCGTGGCCAGGTTCGGGCTGAAGGAGAAGCTCAGGGTCGGCGTGATCATGTGCCGGATGGCTTGCAGCTTGCTGCGCTTGCCGAACTGGAACATACCGTAGATGCGGGTGTTCATGGAGATGCCGCCCGAATAGGTCTGGGTGACGCCGAACGTGCTGAACTGGTCGCCCCAGACGGTCTCCACCTTGTCGGTATCGGGGTTGTAGCGGCGGGACTGTTCGCGGAAGAACCAGTTCATGCCGTAGCTGACGCTCGGCGTGAACTGCAGGTATTTGAAGAGCGTGAAACCGGGCAGGCCGATGGAGAAGTTGTGGTTCATGCCGTTCTGCATCCGGTTGAGCATGTCGCGGTTGAAGCCGAACTCGCTGGCCTTGAACGCCACTTTGTTCTGCAGGGTCGCACCGTAGCTGAAAGAGATCTGCTCGTAGAAACGCTCCTTGCCGACGCGGTTCTTCCGCTTGAAGGGATAGAAGCGGTTGACGTTGAAGGTAATGTTTGGCAGGGTGAAACTGTAGGAGCTGTCGCGGGAGTTCTGGCTGTGCAGCAAATTGGCCGAGAGCGAGATGCCGCTCCAGGTCTTGGACCAGGAGATCGAGGAGGAAGCCTGGTTCTGGAGCGCGTCGCTCACGCTGGTGGAGTTGTAGCGGTTGTTCGACGGGCTGGAGAAGTTGACCGAGGCGCGGAAGGAGGTTCCCGGGCGGGCCTTGGCGTCCTGGGAATGGCTCCAGTTCACGCCGAAGTTCTTCGATTCGCTGAAGGTGTCAGTGCCGCGCTCTCCCGTGATGTCGTCGGAGTAGTTGATGGACAGGGAACCGTCGAAGGCGTAGCGTTTCTTGTAGCGCGATGTCAGGCGGGCCGCCCACGAACCGTAGGAGTAGATGTCGCCGGTCAGGGCCAGGTCGAGGTAGTCGCCGATGACCACGGAATAGCCGAAGTCGCGCAGGTAGAGGCCGCGGGATTTCTCTTCACCGTAGCTCGGGATCAGGATGCCGCTGGCACGGTCGGGCCGCTCAGGGACGAAGCCGAAGGGGATGATGAACGGAATCGGCACGTCGCCGATCACGGCGTAGGCAGGGCCGAACATGGTGCGCTGCTTGGGTTTGGTCATGACCTTGGCCGCGGTCATCTTCAGGTAGTAGTGCGGATGTTCGGCATCGCAGACCGTGTACTTGCCGCCCGCGATGTTGATGGACTGGTCGGGCATCATCTTGAGCTTTTCGCCGACCAGCTTGCCTTCCTTCTGCTGCGTGGCCATGTTCTTGATGCGGGCCTTGCGGGTCTCGAAATTGTAGTACACCTCGTCCATCTCGTAGCTTTTGCCGCCGGTGGTCATCACGGGGCGCCCTGTCACCTCGTTGGTGATGGTGTCGGTCGTGCCCTTGGCGTAGACGACGTTGAGCTTGGTGTTGTAGGCCATGTAGTCGGCCTTGAGTTCCATGTCCTGGTATTTGGCGGTGACGTCGCCGAAATAGTAGATGATGTTGTTCTCGATGTCCTCCATCACGGAGTCACGGGCCGTGGAGAAGGCCGGACGGTCGATCATGCCCTTGGGCTGGACGACGAGGGTGTCGGCGGGACGGGACGTCGAGTCGGGGAGCGCCGGCGCGTCCTGCAGCTCCAGCGTGTCGCGGGAGAATACCAGCGAATCGCGTGCGGGGATCGAATCGCGGACCGCGATGCGGGCCAGCGTATCGGGCTCCTGCGCCCGGACCGGCACGCCTCCCGCCACAAGCAGGAGCAGGACGGTCAGCAATCCCAGGCACAAGGTTCCGGCTGATAATCTATTGTGGAACAAAATTCGTATATTTGCTAATTAATCGGCAAAAATATAAAAAATAAGCAAGTAATATGCCATCGTGCTCAAATAAAGCGCTGTTCCGGCCAGGAATGATCCTGCTGGCCATTTTCGTGCTTCTGACGCTGCCCCGTCCCGTTTCCGCCCAGGAGGGAGGGCTGCGGCTCAAGACCGTGGTCATCGACGCCGGGCACGGCGGGCACGACCCCGGCGCCGTTTCCAAGCAGAGCAAACTGAGCGAGAAGCAGATCAACCTCGACCTTGCCCTGCGCCTGGGCGCGCGGATCCAGAAAGAATACCCCGATGTCAAGGTCATCTACACCCGCAAGACCGACAAGTTCGTGGAGCTGGCTGAGCGCGGCAACATCGCCAACCGCAACCATGCCGACCTCTTCATCTCCATCCACGTCAATTCCGCCAAGTCGACGGCGGCTTCGGGCACCGAGACTTTCGTCATGGGTACCGACAAGAGCGAGTCGAATATGGCCGTCTGCAAGCGGGAGAACTCCGTGATCCTGCTGGAGGAAGACTACTCCACGACCTACGAAGGCTTCGATCCGGACAATCCGGAGTCCTACATCATCTTCAATCTGATGCAGAACGCCCATTTCGAGCAGAGCATCGCCTTTGCGTCGCTGGTGCAGCAGCAGTTCATCAGCCACGGCCCCATCAAGAAGAGCCGGGGCGTGCGCCAGGCGCCGCTCATGGTTCTCTGGCGTACCACGATGCCTTCCGTGCTGATCGAAGTGGGCTTCCTCTCCAACAGTTCCGACCGCACGAAGCTCAACAACGCCGACAACCGGCAGAAGATCTCCGACAATATCTTCGACGCCTTTGCTTCTTTCAAGCATACCTATGATACGGACGGCTCGTTTGATTTCGATCCCGCTGTGCTCGAAACCTCCGAGGAGGACCTGGAACCTGTCAATCCGCCGGCTCCTTCGCCCGCCGTCGTGGGCCCGCACTACGAGATCCAGATCCTGGCGTCTTCGAAAAAGTTGAAAAACGGCTCTCCCGAGCTCAAGGGCGTGCTGGAATACCGGGTCCGTTTTATCAACGGTTTTTACAAGTATTCTGTTGGTAACTATCCTTCCAGAGAGGAAGCCGCGCGCCGTCTTCCGGGCATTCAGAAAAAGTTCCCGGGCGCCTTCGTCGTGAAGATCGATTGAGCCCCTTTAAATTTTTAAGCATTGTAAGGGCTATAAGTCTATAAGCGTCAGGAAAATATGCGTTTTGCGACTTTGCAAGTGGCTGATTATCAGTGCAAAACAAAAACAGAAAAAATTTTTTCTTGATTGTCAGCACATTGCGGAAAAAATTAAAAAAACAACAAAAAAAATTTTTTTTAATCCCCATTTTTTCCCCAATTTTGTTGTTGGAAAGTAACCTGAACCGATGACTTCCGACAACCCCGTCATAGCAGTTTGGAACCGCTGTCTGGAGATTCTCAGGGACAACCTGAATGAAGAGTCTTTCAAGACATGGTTTGGCCCGATCAAGCCGATCGCGCTCGATGCGCAACGGCTGACGATCGAGGTCCCTTCCGACTTTTGGCGCGAGTATATCGAGGAACATTTCATCGGTATCCTGAGCAAAGTGCTCCGCCGGGAGATCGGACCGGACGTCTCGCTCGTCTACAAAGTCCGCATCCTCGACGACATCTATGTCGAGGAACGGCCGAAGGGCGGCAAACCCCGCAACGCCGAGATTCCTCTCCCCGATATGGGCGCCCACTATACGGGCAGTCCCTATATCATCCCCGGCCTGCGCAAGCTCAACATCGATCCCTGCCTCAATCCGATCTACAATTTCGAGAATTTCATCGAAGGCTCGTGCAACCGGCTCGGCCGTTCGGCAGGGGAGAGCATCGCCGCCAATCCCGGCCGCAGCACCTTCAACCCGCTGTTCATCTACGGCGGCCCCGGCCTCGGCAAGACACACCTGGCCCAGGCCATCGGCATCGCGGTCAAGGCCCGCTTCCCCGAGAAAGTGGTGCTCTACGTCAGTGCGAACACCTTCCAGAACCAGTATATGAACGCCGCTTGCTCGGCCAAGAGCGCGAACAACGGCAACAAGGTGGCGGATTTCCTGCGCTTCTACCAGCTCATCGACGTGCTGATCATCGACGACGTGCAGGACTTCGCCGAGAAGAAAGGCACCCAGGGCGCTTTCTTCCACATCTTCAACTACCTGCACCAGAGCGGCAAGCAGTTGATCCTCACCTCCGACAAGCCCCCCGTGGAGCTGCAGGGCCTCGACCAGCGCCTGCTGTCCCGCTTCAAGTGGGGCCTGAACGCGGAGCTGCTGCCCCCGGCCTATGAGACGCGGCTGGCCATCCTTCAGGCCAAGTGTGCGCGCGAGGGGGTCACCATTTCCGACGACGTGCTCTCTTTCGTGGCCCAGAGCGTCAAGACCAATGTCCGCGAGCTGGAAGGCATTCTCTATTCCCTGATCGCCAACGCCACCTTCAACAAGCAGGAGATCACCATGGAACTCGCGCAGCGCCTGGTCGACCGCGTGGTCACCGACCCGAAGAGCGAGATCACCGTGGGCAAGATCCAGGAAGCCGTCTGCAACTACTTCAATATCAGCGACGATGTCTTCCTCTCGAAGACGCGCAAGCGCGAGATTGTCCAGGCACGCCAGATCGCCATGTTCCTGAGCCGTAGCCTGACCAAGACCTCCCTTTCCTCCATCGGCGCCCAGCTGGGCGGGAAAGACCACGCCACCGTACTCCATGCCTGCAACACGGTGAGCGACCTCATGGACACCGACCGCAGTTTCCGCGGTTTCGTCCACGACATCGAGCGTCAGCTCAACAGCCCCGAGTAACCAATCGCTAAACATAAGGCTATGATGAATACAGAAAAAGTCCTGGATTTTTTCCGTGAGATCACCCGTATCCCGCGTGAATCCGGTCATGAAGAAAAAATGGTCGCCTACCTGCAAGCGTTCGCGAAGCAGCGCGGACTCGAATGCAAGACCGACAAGGTCGGCAACGTGATGATCGCCAAGCCGGCTTCGAAAGGCTATGAGGACCGTCCTACTGTCGTTCTCCAGGGCCATACCGACATGGTGTGCGAGAAGAAGAGCACCTCCAATTTCGATTTTTCCAAAGATCCCATCCATTTCGTGATCGAAGACGGCTGGATGATCGCCCACGACACGACGCTCGGCGCAGACAACGGCATCGGCGTGGCGTCGGCGATGGCCATCCTGGACGACGACACGATTGCGCATCCACGGGTGGAGTGCCTGTTCACCGTTTCGGAAGAAACAGGGCTGGACGGCGCCCGTGCGGTGAAGCAAGGCTTCATCACGGGCAAGACGCTCATCAACCTGGATGACGAAGACGAAGGCTATTTCTGCGTCGGCTGCGCCGGCGGCATGGATACGGTCGGCACCTTCAGCTACCACGAGAAAAAGCTGGCGCCGGGCGACGTGACAATGAAATTCACGCTCGGCGGCGGTTTGGGCGGACACAGCGGCGACGACATCGACAAGGGCCGCTTCAACGGCGTGCAGCAGACAGCGCGTTTCCTGAACGAGATCTGGCCGCTCAACGTGGACCTCTGCCGCATCATCGCCGGCAACAAGCGCAACGCCATCGCCCGCGGCGGCGAAGTCGTGCTGGCCATACCGGCCCACAGCGAAGAAGAGGTCATCGCCCGGTTCAACAACCTGGCGGCCCGCCTGAAAGCCGAGTACGCCGTGACCGATCCGGGCCTGTATTTTCATGCGGAACCCGTCGAACGGCCGGCTTCTGCCATCGACCGTGCGACGGCCGGCCGCCTCATCCGCGCCCTGCTGGCCATCCCGCACGGCGTGATCGCCATGAGCGCCGACATTCCGGGACTGATCGAAACCTCGACCAACCTGGCCTCCGTCCGGATGGACAGCGGGCAGAAGATCGTCGTGGGAACCATGCAGCGCAGCGCCGTCGACAGCCAGCGCATCTTCCTCTCGCAGCGAGTCGCGGCAGTGCTTGAGCTGGCTGGTGCAGAAGTAAGACATTCAGATGGTTATCCTGGATGGAAACCGAATATGAATTCGCATATCAAGGACGTTTGCGTGGCTTCTTACAAGCGGCTTTTCGGCCGGGAACCGGTCGTCCGGGCCATCCATGCCGGCCTCGAATGCGGCCTCTTCACGGAGAAGTTCCCCGATGTCGACATGATCGCCTTCGGCCCTACGCTGCGCGGCGTTCACGCGCCGGGCGAAAGGCTTGACCTGGCTTCCCTCGAACGCTTCTGGGCGGTTCTGCTCGACGTACTTAAAACGGTCTAGCCATGCCCCGCGTCATCGCTCCTTCCATGCTTTCCGCCGACTTCGGCCATCTCGAACGGGATTGCCGCATGGTCAACCGCAGTGCGGCGGGCTGGTTCCATCTCGACGTGATGGACGGCATCTTCGTTCCGAACATATCCTTCGGCTTTCCGGTGTGCCAGGCGATTGCCCGCGTCGCACAGAAGCCGCTCGACGCGCACCTGATGATCATCGAGCCCTGGACCTACGTCGAGCGTTTTGCCAAACTGGGCGTCCAGTACCTGAGTTTCCACTATGAGGCCTGCAATCTCCGTCAGCTCCGTTCCACCATCCGTCTGGTGCGTTCCTGCGGCATGGGAGTGGGGGTGGCCATCAATCCCGAGACACCGGCCGAGGTGCTGATTCCCTGGCTGCGGCAGATCGACTACGTGGTGGTGATGGGCGTGCATCCGGGCTACAGCGGCCAGAAGTACATTCCGGAGACGACGGAAAAGGTAGGGGTCCTGGCAGAGATGATCGCCGCTCAGGGCGCTGACTGCTTCATCCAGGTCGACGGGGGGGTCAGTACGGCGAACATCGCCGGACTCGAACGTCTCGGCGCCGGTGTCTTCGTCGCCGGCTCCGCCGCCTTCTCTTCCGCCAACCCCCTGGCTGCCATCCGCGCCCTCAAAACAGCTAAATAATATACTTGATCTCTTTCGAGCCGTAGGTGTGAATGGTGCCGTCGCAGTGCTCGAGCAGGAGCCGGGATTCCGAATCGATGCCGAGGATGCGGGCCTGGATGCGGCGGCCGGAACGATGCTCCGTCGGAACGACGGTAGCCGGCATCTCCTCGAAGTCGCGCCATTCGCCGCGCCGGTACAACCGGGCCAGATATTCCGCATCATAACCGTTGCGCGCAAACGGTGATCCGAGCTTGTCGCAGCGCGCAAAAACGGGCGCCAGCACACGGGGCAGCGTCTCCTTGACATCGTAGCGCCGCTCCGTGACCAGCCCCAGCGACGTAGGATTGGGCAGGGAAGGGTCGAAGTCCCGCTGGTTCAGATTCAGCCCGATGCCCGCCACGGCCGAAGCCACCCGGCCGTCCGCCAGCGTCGGCTCGATCAGCGTGCCGCAGATCTTCTTGTCACCCACATAGATGTCGTTGGGCCACTTGATGGTGGCCTGCACACCTTCGGCGCGCAGGAAATCCAGCAGGCCCAGCGCGACGACCTGCGAGAGAATGAACTGCTCGCGGGCCGGAAGCGCCTCCGGCTTGAGGAGGATGGAAAAGGTCAGATTCTCACCGGAACGGCTTTCCCAGCGGTTCCCCTTCTGGCCGCGCCCCGCTGTCTGGAACAGGGCGGCATAGACCGTCCGGTCGGGTAGGGAGTCCTTGTCTGCCAGCAGGCGCGTGTTGGTGGAGTCGATGGTGTCAAACCAGTGGATGAAATCTGCCATATTTTCAGTTGTTCCCGGATGGCGGGATATTTGTAAGAAAATTCTATCTTTGTAAGATCATTTACTTTGCAAAGATAGTTCAATTATTGATGAAGACCAAGAGTGAAGTCGGCGTAATCGCCGACGCGATGTTGGAGAAAAAGGCCCAGGATGTGGTTTCGCTCGACCTGACGAAGATCGGAACCGCCATCGCGGACCATTTCGTGATTTGTAATGCAGACTCGACGACCCAGGTCGTCGCCATTTCCGACTATGTCGAAGAGATGATGGAGAAGGAGTACGGCCGCAGCGTCCTGCGCAAGCAGGGCCGCGAGAACGCCTTCTGGATCATTCTCGATTACAGTGATATCGTGGTCCATATCTTCAAGACCGACCAGCGCCTGTTCTACCGCCTGGAAGACCTGTGGGCCGATGCCGTGAAAACCACTTATACCGATCCCGAAGCGTGATGGAAGACAACAACAATTATCGGCCGGACGACAACCGCCGTCCGCGCCCCGCACGGCAGCCGCACCGGGGCTTCAACTGGTTCTCGCTGATCTATATCTTCTTGTTGCTGGGCCTGGCCTACATGTGGTCGTCCACGGGTACGGCCAACCCCCTGAAGAAAGAGTGGATCGACGTCAAGGACGGCCTGCTGGTCAGCGGCGACGTGGACAAGCTGGTCTACGTGCGCAACGAGCACAAGGGAGAGATCTACCTGCGGCAGTCCGCGCTCGAAAAATACAAGAACCTCTACGGCGGCCGCGAGCCCAAGGCCGGGCCGCACTTCTACTTCCTGGTGTCGGAGAAATTCGACGCCGAAAACCAGCTTGACGCGCTGGTTGAGTCGCTGCCCGCCGAGAAACAGTTCAAGGTGGTCGTCGACGAGCACAAGAGCTATTGGGGACCGATCATCGAATGGGTGATCTTCCCGCTGCTCCTGCTGGGCATGTTCTTCATCTTCATGCGCCCGATGCGGAGCATGGGCGGCGGTCCCGGCGGCGGCATCTTCAATGTCGGGAAATCGCAGGCCAAGCTCTACGAGAAGTCCAACAACGTGAAAGTTACCTTCAAGGACGTGGCCGGCATGGAAGAGGCCAAGGTCGAGGTGAAGGAGATCGTGGATTTCCTGAAGAATCCGAAGAAATACACAGCCCTGGGCGGCAAGATCCCCAAGGGTGCGCTGCTGGTGGGTCCTCCGGGCACCGGCAAGACGCTCCTGGCCAAGGCCGTGGCCGGTGAGGCCGACGTGCCTTTCTTCTCCATGTCGGGCTCCGACTTCGTGGAAATGTTCGTGGGCGTGGGAGCTTCCCGCGTGCGCGATCTCTTCCGCCAGGCCAAGGAAAAAGCCCCGTGCATCGTCTTTATCGACGAGATCGACGCCGTGGGCCGTGCCCGCAGCAAGAATGCCGGTTTCACCTCGAACGACGAGCGCGAGAACACGCTGAACCAGCTCCTGACCGAGATGGACGGTTTCGGCTCCAACTCGGGCGTCATCATCCTGGCCGCGACCAACCGCGCCGATATCCTCGACAAGGCCCTCATGCGCGCCGGCCGCTTCGACCGTCAGATCCATGTGGACCTGCCGGAGCTCAAGGAACGCCTCGAGATCTTCAAGGTGCACCTGCGCGGCATCAAGCTCGCACCGGGCTTCCAGATGGATTTCCTGGCCAAGCAGACCCCGGGTTTCAGCGGTGCCGACATCGCCAACGTGTGCAACGAAGCCGCGCTGATCGCCGCCCGCAAGAACAAGCAGGAGGTGGAGAAACAGGACTTCCTCGATGCCATCGACCGCATCGTGGGCGGCCTGGAACGCAAGAGCAAGATCATCACGCCCGAAGAAAAGAATACGATCGCCCATCACGAAGCGGGACACGCCACGGTCAGCTGGCTGCTGCCCAACGCCAACCCGCTGCTGAAAGTCACCATCATCCCGCGTGGACAGAGCCTGGGCGCTGCCTGGTACCTGCCCGAAGAGCGGCAGCTCACCACTACGGAGCAGATGATGGACGAGATGGCGGCCACCATCGGCGGTCGCGTGGCCGAAGAGATCGTCAACGGCCGCATTTCGACCGGTGCGCTCTCCGACCTGGAGAAACTGACCAAGCAGGCGTATGCCATGGTTACTTATTTCGGCATGAGCGAGAAGGTGGGCAACCTGTCGTACTACGATTCGACGGGCAGCCGCGACATGGCGTTCAGCAAGCCTTACAGCGAGAAGACGGCGGAACTGATCGATGACGAGGTGAAGAGCCTCATCGAACAGGCGCACGCCACGGCGCTGAAGGTGCTGACGGAAAACCGCGAAGGCTTCGAGCAGCTGGCGAAGCTGTTGCTGGAGCGCGAAGTGGTGTTCTCGGAAGACCTCGAAGCCATCTTCGGCCCGCGCAAGGGCGGGGTGGACCCCAACAAGCTCCTGCGCGAAGAAGAAACGCCTGAGGTGCAGGCAATCCCTCAGGAGGCGGAAGGACAAAAAGACTGACCGATGGGAAAATCAACATTGGTGCAGCGTATTGTCAGCGGCGTGATCCTGATCGCCGTCGTGGTGGGCTGCCTGTGGCTGCCCTGGGGCGTGCCGGCGCTGGCCTGCCTGATGACTGTGACAATCTCCCTGGAATTCTACCGCCTGGTGTCCGGCTCCCGCTACCGTAAGGAGCAGGTGCTGGTGGTGCTGGCCATGCTGCTGGCCGTGGTGCTGACCTTCCTGCATCTGGCCTATGGCGTCCCGGTGCGCTGGCTGGCTCTCAGTGTGCTGCCTTTGGTCGCAGCGTGGTTCTGCATGCTCTTCGACGGAGCGGCGGACCATGCCTTTTCCACGGAACCCTTTTTCCCGCTGGTGTACGTGCTGCCGGCGATGCTCTCGATGCTCCGGATCGCCTGGCCCGGCGGTGCCTTTTCCTGGCGCCTGACCCTGGGCTTGATCGTGCTGATCTGGATCAACGACATCGGTGCCTATTGCGTGGGCATGCTCTTCGGACAGCGGACCAACAGCCGCAAACTCTTTCCGGCACTCTCGCCCAAGAAATCCTGGGTAGGTGTCTACGGGGGTACGGCGTTTACGTTCCTGGCCGCCTGGGCGGTCTGGACCTTGTGGGGTGCGCCGGTGCTGGCGCTTCCGCACTGGATGATCCTGGCCCTGATCGTCTCGGCCGTCGGTGTCCCGGGCGACCTCTTCGAGTCGCTCATCAAGCGCCACGCCGGCGTGAAGGATGCCAGCCAACTGATTCCCGGCCACGGCGGCATGCTCGACCGTTTCGACGACCTGCTGTTCATCTTTCCGGTAGCGGCCGCCTATTTGCTTGTATTTCAATTGATCTGATATGCGCCTCGACAAAAACACCTATGGAACGGTGCTGGCAGTTTACCTGTTCAGCGCCGCGGCTGCCTTTGCGCTCTGGCACTGGGTGCCCGTCTGGTGGATCAACACGCTGCTCACCATTTTCCTGCTCTGGTTCTGCTCCTGGCAGACCTATTTCCACATGGTGCCCGACCGCACGCCGGTGGGTGACGAACACCTGGTATCGGCGGTTTCCGACGGAAAAGTAGTCTTCATCGGCCCTGTCTTCGCGGGCGGCTACCTCCAGCGTGACTGCCTGATGATTTCGGTATACATGGATTTCTGGGACCTGCACGCCAATTTCTGGCCCGTGACAGGGACCGTCTCCTACGCCCAGTATTTTCCCGGCAAGCACCTGCTCGCCTTCAAGCCGAAGGCCTCGGAGGAAAATGAACATTTCTGCACGGCCATCCGCACCCCGGAAGGCAAGGAAGTGCTCTTCAAGCAGCTGGCCGGCGGGTTTGCGCGCCGGATCGTCTGTTATGCGAAGAAAGGCATGGCGGTGCGGGCCGGCGACCAGTGCGGCATCATCAAGTTCGGCTCGCGCATCGATTATTACCTGCCGCTCGACGCGAAGGTCCGCGTAGAGGTGGGGGAACTGGTCAAGGGCGTCAGCTCCATTCTGGCTGAAATCTGACAGGAAGCGCCCGCTATTCGGGGGCGTCGATGGCCAGGAAACGTTCCGGTCCCAGCATGTCAAGGGCACGCTCGATGAGCGCGCTCTTTTTTTCGTCCTTCAGCCCGGCGTGGATGTAGAGCAGGGACTCCAGGTACAGGGTGAGCATGGACGATTCGTCGCGCCGGCGGAACGCGCTGTGGTCGATCTGCAGGCCCGTGGCTTTGAGGAAGCCTTCCAGACGGTCCTGCGGGAAGAGTTCGCCGCCCCGGTAGATATTGATGTAGAAGAGGATCCTGCCGTTCTCCACATAGGCGGGTACGAAGCCGCCCGGGAAGCAGAGCAACTCCACGGAGAGGCCGGCAGACTGGCAGATGGCCAGGTAGATGTAGGCCAGCACGAAGGGATTGCCTTCGCGGCTGTGCAGGGCGTCGCTCAGGAAGGCGTGTTGCGGGTCTTTGAGCTGGACGTCGTAAAGCGTGAACTTGAGACGCCGGTAGAACACGTGGTTCAGGATGCGGATGTTCTCCACGCCGGTCCGCATGTCGGAATGTTCCACCTGGTAGGCCTCCAGGCAGGCGTAGAAGAGGGCTTCATAACGCTCTCTGCTCAGGGTCCAGTCGAAGAGGGAACTGATGAACCAGCCGCCCTCGAAGAGGGAGAGGGGGGCCGGGGAGCGGTTGATGAAATCCTGGAACTCATCGAGCCGGAACGTGGCGTTGAGCCGGCGGGCGCGCTCGATGATGGCGGCTTTCTGCACGGGGTCGGACTCCCGCTCCGCGCGGTTGTGGAGGGAACGCACCACCTCCGTGCCGAACGAGGCGAGCCGCTGGTCCACCAGGTCGGTCACCACGGTGTCCCGGTCGTCAAACAGGGCGACCAACGGTTCCAGTATTTCCGGATCGACGGGCATCTTAGGAGGTAATGGCATCAAGTGACAGCAGAAGAAGTCTGTCCATCAGGGGTTTATAGTTCGGATTGCTCTCCTTGATGTGGCGGTTGGCGATGGCCAGGCAGACGGTGGCGGCCTTGTGGCCGAGGAGGGCGGCTAGGCCTGCGAGGCAGGAACTCTCCATTTCGATGTTGGTCACGCGGTAGCCTTCATATTCGAAGCTTTCCAGTTTCTCGATGAGGTCGGGAATGGTCAGCTCCAGGCGGACGGAACGGCCCTGCGGTCCGTAGAAACCGGGGGCGGAGACAGTCATTCCTTTAATCGTGAAAGGGCTGAACTCGTCGATGAGTTCCTGGTTGGCACGGACGAAATAGGGTTTTGCAAAGCGTTCCGGCCAATCCATATGCTTGACGAAGGCTTCTTCGAAATCTTTCAGGAAAATTTTCTCACCGTCTTTGTACCAGTTCAGCACGCCGTCGAAACCGATGGAGATGTGGCTCAGGATGTAGCTGCCGAGGGGAATGTAGGGCTGAGACGCGCCGCAGGTGCCGATACGCAGGATATTCAGGGTCTTGTGCTCGGGTTTGGGCATGCGGGTCTTGAAGTCGATGTTGGCCAGCGCGTCGAGCTCGGTCATCACGATGTCGATGTTGTCGGTGCCGATGCCGTGGGAGAGGGCGGTGACACGCTTCCCATTGTAGGTACCTGTGATCGTGATGAACTCCCGCGACTGCTTGGTGAGCTCGATCGTGTCGAAGTGCGATGCCAGCGCGTGCACGCGCGTGGGGTCACCCATCATAATGATGTTGTCGGCGAGGTCTTCGGGGGCGATATGGAGATGGAACACGGAACCATCGTCGTTGATGATGAGTTCAGAACTGGGTATGGGTTGATTGTTCATGGGCAAGGATATGCTTAAAAAACAAATATACGAAATTTTTTTCGTAATTTCACAAGGTCAAACCTGCGTGTCATGAAATACCCCCATATCCTCCTTTCCCTGTTGACGATCCTATTGACCGCCGTTGCCTGCACGGTGCGACCGCCGGTGCCGTTCGGCGCGTGCCCGACACCGCAGCAAGTGACCTGGCAGCAGATGGAGATGAATCTTTTCTGCCACTTCGGCCCCAACACGTTCACCGGTGCGGAATGGGGTGACGGGACGGAACCGGAAGACATTTTCCAGCCCACGGCGCTCGACTGCCGCCAGTGGGCGGAGACGGCCCGTGCCGCCGGGTTCAGGGGTGTGATCCTCACGGCCAAGCACCACGACGGCTTCTGTCTCTGGCCGTCTCCCGAGAGCGCGCACACCGTGGCGCAGAGTGCCTGGCGCGACGGACAGGGAGATGTGCTGCGTGCGCTTTCGGATGCCTGTGCGGCGGAGGATCTCCGGTTCGGCGTGTATATCTCGCCCTGGGACCGCAACGATCCGCGCTATGGCTCGCCGGCCTACAATGAGGCGTTTGTCCGGACGCTGGAGAGCGTGCTGGACGGCCGTTACGGTCCGGTGTTCGAGCAGTGGTTCGACGGTGCCTGTGGGGAGGGGCCCACGGGGCGCCGGCAGGTCTATGACTGGCCGTTGTTCAATGCGACGGTCGAGCGCCTGCAGCCGCAGGCCGTGATCTTCAGCGATGTAGGTCCCGGCTGCCGCTGGGTGGGCAACGAGCGGGGAGAGGCCGGCCGCACGAACTGGTCGACGCTCGAGGTGGATGGTTTTGAGCCGGGAGCGGGGAGTCCGCCTGAGGAGGTGCTGAACGGCGGTACGCCGGGCGCTTCGCACTGGGCCGCCGCCGAGACCGATGTATCGATCCGGCCGGGCTGGTTCTGGCGTGCGTCCGAGACGGCGCAGGTAAAAGGTGTGCAGGAGCTGCTGCAGATCTATTATGAGAGTGTCGGCCGCAATTCGCTGCTGCTGCTCAATGTGCCGCCCGACACGCGTGGCCGCATCGATGCGGTCGATTCGCTCCGGCTGATGGAATTCCGTGCCGCGCTGGATGCGGTCTTCGCTGTCGACCAGGCTGACGGCGCCGTCGTCTCCGGCCCGTCCCGTGGTCGGGGTTTCTCTCCTGCGAACGTCCTTTCGGGCGACTACGACAGCTACTGGGCGTTGCCCGATGACCGGACGACGGCTTCCCTGACGCTCGAATTTCCCGAGCCTCGCACGTTCAACCGCCTCCTTCTTCAGGAATACATTCCCCTGGGCCAGCGTATCGTGGCTTTCCACGCCGAGATGCTGACGCCGGAAGGCGTCTGGCTGGAGATCGCGCGCGAAACCACCGTCGGCTACAAGCGCATCGTGCTGACGCCCACCGTCACCACCAAGGCCCTCCGTCTGGTGATCGACGACGCCCTGGCTTGCCCGACCCTGACCCGCCTTGCCCTCTACCACGACACCGTTTATTGTGCGCAATAGCTTGAGCGCCCAAGCACAAGCTAATTATTTGCGCACAAGCGGTTGATGAAATTGAAGATGATGAGGGTGCGTTTGCGCAGCAGGGGATAGTTGATGATGGCGGGCGTGTCGCTGCGCTTGAGCGTGTGCTGGTGGAAGGCCGAGGTGAAGAGCACCGCCGGGATGCCCGCGCGCGCAAACGGATGCTGGTCGGATGTCTCGTACATCATGCGATAGAAATCGCGGCTTCCGTAGAACGTCAGGTCCAGGTCGAGCTTGTACGCCGCCCGGTGGCAGAGATAGGAAAGATAACCCTGATAGGTCTCCGGCAGCGTGCTTTCGCCGATTGCGAACAGATATTCCGGATTGCGCCCCGGCGGCACCAGATCGGTGCCCAGCATGTCCAGGTTGATCATCGCCTTGATCTTTTCCTGCGGCACCGGCAGATGCTTCACGAACCATCGGCTGCCGGCCATGTCCAGCTCCTTGCCGTCGAACGCCACGAACAACAGGTTCTTGCGCGGACCGTTCCCGTCGGCCTTCATCGCGCAGAACATGCGGGCGAGGGACAGCAGCGCGGTCACGCCCGACGCATTGTCGTCCGCACCCGGGTAGACAGTGTGCCCCAGCCGGCCCAGATGGTCGTAGTGCGCCCCGATGACCAGATATTCGTCCGTGGGTGTCGTGGCGGGGAGCAACCCGACCACATTGCGGACGGCGATGGAATCTTCGTAGCGGAAACTCTGGGTGTAAGCCCAGTCGACGGGCTTGAGCCCCAGCGAACGGAACTGTTCGATGAGGTAGTGCTCAGCCAGTTGCTTGCCATGAGTGCCCGAAGCCCGGCCCTCGGTCATTTCGTCTGCCAGGTGTGTGAGAATCCGGCGCTGCTCTTCCGCCGAAACCAGGTTCTCATAGGGCCGGAGGCTCTGCGCCCAGGCCCCGTTCCGGCCCGGAAAGCACAGAAAGAGACCCGCAAGGAGCAGAATGGCACAACTTTTTCTCATTTAGTTTCAAATGACATGCAAAAATAGTACTTTTGCAAAGATGTTCAAACGCGTCACCGCATTTCTTGCGCTCCTGTGGCTCTCCGTGACCGCGGCATGGGCGCAATACGATCTCGACCACTTCTATTACAGCGGCCGCCAGTTGCTCATTGACGGCAAATACGCCCAGGCCATCGAGCGCTTCAACGTGCTTTCGCGCCTCGACAGCACCGTGTACGAAGCCTATTTCTTCCGCGGCATCGCCAAGTACAACCTCGGCGACTTCGTGGGTGCCCAGCGCGATTTCGACCGTACCCTGCACTTCAATCCCATCTATACGCCGGCCTACCACTACCGGGCCATCGCGCTGAGCCGCATCGGCAAGTACGACCTGGCCCTCAAGGATCTCGAGGAAGCCGTGGACCTGCGCCCGAGCTACACCGACCTGTATTTCAGCCGCGGCGTGACCTATTTCCTTTCGCAGCAGTTCGAGAAGGCGGTGCAGGACTTCAACACCTTCATCCGCAAGTCGCCCCGCGAGGCCAACGCCTATCTGAACCGCGGCGCCTGTTACCTCTACCTGAAAGACACCGTCCGTGCCCTGGAAGACTACAACAAGGCCATCTCGCTCAACCGCTACGACCCCGAAGGCTATGTGCGGCGATCCCGCGTGTATGCCATGCAGGACCGTACCGGCGACGCCATTGAAGACCTTGACACGGCCCTCCGCATCGACAGCACCAACACCTTCGCCTTCTTCAACCGCGCCATCCTCAAATACGACCGCAAGGACATCGCCGGCGCGCTGGACGATCTCAACCGGGTGCTGGAGGAGGAGCCGGGCAATGCCCTGACGCTCTACAACCGGGCCCTGATCTATTCGCAGGTGGGGGACTACCGGGCCGCGCTTGACGACTACGACCGGGTGATCAACATCAACCCCAACAACGTGCTGGCTTACTTCAACCGGGCGGCCGTCTTCATGGAACTGGGCCGCTACCGCGACGCCATGGACGATTATTCGCAGGCCATCAACCTCTATCCCGACTTTGCGAAGGCCTACATGAACCGCTCGTATGCCAAGAGCCAGCTCGGCCAGTACACCTCCGCCAAGCAGGACTACGACATCGCCCAGAAGAAGGTGCGGGAATACCAGGCCCTGACGGCCGATTCCACGGGCAAGGCGGCCTTCGCCGACACCACCCGCAAGTACGACCGACTGCTGGCCCTCGACGCGGAGTTCGCCAAGAAGGATTTCGACAATGAACTGCTCCAGTACCGCGACGTGGACATCCGCCTCAAGCCGCTCTACAAGGTGCAACCCGCCGATACGGTGAGCGGATTCTCATCCATCGCCCACAAGTTCGAAGACGAGGTCCTCGACACGTATATCGCCCAGAGCCCGCTGGCCGTGAAGTTCGCCGCTGACGGCCGGACCCACGTCCGCGACGCCGCCCGGGTCCGGGAGGATGTGACGCGCCAGCTCCGTACGGACCGCAGCAGCGACAACCTCTTCGCCCGCGCGCTGGTGGAAGCGGAGAACAACCAGTTCAACACCGCGCTGGTCTGCTACGACGAGGCCATCGAGAAGTCGCCCGAGACCTTCTTCTACTACATCAACCGGGGCGCCCTGCAGGCCGAGATGATCGATTTCATCTCCTCGATGGAGAACAACGTGCAGGTGCTCACCCTCGACAATGCCAAGACCGTCAAGACCCGCGTGCAGGACCAGGTGACCCGCAGCTACGACTACACGCCGGCCATCCACGACATGGTGAAGGCAACCACGCTCAATCCCGGATTTCCGTACACCTACTATAATCTCGGCAACCTGTACTGCCTGTCGAATGACCTTCCCGAGGCCATCGTGCAATACACCCGCGCCATCGATCTTTATCCTTACATCGGCGAAGCCTTCTACAACCGGGGTCTCGTGCTGATCTATCTGAAAGACAAGGAGAAAGGATGCATCGACCTGAGTACGGCGGGAGAACTGGGCATCCAGGACGCTTACAGCGTCATCAAAAAGTATTGTAAAACCGAAGAAGAACTGTAAACCATGTGGCTTTGGGCTGCCATCGGATCTGCCATTCTGCTGGGCATCTATGACGTTTTCAAGAAACAGGCGTCGACACGCAACGACGTGCTGCATATCCTCCTCTATGTAACAGCACTTTCCACGCTGATCCTGAGTCCTTTCGTGCTGACGTCCGCGTTTGGCTGGCACTGGCTGGAAAATACCTCGTTCAATGCGGCGCCGGGCACGTTGCGCGACCATCTGCTGGTCATCCTCAAGGCCTTTGTCGTAACCATCTCCTGGGTCACGGGCCTGATGGGCCTCAAGCACCTGCCCATCACGACGGCCAGCACCATCAAGACCTCCCGGCCGGTGTTCGTGCTGCTGGGTTCCATCCTCATTTTCGGCGAAAGGCTGAATCTCTGGCAGTGGGTAGCCGTCCTCGTCGCCTTCGTGGCCCTCTGGCTGCTGGGCAATACGAGCCGGCGGGAAGGCTTCGACTTCGTGCGCAACCGCTGGGTCATCTGCATGTGGGTGTCGGTGGTCTCGGGCGTGGCGAGCGCCCTGCTCGACAAGCACCTGATGGCCTCGATGCAGCCCATGTTCGTCCAGGGCTGGTGCAATTTCTACATCACGCTCATCCTGGCGATCACCCTGCTGGTCGTGAAACATTCCGGAAGTCCGTACTACAAGCCGTACAAACATGACTGGCTCATCCTCGTCATCGCGCTCTTCATCACCTGGTCGGATTTCCTGTACTTCCTGTCGCTGAGCGGCGAAGGCGCCATGCTGTCGGTGGTCTCGATCCTGCGCCGCAGCTCGGTGATCATCACTTTCATCTGCGGAGCCCTCTTCTTCAAGGAGAAGAACCTCCGGTCGAAAGGACTGGCCCTGCTGATCCTACTGGTCAGCATGGTGATCCTGGTACTGGCGAGTTAAGCGCTTATTTCTTTCCTGTTTTTTGCTCGAAAGCCCGCGCGATGCGCTGGGCTGTGCCCTCGTTGGCGGCCATGCGGACGGCAATCACCAACAGGATGATGGCCAGCAGCGGGAAGATGCTGCCGACGGACAGGGAGTAGACCGTCGACATCTTCAGGCCGGACGGCAGTTTCGTGGTGAAGAAATCCACAAAGATCCAGCCCTGGAAGCCCAGCAGCACGATGGCGTTGGTGATGGACAGAAACACCTGGTAGAAAGGCTGTCTGGCGGAGACCAGCGTCACGTCGGAAAGGATGAACGACAGCACGATGAAGATGATGTAGATGAGCCGGTCCTTGAAGCGGACGGCGTAACTGATGCCGGTTTCCGGATTGAAGGCGTGGCAGACATCCATCCCGAGCAGGACGATGACGAGCAGGGCGGCGGCGGCGATCAGCCAGTTATGCGGTTTCTTCCACATGGTTTTGACGGTTCAGGGCATCGCGGAACATGGCGATCATCTGATTGACGGAGTTGGCGATGTTGTAGGGTTTGACGGAGGCGGCGTAGCGCTTGCCTTCTTCCCAGCGCTCTTCGGGGTGCGAAAGCCAGTCGTCGATGCGTTCGGCCAGCGCCCCGGCGTCATGAATGGGGAAGAGGCTGCGCTCGCTCAGCGCAAACTGGGCGGATCCGGTGTAGGGTCCGTTGGCGATGACCGGCACGGCGCCTTGCTGGATGGCCTCGAGAATGGAGAGGCCTTCGATCTCGATGTATGCGCAGTGAACGGTCAGGTCGGCCTTGGCGGCGAGCCGGCACAGTTCATCGTGGTTCAGGAAGACGAAGGAGGGCTCGTAGCTGAGGATGCCTTCGCGGTACAGTTGACGGGCTTTCTTCTTGAGCCTGTTGGCCAGAGGGCCGTTTCCGGCGAAAACCAGGTGGATGCGGCTGGCAAACCGGGAGAGGCGCATGGCCCGGAGCAGGGTGATCTGGTCTTTTTCGTTGGCCAGGCGTCCGATGCAGATGACTTCCAGCGGGCGCTCGGGATCCAGATAGTTCTGCGGGGGATCGGCTGGCCGGAGACAGGTCTCGGGAATCAGGCCGTTGGAGATGACGCGCAGTTCGGCAGTGTAGTGGTTTTCCTGCAGACGCTGACGTACTTTTTCCGTAGGGCAGTGGATGTGGGAGCAGGCACTGTAGATATGTTTCTGCCAGAGATGCAGCAGGGTTTCTGCCGGCCATTTCCAGCGCGTGATGCCCAGGTTGTTCAAGATGTTTTCCGGGAACAGATGGAACGACGCCGTCAAGGGCTTGCCCAGCCGTTTTGCAATGCGTATCGTCTTGTACTGCAGCACGAAATTCTCTTCCAGGTGGACCACGTCGGCCCAGCGGACGGCCTCTTCGATGCGTTTGGGATCGCCGTTGGCATAGGAGAAGCCATTGGCCTCAATGATGGGCTGGAAGATCGGAAACTTGAACTCCTTCAGGGGAAAGTCGGGGTGCTGGGCCGGATTGTCCGGATTGCACCCGGTCATGACGCGGACATCTTCGCCGGCGGACTTCAGCTCATGGATGATCCTTCGCGCCGAGGCGGAAAGGCCGTTTCCGCGGATATACAGGTTATTGATGACAAACAGAATCTTCATGGGTTCAGGTTCAGATTCGTTTTACTCAGCCGTCTCCTGGAACACATGCTCCATCATCCACGCATAGTAATAGCTCCAGTTGTACCATTCATGGCCGCCCTTTGTCCGGATGTAGGTATACGGGTAGCCGTGGCGGTCGAAGTAGCGCCGGAGGTTCTGTACGTGCAGGTAGAAAAAGTCACCGCCGCTGGTCATGACGTAGTAGCCTTTGGGCGGGTTGGGGGAGAACTGCTGCTTCCACTTTTTCTTGATGTTGAAGTAGAAGAGGTTGTCGGGCCCCGGATGGGTGATGATTTTCCAGAAGGGACTGAAAAGTCCGATGTAGTCGAAGGTCTGCGGGGAATCTGCGGAGATGTACATGCTCTGCAGGGCGCCCACCGAGAGGCCGCAGATGGCGCGGTGCGCCTTGTCGGGGATGGTGCGGAAATGGCTGTCCACATAGCCCACCACGTCGCGCACGAAAGCGGTCTCCACGGTTCCGTCGATCTCGAAGAGCGACTCCAGGGCGTCTTTGTAGCGGGAGTTCTCGAAATCCTTGTCGTCTCTGTACTGGTTGACATTGGGCATGACGACGATGGCAGGAACGGAATTTCCCTGGCAGTAGAGGCTGTCGGTGATCTGGAACATGCGGCCGCGCTGGATCCAGACGGTCTCATGGCCGCGTGCGCCGTGCAGGAGATAGACGACGGGGTAGCGCTTCGTGCCTTCCTCGTAGTCCGGTGGCAGGTATACGATCATGCGCCGCTGCGCCGGCCCTTTCACGGAACAGGGGTACCAGGCTTCCACCACCTTGCCAAGCGGTTGGTAGCCTGACTCTTCCACGGGTTCGCCCGCGTAATAGTAGGAGACGCCGCGGTTGCGGAACACCCCGCAGGAAGACAACACGCCCACTGCGATCAACAGGGCTATGAGTATCCGTTTCTGCATAATCGGGCGCAAAGATACAAAAAAAAGCGAGGCAGGCCTCGCGCATCACTACAAATAAAGGAGCTCAATCTTGAGCTCCTTTATTTGTAGCGCTACCGGGATTCGAACCCGGATTTCAGCCTTGAGAGGGCCGCGAACTAAACCCTTATTCGATAGCGCCATGGGTTTGGGACTGCAAAGATACATCATTCTTTCATTATTCCAAAAAAAATCGCTACGCTTCGCTCCGGTATGCGTCTCGCTCCCGAAATAAGGTCGCTGCGCCGCATACCGCCCGCTCAGCTTCGCTCTGCCATTTTGTCTTGATTATTTTAATGGCAGGTATTTTGATTATCTTTGTGACCGGAAAAAATGTCCGTATATACTATGGAAGAAGAGAAGAAAAACCATATAGACAATACCGAACCCGCGAGCGGAAAATCCGCCTCGGAGAAAGACAAGAAAAAACGGAAGATCGCCGAGCAGGCATCCGAGATCAAGCAACTGACGGAAGACCTGGCCAAGGCCCGCGAAGAGGCTGCGGAAGCCAGGGACCAGCACCTGCGCCTGCAGGCCGAATGGGACAACTACCGCCGCCGTACCGCCAAGGAGCGGCTGGAACTCATCGACAGCGCCGGCAAGGATATCCTCAAGGGTTTCCTGCCTGTGCTGGATGATTGCCAGCGTGCCCTGCAGGTTCTGCGCGAATCCGGCGCGGACGCTGCGGCCATTGAAGGTACCGAGCTTATCTACAACAAGTTGATGAACTACCTCAAGTCGCGCGGCGTGGAGCCGATCGCCGCCCGTGGCGCCGCCTTCGACACGGATTACCACGAGGCCGTGGCCCAGTTCCCGGTCGAAGACCCGGCCAAGAAGAATACGGTGATCGACGTGACCCAGGAAGGGTATACGCTCAACGGCAACGTTATCCGCTACGCCAAAGTCGTGGTGGGCATATAAGCCAGGAAGGAGAATCGCAACATGGCAGAGAAAAGAGATTACTACGAAGTGCTGGGCGTTGAAAAGAACGCTTCGGCGGAAGACATCAAGAAGGCCTACCGTAAGAAGGCCATTCAATACCATCCGGACAAGAATCCCGGCGACAAGGAAGCCGAGGAGAAGTTCAAGGAGGCCGCCGAGGCCTACGACGTGCTGAGCGACCCGCAGAAGCGGGCCCGTTACGACCAGTTCGGCCATGCCGGCATGAGCGGTCAGGGCGGCTTCAGCGGCGGCGGCTTCTCGATGGAAGACATCTTCTCGCAGTTCGGCGACATTTTCGGCGGCGCCTTCGGCGGCGCGTTCAGCGGTTTTGGCGGCGCCCGCAGCAGCGGCCGGCGCGTGGCCCGCGGCACGGACATCCGCATCAAGGTCAGGCTCAGCCTGGCCGACGTGATGAAAGGTGTCGAGAAGACGGTCAAGATCAGCAAGATGGTGACCTGCCCCGACTGCAAGGGCAAGGGTGCCGTGAGCGAGTCTGACATCAAGACCTGCGACCACTGCCACGGCACGGGTGTGGTGACCAAGATCGCCAACACCATCCTGGGCCAGATGCAGACCTCGTCGCCCTGCCCGTATTGCGGCGGCGAAGGCAAGAAAATCACGAACCCCTGCCGCAAGTGCAGCGGCTCCGGCCTGGTGAAGAGCACCGAGGAGATTACCTTCAAGATCCCCGCCGGCGTGCAGGAAGGCATGCAACTGACCATCCAGGGCAAGGGCAACGCCGCCCGCAACAACGGTGTGCCGGGCAACCTGCTCGTGGTCATCGAAGAGGAAGGCCCCAGGGACAATGGTCTGCAGCGTGATGGCAACGACCTGATTTACAACCTGAATCTCTCCATTCCCGACGCCGTGCTCGGCTGTTCGGTGGAAATCCCGTATATCGACAGCAAGCTCAAGATCAAGGTCGATCCGGGCACGCAGCCCGGCAAGATCCTCAAGCTCCGCGGCAAGGGCATCCCCGATGTCAACGGCTACGGCAGCGGCGACTACCTCATTTATGTGCAGGTCTACATGCCGAAGAAGCTGGACCGCAAAGAAAAAGAGATCATGGAAGGCTGGCGCAGCTCATCCTCGTTCACGCCCAAGTCATGAAGAGGTCTCCCGCACCGGTTCTTGCGCGGATTGTCGCGCTGGTTCTCACGCTGGCTCAAAGCGTGAACACATGGGCACAGGAGCAGGCCATCCGGCCGCTCGATGTGCCCATGTCGTTTGCGGGTACCTATGGAGAGCTCCGACACGATCATTTCCACAGCGGGGTGGACTGGCGTGTGGGCGGCAAGGTGGGGGATGAGATCCACGCCATCAAGAGCGGTTACATCTCGCGCGTAAGCGTATCGCCCTGGGGCTATGGCAACGGCATTTACGTGACCCACCCGGACGGCACGACCTCGGTCTACGGGCACTTGCTCCGTTTCTGCGAGCCCGTGGCGCGGCGCGTGGAGAAAGAGCAGTACGCGACGGAAAGCTTCAGCGTGAACCTGCGCTTCCATCCCGATGAATTCCCGGTGAAACAGGGGGATGTCATCGGCCAGGTGGGCAACACCGGCTCTTCGGCCGGCCCGCACCTCCACATGGAAATCCGTGACACGGAGCAGGATCTGAGCCTGAACTATATTTCGCGGGGCGTATACAAGCCTCTCGACAAGACGAGTCCCCAGTTCCACCGGGTGTGCTTCTATGCGCTCGACACGCTGCCCCTGGGCGGCAGCTGGCGCATCCACAACCTGCAGCGTCCGGAAGCGGTGCGCGACACACTGGTGCTGCCGCAGCGCAGCTATGTGGCCATCGACGCCACCGACCGCCAGGAAGGGACCGGCGCCAAACTGGCCGTGGAGCAGTACCGTGTCAGCCTCGACGACACGCTGCTCTTCGCTTTCAAGGTGGGGGACGTGCCCTCGGACAAGGGCCGCTACATCCGGTCGCTGATCGAGTATCGCGAGAGCAGCCGTGTCGGCCGGGACCTGGTGAAGAGTCTCGTGGAGCCCGGCAACCGCCTGGCGGACCGCATTGATAGCCGCCGGCGCGGCATCATTGAGCTTCCGGACGACGCCGTGCACACGCTGCTGCTCGAAGCCATCGACGAACACGGCAACCGGGCCGCGCTGCGCTACCGGGTGCGGCGCGATGACGCCCGTTTCCAGGCGCCGGCACGCGACACTTCGCTGCAGGCCGTTCCCTGGCTCTGGTATATGCAGAACTGCGTGATCGACAGCTCGATGAGCTATTATCTGCCGGCCGGCGCGCTCACGGACAACATCTATTTCACCTGGCGCAAGGTGGCGGGTCCCGATCCGGAACGCGGCATCGTGTCCGACGTCTGGCAGATCGGCTCGCCCGACATCCCGCTGATGAAGGCCGGAGCGCTGGAGATTGCAGCCGACGTGCCCGCCGGGCTCGAGGAGAAATCCTACATGGCCCATTACGGGCAGACCTTGAGCTACTCGGGCGTCAACGTGCGCTTCGGTACCTACTGCGTGGCCATCGACACGGTTGCGCCCACGATCCAGTTCCTGGAACGCAAGAAACAGATCGTCAACGGCAGCACCATCCGCATCCGCGTGCGGGACAATGCCTCCGGCATCGAATCTGCGCGCGTGGAGATCGACGGGAAGTGGTACCTGTCCATGCTCAAGGGCGGCACGGTCTCGTTGGAACTCAAGCCCGAGCGCGTGTCGCGCGGCAAAAAGCACGAAATCAAAGTTATTGTAACGGATATTTGCGGAAATGAAGCTTATGAAACCCGGGAATTTTCATATTGACGTGGTGGGGCTCATGTCGGGCACCTCACTCGACGGTCTCGACCTGTGCTGTGTGCATTTCGATTATGACGGCAACTGGTCGTACCGGATCGTGAAGGCGGAAAGCGTGGACTATCCGGCTTGGCTGTGCGAGCAGCTGGCGACGGCCCAGTCCATGTCGGCGCTCGACTATGCGCGCCTGCATTCTGACTATGGCCTGTTCCTGGGCGGGCAGGTACGCGATTTCATCGCGCGCAATGGCCTGAAGGTCGATCTGGTGGCCTCGCACGGGCAGACGGTCTTTCACCAGCCTTCGCTGCGTTTTACAGCCCAGATCGGTTCCGGGGCGGGTATTGCCGCCACCTGCGGCGTCGACACGGTCTGCGATTTCCGCACGACGGACGTGGCGCTGGGCGGGCAGGGGGCTCCGCTGGTCCCGATTGGCGATGCGGTGCTCTTCGGCGACTACGACTACTGCCTGAACCTGGGCGGTTTCTCGAACATTTCGTTTGCGGAGGGTGCGCGCCGGCTGGCCTACGACATCTCGCCGGTCAATTATGTGCTGAATCATTTTGCCGGAAAGCTGGGCCTGGCGTATGACAGGGACGGAGCGACGGCGCGGGGCGGAAGGGTCTGCTCTTCGCTGCTTGCCGCGCTCAACGCGCTGCCGTTCTACACGCAGGCGGGTCCCAAGTCGCTGGGCCGCGAGTGGGTGGAGGAAACGGTCTATCCGTTGATCGCGTCATACGATCTGTCTGTCGGGGACGTGCTGGCCACGTTTGTGGAACACGTGGCTGTGCAGGTCGGACGGAACGTCCGCAAGGGCCGGGTGCTGGTGACGGGCGGGGGTGCGCGCAATCTTTATCTGGTGGAGCGGATGCGGGCGGTGGCGCCGCAGGCGCAGTTCATCGTGCCGGACCCGCTGACCATCGATTTCAAGGAGGCGCTGATCTTCGCGCTGCTGGGTGCGCTCTATGTGGCGGATCTGCCGAACTGTCTGTCGTCGGTGACGGGCGCGGCGCGCGACAATATCGGCGGTTGTTTATATAAGGGTAATCAAAGAGAATCGATATGAAACGTTTGTTAGTTTTGACCTGCGCGCTGCTGGCCCTGGCTGCCTGCTCGCAGCAGAAGGCCGATCCGGTGGCCGATGCCATCGTGGCCGAAATGATGAAGGATGTGGATCAGCCCTACAGCATCCAGATCACGGACTTGAAGTTGCTGGATTCCACGACCTTCGCTACGGAGTTCCAGCGCCGCATCGGCATCTACGACACGCGGCTTGACCAGAACACGGCCCGGCTGGAGAAATACATGCAGCAGGGCATGCAGAAGAATGCGACGCTGATGTTCGAGTCGTTGCAGAAGGACACGAAGATCTTCAACGAGCTCAACGCGATGAAGGAGATGATGGGCGACGACACGCTGAAGGTGGCTTATTACGACTATTCGTACACCTACAGCGGCAAGGTAGGGAAGACGCGTGTTCCGGCGCAGCCGGCCTTTGCGACGGTGACGCCCGACGGCCGCGTGATCACCTTCGTGTCGGACAAGCGCGACCTGCACAAGGCCACGGGTCTGGTGATCCCGGGCTACAAGGAGCTGCTCGACAGCTTCAAGGAAAGCGAAACTGAAACCGAAAAATAGCAGTATCCATGAATCCTGGCGACAAGCTTCTGGTCATCAGCGTTGACAGCTCCGATGGCCGTGATGCGGCCGCTTCCGACCTTACTGGTGTCGAGGCCCGCATCGAACGTATCACCGCCGACGGCGATATCTATCTTGAAGGGCATTCCTGGCCGGTCCTTTCCAGCCGCGATGTCTATACAATCACCGAAGTAGGGTAGACGGGAATGAAACTGCTCGGTAACATATGCTGGCTCCTTCTGGGAGGCATTCTCGTTGCCCTGATCTACTATATCGTGGGGCTGCTGATGTGCATCACGATCATCGGGATTCCGTTCGGTGTCCAGTTGTTCATGCTGGGTACCTATGCGCTCTGGCCGTTCGGCCATGAGATCGTCAACGGTCCCGGCCAGCCCGGCTGTCTTTCCTCGCTGTTGAATCTCATCTGGATTCTTGTCGGCTGGTGGGAGATCGCTGTCGTGCACCTTTTCTGCGGGCTCCTTCTCTGCATCACGATCGTCGGCATCCCGTTCGGGCTTCAGCACTTCAAGATGATCATCCCGTCCATCTTCCCCTTCGGGAAGGTCATCCACTGACCCGAACCGTAGCGGTTCTTTCGTCATCCCGGGCCTGCCCCGGGATCTCAACGCTTCGGCGGCTTGAAAGACTGTTATGTATGGCTATCCGAAATACTAGGTTGAAATACTCGTATCGTACCTCAGAAAAATGGAGAAGTTATTATAAAACAGACTCTTTCCTTTCTGCTGCTTATCGTTGGCGAAGATATTCGGTCAAGGTTGTCACCAGGTATGTCACGGTGGCGATGCACAAAACGAAGGACAGGACGAGTGTGATAATGATCCAAACGCGCAGCCGCCGCATCTCTTGCGGGTTTCTGTCCGCCTCATCGCTCTGTGACTTAATGAAATAGACCATGCTGAGGACGAAGGGGACAACACCGAGGGCCTGTGCTACCATCAATAAGAGTGACGACAGGATAAGGTAGAGCGTCGCTTCTTGACTGATTTTTTTGTTCATAAGGATTCATGGTTGATGGGTTAGATTGAATTGGTACGATAGAAAGGTATCAATGGAAGGTAATCCACTCAGCCACCGCCTTTTCAGGCTAAAGAAGACAGGCACGGAAAGAGTCTGTATCCAAAAATATGCATTTGTTTCGGATATTCCAAATCGGCAGGGACCTCTTGGTGGCCACAAGCATAGAGCATGAAACTGGAGAAAGTCGCAGCCTGCGCGTCCGTCCCTTGACGGCGAACTTCTCCCTTTTAGCCGCCGCTACGCGGCGTCTAACGGTCGAAGAATCTGCGCCGTCACGAAAGGGAAAAAGCGGCGCCCAGATGCCTTTCGTGACAAGGTCGACGGCGCAATGACGACGGCGATTATCGACTAAATCCTTCATCCCGGCGCTCTTGCACAGGGGTGACAGCATGGA
>Ga0129306_1000220_pt1 | contig 100340 bp, 58 predicted proteins | sample P827metagenome_FD_94438 | JGI IMG/M metagenome (GOLD analysis project Ga0129306, IMG submission 94438) | Capybara group fecal microbial communities from Wisconsin, USA - P827 metagenome | ecosystem: Host-associated > Mammals > Digestive system > Large intestine > Fecal | place: USA: Wisconsin...
AGCAAAGCTCAAGGTCTTGGTTAAGTGAGAGAAGAACTGAGCTCGCTCAAGGTCTTCCGAACGTGAAAGAGCTAGAGCAAAGCTCAAGGTCTTGGTTAAGTGACCACTCTTAACCACACTCCAAAAGGGGATGCACTAACCGTGCATCCCCTTTTTTTGCCCGTTCCCTTGCAAATACCAAAGCTGCGCACTATCTTTAATCCCCTTCGGGGCTTTTAGATAGGCGGCGGCTCGGAACGGAAGGAGCAGCGAGAGCAGAACGATGCTTGCATCAGTTATGCCGAGTCGCGACGGACGAAAACGAAGTTAAAAGCTCAAATAAATTTGGCATTTCTCTCGCCTTGCACTATCTTTAATCCCCTTCGGGGCTTTTAGATAGGCGGCGGCTCGGAAAAGCCCAAATAAATTTGGCTTTTCTCTCGCCTTGCACTATCTTTGCACCTACACTACTCTATGCCCGTTGTTATGTCAGAATCCGTTTCACGAAGAAAACTCTCGAAATGAAAAAACCATTGCCCCTTCTCCTTCTCTTGGCCACTTTCGCAGCCATCTCCTGCAACCGCAACCCCGCGTGGGAGGAAGCCGACACCTATGCGACAACTACGCTGCATCCCACCCACACCATCACATGCAAGGACGTCGCAACGGACAAGCCCAACCAGTGGATTGTCTTCCGCAGAGATTTGACGGTCAAAGACGTCCCGTCGTCAGCTCCCTGCCGCATAGCAGCCGACAGCAAATACTGGCTGTGGGTCAACGGCCGGCTTGTCGTTTTCGAGGGAGCCCTCAAGCGAGGCCCCAATCCTCACGATGCCTACTACGACGAAGTGAACCTCGCACCCTACCTGCGGCGAGGTGAGAACAAAATTGCCTTGCTGCTCTGGTACTTTGGCAAGGACGGCTTCTCGCACAAGAGCAGCGGTAAGGCCCAGCTTTGGTTCGACTGCCCTGCCCTCGGCCTTACCAGCGACGAAAGCTGGCTCTGCCGCCTTCACCCCGCCTACGGAACAGCCGACTGCCCTCAGCCCAACTTCCGCCTGCCGGAGTCGAGCCTTTCGTTCGATGCCCGCAAGGATATCGGAGCTTGGCAGACGGGCGACGCCGTCGGATTTGAGCCGGCCGTCGTTCAGGAGAACACGCTCGGCAGCCTGCACATCCGCCCCATCCCCCAATGGAAGGACTATGGCATAAAAAGAGTGGCTTTTACGACACATCGTGGCGAGAGTTGCGACACGCTCATCGCCTCCCTGCCCCACAACATCCAGCTGACGCCCGTGCTGACCGTCAGAGACGAAGAGGGCGGCCATCGCATCCTGATAGAGACCAATCATGCCCGAGTGGGCGAGGAATGCCTGAGGGCCGAATACATCACCCGTGCCGGGCGGCAGCAGTACGAATCCCTCGGCTGGCTCAACGGCAATAAGCTCGTCCTCACCGTCCAGCACGGCGCCGAAGTCACACGTCTGGCCTATCGCGAGACGGGCTATGACACCGCTCCCGACGGACGTTTCACCTGTAACGACGACTTCTATAATCGCTTTTGGGACAAAGGACTCCGCACCATCTACGTCAACGCCCGCGACAACTTCTTCGACTGTCCCGACCGCGAACGCGGACAATGGTGGGGCGACATTGTCACCATCCTCGGCGAGTGCTTCTACACCTACTCCCCCTCGCTCCACGCCCTCGTACGCAAAGGCATCCACGAGCTCTGCGACTGGCAACGCGCCGACAGCATCCTCTTCTCGCCCATCCCAGGCAACTACGGCGCCGAGCTACCCGTGCAGATGCTTGCTGCTGTCGGCAAGTACGGTTTCTGGACATACTACATGAACACGGGCGACCGCGCGACCATCGAGCGCGTCTATCCAGCCGTGCGCCGCTACCTTGCCGTATATAAGCTGGACGGCGACGGCCTCACCGCCTTCCACAACGGCGGCTGGAACTGGGGCGACTGGGGCTCGAACAAGGACATGCGCCTCCTGCAAACCCTCTGGTACTGCCTGGCGCTGGAGGGTGCTGCGGGCATGGCCGGACTTCTGGGTTACGACGAAGATTCCTCCTCCTACCGAGCCTTACGCGACAGCATCTCCTCTGCCGTCAACCGCGTGTGCTGGACGGGCACTTGCTATCGCCATCCCACCTACACGGGGCAGACCGACGACCGCGTACAGGCTCTTGCCGTCGTGGCAGGCATCGCCACTCCCGACCGGTACGACGCCCTTTTCGAAACCTTCAAGCACGAGGAGCACGCCAGCCCCTACATGGAGAAATACGTCATGGAAGCCCTTTTCGCCATCGGACACGGCGACTATGCCTTAGAGCGCACCCGCCGGCGCTATGCCTTCATGGTCAACCACCCCGACTACGACACCCTCTTCGAGGGCTGGGACGTCGGCGTGAACGGCAACTGGGACTGCGGCTCCGTGAACCACGCCTGGAGCGGCGGCCCGCTCTCCGTCCTGCCCTCGAAGATGTTCGGCATCTATCCGACGGAAGCCGCCTGGCGCCGCTTCGCCATCGAGCCCAATGCCGTCGTGTTCGACGACTGCTCGCTCCGCTTCCCCACCGTCAGCGGCACCATAGCCGTGTCGTTCAAGAAAAGGAGCGACGAAATCATCTGGAAAGCCGACGTCCCCTCAGGCACCACCGCCGACATCCGCATCCCCTGGCCATTCTCGAAGGCCACCCTCGACGGCAAACGCCTCGACACGCCAGAAGCCACCCTCGCCCCCGGCAGCCATCGCATCCGCATCCGCCTCGCCCCCCTGTGAGGCAGAGCAACCGATAGGAAAAACATACTTATTAACAGCAAATAGAAGGATATTTAAAAGGAATATTGTTAAATTGAATTAAGGAAGTACGAAAAATCATACTTTTGGTTTGCTTAACCAGGTTTTCTTTATATCTTTGCACCAAAAGTACGATAAACCATACGCCGATGGATATAGGCACAGTAATTAAGGAGCGCAGGGCATTGCTGGGAATCTCACAGCAAGATCTTTCGGATTATTCTGGAGTAGGCATCTCTACTGTCAAGGATTTGGAGCGAGGCGTAGGCAATCCGTCTCTCCAGACACTACAGAAGATACTGGATGTGGTGGGTATGGAAATGGTATTGCAGGTAAAACAGACCGTTAAATAGCATAGAGCATGAGAAAAGTGAATGTGTATTACGGCAATGTCTATGCCGGGCAGCTCGTTGAGTTGTCAAGGGGCAACTATGAGTTCACTTACGATAATGCTTTTCGTGCCGACGGCAACACCCCTCCCGTGTCTGTCAACTTGCCCAAGAGCCAGAAGGTGTATCACTCAGAGCGCATCTTTCCCATATTCACCAACATGTTACCAGAAGGAGCCAACCGCAGGGCATTGTGCAGAGCGAGGAAAGTTGACGAAAATGACTTTTTCGGTATGCTGGAGATGATTTGCGGCATGGATGCCATCGGGAAGTTTGTCCTTAGAAGTCCGGAAGAATGAAAACGATAGAAGTTTGCCCATCGACATTGCGGCCAGGTTTTTCTACCTATTCGCCCCGAGCCGTCAAGGAACTGTTTGACGGTGTGGCGGTTTCGCCCTTTATTGACATCGATTTCGAGAACGAGCGCGACCAACAGCAGGCAATGGAGAACTTGAACAACATGTCAATCTCCGGTGCTCAGGAGAAATTCTCCGCCATCATTGATGACGGGAGAATCCGTCTGGCTCACAAAGGCGAACAAGCCACCTACATCCTGAAGCCAGCACCCTTCAACCTGAGTCTTTCCACTCGCAAACAGCTGCCTGCCAACGAGCACCTGACCATGCAGATTGCGTCACAGGTCTATGGCATTCGCACCGCCGGCAATGGTCTGTGCTTCAGCAGTAGTGGCCAGCCTGTGTATATCACGAAGCGCTTTGACGTAATAACCGGTGTGAAAGAGAGTTCGCAGGAGGACTTTGCCTCCGTTCTACAGATGACAGAGGAAGGCAGCGACAGCAATTTCAAATATCATGGCAACTATGCGCAGATAGCCGATGCCATCCGGCAGTTCGTGCCTGCATGGATGCCACAGATGGAGCAGTTTTTCCGGATGGTAGTGTTCGATTATCTGTTTGCCAACGAGGATGCCCACATGAAAAACTTCTCATTGATAAACAGAAGCGGCGAGTATTTCCTGGCTCCTGCATACGATCTTATCAATACCTGCATCCATATCCAAAGTGGCAGCGACCTGGGATTGACGGACGGTCTCTCGCCAGATATTGAGAAAAGCGACGCGTATAACAGAACAGGTCATCCCAGTAGGCTGGACTTCGAACGATTCGCGGAAAGAATCGGACTGCAGAAGAAACGTGCTGCCTCTGTGCTTGATATGTTTATGGAGATTCCCAAAGAGACATACGCGCTCATCGACCACTCCTTCTTGAATGACAAGATGAAACGCACTTACAAGTGCGTTATCGAGGAACGGAAGACACGTTTCATCCGACAGTCAGAATAAATATGAGATTGGCTTTATCGTTAACGTCCGTTCAGGCGGATTGCAATCCGCCCGAACAGAGAAATGAGAGATATTTTTTCTTTTCAGGAAACGGCCAACCAAAATCAGGGAAACAACTCCCTCTACACAGAAAAGTTTGTTTTTCTGCGTCGCGTGCGTCACACTTTGCATAACAGCCTGTACGACAACCCGTAAAGGCGTGACGAAGAGCGTGACGCAGGGTGTGACGCACTTTTGTGCGTCACACCTCTTTTGCAGCCTAAATGCGTGGGTTAAGCGCTCTATTCCAGCGGTTTGTCCGTGCGGACATAGTGTGTGGCGGCTCGACGGCCCTTGCGCAGAAGATAGCCTTTTTCAACCAGCGCGTCGAGGGCTTCGTAGGCCTTTCCGCCGATAAGGCCGGTGAGATCCTTGAACTTGCTTGCCGTCAGCTCGCTCTCCTGGGCAAAGTGTTTGGCAAGGAGGCTGAGCTGCTCGTCAAGGGTACAGGGCTTCGACGCGGCAAAGCCGTTGTCGTCGCGCACGATTTTCCCCTGGCGGCAGGCATGCACGAAGTCCTTCTCGGGCTGGAAGGTGATGTCCGCCACGCTGATGCTCTGGGCGTGAATCTCCTCTGGGTCATCGACGAGACGTCCCTCCAGGCGGACGAAAAAAGTCCCCCACCCCTCGATGTGTACGCGCCGGCCCCGCATCAGCTCCTTGCAGACGGCTCCGCGAAGGGCCGTCAGCGTGCGCAGCAACGTCGCCTCGTCCACTTTCGTGCCCATATCGACGAGCAACTCTTTCAGCCCTATGGTCCCCTGAGCCTTTGCCTGGGGATAGAACGGCTGCGGCTCACCCGTCTTCTGAGGGTCGAGCCGGCGTACTAAGTCGTAATAGATTGGCATAATGGTAACCTCCTTTTCTTTGTTTGTTTATTTATGGTTTATTATTGCTTATTTCTTCACCATCGTCTTACACTTTCCTTAAAACACAATTGCGTTTTAATTAAAACACAGTCGGGTTCTAAATAAAACACAGCTGCGTTTCAAATAAAACCCAATTGCGTTTCAAAGAAATCCGACTGCAAAGATACCCTTTTTCTTTCACCCGCCAAACTTTTTCCCCTATTATTTGTTTTTCTCCCTATTTATACGTAACTTTAATCCCCTTCGGGGCTTTTAGATAGGCGGCGGCTCGGAACGGACGGAACAGCGAGCGCCATCAAGCTTGCTTGAATGGCCGAGTCGCGACGGACGAAAACTAAGTTAAATACTCAAATAAATTTGGCATTTCTCTCGCCTTGCACTATCTTTGTAGCAGCTTTACAACCAAAAGAAACAATGAAGACATCTGACACCCCCACCACACAAGAAAACGCGTCAAGCGAAGCCAGCCGAGACGCCACGTCGCCCGCATCCGTCCCCCAGCGTAGCGCGCTGGAGATGCTGAAGGACGAGTACGAATCGAGCAACGCGCCGGCCTACCTGGCGCAGGTTGCCGCTGCCTGCCAGCGCGAGGGGCGGAGCGAGCAGGAGGCTGCGGCCTTCATCCTTGCCGAGAGCCCCTACGAGCTGGAGCCGGATGCCGTGAAGGCCATCGTGCACGACGCCTTCAAGGGCATCGGGCTGCCGACAGAGGATGAGCTGGCCGCGCAGCAGCTGGCCCGCCAGCAACGCGAGTTCTTCAACCGCCGCTATGAGTTCCGCCGCAACGAGGTGAAGGGCGTCACGGAGTATCGCGAGCGCAAGAAGCTCAAGACAAGCTTCCGACCCGTCGATAAGAGCGTCATGCACAGCATAGCCCTCGACGCCCACGAGGAGGGCATCGACATGTGGGACCGCGACGTGGTGCGCTTCACCGACTCCCTTCGCGTGCGTCCCTACTCCCCCTTCGACGACTACATCTACAGCCTGCCCAAATGGGACGGCAAGGAGCGCATCAACAAGCTGTTCGCCCGCGTGCCCTCGGCTGACGAGCGATGGAAGCACTACGCCCACCGCTGGTTTGTGGGCATGGTGGCCGGATGGCTCCAGATGGGCACACGCCAGCACGGCAACGAGCTGATGCCCCTCCTCATAGGCGGACAGAACACGGGCAAGAGCACCTTCTGCCGCCTGCTGCTGCCGCGCGAGCTGGAGGACTACTATACCGACGACGTCACCCTCGACTCGCGCGCCGAGGTACAACGTCTGCTCGGACGCTTCGGCCTGCTCAACCTCGACGAGCTGGACCGTATCCCCGACAGCCGCGTGCCCATGCTGAAGAACCTCCTCCAGCTGCCGCGCACCACCCAGCGCCGCGCCTACACCACGCAGATCGAACATCGCCCCCGCTACGCCTCCCTCATCGGCACGACCAACTCGACAGCTATCCTCAGCGACCTGACAGGCTCGCGCCGCTTCCTCTGCGTGGAGATTCCCGACGACGCCCACATCGACGTCACCACAAGCATCAACCATCGTCAGCTCTACGCCCAGGCCTACGCCGAGCTGAGACAGGGCTTCCGCTACTGGCTGACGAAGGAGGAGGAAGAGGAGATAGCCCTCGTCAACGCCCGCTATCACCAGCTGCCGCCTCTGGCCGAGGACATCGCCGCCGTCTTCATGGCCGCCCAGCCCGACGACCCCGAGGCGAGGTGGCTCACGGCCAAGGAAATCGCCCTCGCCGCCTGCCCCCAGAAGGCACAAAGGCTCTCCAATAAAGCGTACAAAGAAATACGCACCATCATGGAAAATTTCATCAAATCCCCCAGCGAAAAGACGCGTAAAGGCATGACATACTGCGTCAAAGAAGCAAAAGAATAAGGCAAAGGAGGGCGTGACGCAGAAAAGTGCGTCACACCCTCCGTCACGCCCTGCGTCACGCCTACGGCACTTGTACTCTGCAATTTACAAGAGCGTGACGCACGTGACGCAGAAAAACAAACTTTTTGTGGAAAATGGAACAAATAATGACCAAATCGGATAAGGTGAGGGATTAAAATCCCTCTACTCTGTCATTTCCTGAAAAAGGTTGACTCTGTTTTGAGAAGGGGATTTGCAATCACTAGCCCGATAAGATGAAAAAAGATAGTATCGTTTTGGCTTTCGAACTATTTATCATTATCTTTGACGCGAAAAACTTGTGAACAACGAATGTTATGAACGAAATGATTGTATTGTGCCTTGTACGAACGGCAGGGAAAAAGAAGCAAAAGGTGAGGGATTATAAATCCCTCTATTCAACACGGCCGGATTGCAAATCCGCCCGAACGGGATTGATTTCTCATATCCCAATAGACTACTAATAAACAATCCCTGGTCAACAGATCGTGGCTTAGGGCAATAAACTTTATTATGAATAAAATAGATTTTGGATTCGATACACTTTACTATAACGATGAGCTTTTCTGCTTTCGCCAGACAAAGGTTCAACGTTGGAAATGTACAGGATATTTCTTATTACACGATAAAAGCATTAAATATTTGCTTTTCTTCTTTCTTTTTTTCTTGTTTCTTTCCTTTTGCAGCAAAAGCCATGTAGCAGTAGCACTAATAATGTTTCTGTTTATTTGCATCATTCTACTCATTTTATTTTTTTATTGGAAAAGCCTTAGTCATAGGCAAATTTTGAAAAGAGATATACAAGAGGTAGCAATAGATGCTGATACGATTGAGATTGTATATTATTCAGAAGGTGAAAAAAAGAGTAGAATAGTTTCAAATAAAAAAAATAACTTTTCTAAAGAATATCTGACAGAAGTATTTAAATGTCCAATAAAAACGGTTCCTCAAAGGAGAACAAGCTTGCCTTTATTTTTCGCTCCCTTTTTCTTCCTTTTTGGAATTGTTTTTATAGACGGGATAGCAATAGGTTTTGATGGCACCGACTTTCTACGTGACTTATGTGCCTTATTTTCTGCAATCGTTTGTTTTTGCATTATTCTATCTCAAAAGGATTAGAGTCCCCGTTCAGGCGGATTTGCAATCCGACTGCGACGAGAAGGGGATTTGCAATCCCCAGCTAAAGGACAGAGCTAATGGTGAGGGATTGCAAATCACTCTATTCAAAGCGGCCAGATTGGCCTTCGGCCTTCCTCCTCGCAAGGCATAGCTCTGGACAAGTTTTGCCCTGCTCTTGCTTCGTTCGTCGGATGCAAATCCGCCCGAACGGGCAGTAGTGTTATTTATCGTAAAGAAGTACCAGTTCGTCCAGATAGAGCGTTGAGCCCTCGGCGCCAGTCAAATAGTCGCCGTATGCGCTTGAGGCGGTTACGATGGTGATGTAACGGGGCGTACGGTCGTTGCGGTAGGAGATGTTGAGCTGGAAGCGTTCGTAGCCCTCCATTTCGTGGTCGAAGAGGATTCGTCCGTAGCCGATGACGGCGTCGCTGTTGTAATCGACAAGGGTTTCAGGCGGCTTGACTGTGAACGGCTCGTCGCCGTCGGACAGGATGACCAGGATGGAGGCTTTGTCCGTGTTGCCCTCCTCGTCCTCGTATGGCTCCTTTGCTCCGGTGATGGTGTTGGGCTTATAGCACACGTATCCTTCCAGCGCGGCGGGACGGCCTTCGAAGGGAACGCCCCAGACGGCTTCGATGGGGGGCACTAAGGAGGTGAAGTTGGCCTTACCCGTGAAGAGACTTCCGGAGGCCATTTGATCCAAAATGTTGAGCGTTTTGAGCTTGAGCGCTGCTTTCCCCTCTCCCTCGGCGGCAAGGAATTCGAATTCAGGGGAAACGATATAATCGGAGGCAAGCAGGATGGTGAAATCGCCATTGGATGCCCAGACAGCCTGCTCCTGTTCTGAAGCACCTTCGCCGAAGGGGGCGTAGATGTATTCGTTGACATTGCCCAACTCATCTACCGGATGGCTCCAGTGGTCGAAGCTCAGGTTGTAGAGCTGGGGGCCATCGGCTGTCAGCTCACCTTTGGGCTCTTCAGGGTCAACGGGCACGGGGTCGTCGGGCTTCTGCGTCTTTTCCCTTGCTGTGGCGCTGATGGTCCAGCTGTAGGTGTCGTAGGTGGTAAGCGTCAGATGGACGGGCGCGGACAGGTCGAGGACAGTTCCATGCTGTATGTCGGGGCTGACGGTTGCACGTTCCGTATAGTTGAAAACGCTTACGGCCAGACGGGTCAGGTCTGTCTCGGGGGGCATGATAATCGTTACGGTTTTTTCGCTTGACGAGATGGACGACGACTCCTGACCTTCAATCTCGAAGGCTGTGATTTCTGCAACCAATTCGTAGTGTTTCAGGTCGTTCCACTGTCCGTTACAGGCAGCCAGAACGAGGGCAGAGAGGAAAAGGAGATAGTTGTTTTTTTTCATATCCTGTGATAAACCTAATTAATACTAAAAAAAGACGACAACACCGGCGTTGATTCCAAGCAGGTCGAAGCTTGCATGCAACCCCTTGCTGGTAATGCTGCTTTCCACTTCCTGGCCTTCAATCTGTTTGTTCCATTGCATGCCGGCAGAGAAGGAGGGCACCGAGACATGTAAGGCCGTTTGGTTGGAGAAGAAGAACGAAACGCCAGCAATCACATTAAAGGATGCAGACCAGATGTCTGTGTAGGTGCCTTCCTTGCCACGCTCCGTTTCCTCGTAGTTCTTGTTGTAGCCTCTGGCTCCGCTGAGTCTGGGCTCGGCAAAGATGGCGAACACCTTGCTGTCGAACAGGGGGATATAGCGTCTCATGCCGATGGAGGCCTGGTACTGCTCGTTGCGGGAGTGTCGGTTGGAAAGGTTCAGGATTCCCAAGGCGCTCAGCGAATTGCCGTCGGCAAGCACGTTCTCATAGCCCAACACGACGCCAATGGAAGTGTTGTCTTTGACGAACCATGCAGCCTCGACCTCTGCCTGACCGATTGCAGCCTGGCCGTCAAGGTTCGTCACCAGCCCAAGCAGCTTGGCGCCATGGGCGGCGTTGTAATGATGGTAACTCCCGGACAGGCCCAGGGAGAACGTCCCCTTTTCAACATAAACGGAGTTTGGATTGCCAAGTCCCCGTTCGATGGCGAAGAGGCTGGTGCTGGCCATCAGAATGACGGCGGTTGTAAACAGACGAATCTTCATATTATGTGTGGATTTTAATAATTACGACGTCTATGCTGATTTGATTTTCCGGCTGCAAAGATAAGCTTTTTTTCATTTATGGTACACTTGTGGCACCTGAAATACTAAAATAAATGGTTTTTTTGTGCTTCGCTCGGGTTGAAGCGATTTTTTTAGATTGATGCGCAGTATGAGACGATTCCTCCTAACGAAGTTAAAAACTCAAATAAATTTGGTTATTCTTTCGGCTTGCACTATCTTTGCAAAATATAACAAAAAAAGATGAAGAAGACAACGAAGCATTTGCCACTGGTTATTGGCGTGAGTTTCACGCTGGTGGTTTACGCACTACTGCTTATTTTCGAGAAGGAGCTGCTGTTCCGTTCGCAGGAGCTGAGCCTGTGGCTCCCCACGGAGATGTGGTTCTCGCAACGTATGGCCTACCCGGCCGGATTCATGACGGTATGCGCCGCCTTCCTAGGTCAGTTCATGTACTACCCCTTGTTAGGCACGTTGCTGCTGGCGGGGCTGTGGCTGCTGACCTATGGACTGGCGCTGAAGGTGTTCCGCATCCCAGCCAACCGTTCGGCCGTAGCCCTCATCCCCGTCGGGCTGCTCGTCGGCTGCGCCTTAGAGGTGGGCTACTGGCTCTTCCTCATCAAGACGCACGCCTACCTTTTCAGCGCCGCCGTCGGCTACACGTTCATGCTGCTGGCCGTCTTCGGCTGGCAGCAGATGCGCGTGGCGTGGCACCGGTGGGCCTATGTCGCCGTGCTGACCGTCGCGGGCTTCCCCCTCTTCGGGTTCTACGCCCTGATGGCCGCCCTGCTCATCGCCCTGATGGCTGCAATAGGCGGGCAGGACAACCAGCCGGCAAGCCGGCGCGACTGGGTGACGGTGGCCGTCGGTATCGTCGGCATCGCCCTTATACCTTATTTATATTATTACGCGTTCACCATGGAGCGGCAGGGATGGATATACCTCTCCGGCCTGCCGAAATTCCACTACAACAAAGAGCTCATCGGCTACTGGGTGCCCTACATCCTGCTCTTCCTCTCGGCCATCGTCATGACGCTGTGCCGCTTCAAGGCCCCGAAGAACGACGAGGCGGCTGTCAGCCAGCCCGCAAGCAGCCGAAACGGCAAGAAGGGCAAGAAGGCCGCGAAGGCCGGGCTGTCGCGCGAGGCTGTCGCCGGCCTCTGCTGGAACGGCGGAGCCGTCGTCCTCGCCGCCCTGTTCGCCGGACTCTTCTGGTACAAGGACGCCAACTTCCACACCGAGCTGAAGATGGAGGCCGCCATGGAGAAGATGGACTACAAGGGCGTCCTCAACCTGGCCAAGAAGCAGAAGGGCGAGCCTACGCGCCTCATCGTCATGGCCAAGAACCTCGCCCTGCTCAAGCTGGGACGTAGCGGCGAGGAGATGTTCACCTTCCTCGACGGCGGAGCCCGCCCGAACACGCCGCTCGACATCCGCATGATGCAGGTGGGCGGCAAGATGCTCTACTACAACTACGCCCGCTTCAACTTCTGCTACCGCTGGTGCCTCGAGGACGGCGTGGAGTACGGCTGGCGCGTGGAGTACCTGAAATACATGACCAAGTGCGCCATCCTCTCCGGCGAGTACACCTCGGCACAGAAGTACCTCGACACGCTCTCCAAGACGTGGTTCCACAAGAAGTGGGCACGCCACTACCAGCAGTTTGTCGATAAACCCGCCCTCATCGCCAAGGACAAGGAGTTCGCCTCCATCCTGCCCCTCTACTGCTATCAGGACCAGCTGGACGGCGACAACTCGCTCGTCGAGATCTACCTGCTCAACTACTTCGCCCACTCGTTCGGCGAGATATCGACGCCCATGTTCGACGAGGCTGGCCTGATGTGCGCCCTCACCCTCAAGGACATCCCCACCTTCTGGCAGAACTTCTTCCGCTATGCCAACAGCCACAAGGCCGACCGCATGCCCACCCACTACCAGGAGGCAGCCCTGCTCTTCGGCAACCTCGAGCCCGGCAAGGTCGATATCGCCAAGATGCCCTTCGAGAAATCCGTCAAGGCCAAGTTCCAGGCCTTCATGGAGTACGCCCGCAAGAACGCCATCAGCGAGAATGCCGAACGCGACCCCGTCATCAAACAGAAGTTCTACGAACGCTTCGGCGACACCTACTTCTATTTCTACTTCTTCATCCGCGACGTGAAATCATACTAATGAACATGTATAAAAGGCTCTTTTTTCACTACGAATTTCACGAATTTCACGAATTGGATTCGCGCATCAGCCTAACAGTCTGAAAAACAATTCGTATAATTCGCAACAATTCGTAGTTCTAAAGAACAAGACTAATGGACATGTATATAAGAATTCCTTTTTCACTACGAATTTCATGAATTGGCTTCGCACATCAGCCTAACAGTCTGGAAAATAATTCGTATAATTCGTATAATTCGTAGTTAAAAAAAATCATTGTTCGATTCAAAATCTCTCAGTATATGAAAAAACTCCTCTTTCCTCTTATAATTTGTGTGGCGATGGTGGGCTGTACGGTAAGCGTGCCCACCGACTTCGAGAAGACGACCACGAAGACCGTCATCACCCCCGACTATACTGACGTCACCATCCCGCCCAACATCGCGCCCCTCACGTGGAGCTACACCCAGGAGGGCGTCACGAAGGCCGTCACCACCTTCACCTGCGGCGACGAGACGCTCACGGTCGGCGGCATCGACGTCCGCCCCAAGATCAAGAAGTGGCGCAGCTTCATCCGCAAGTGCATCGGCCAGGACATCACCGTCCAGGCCTACGTCCGGCAGGAGGGAGCGGAGAAGTGGAAAGCGCTCAAGCCCTTCACCATCAGCGTCGCCAAAGAGCCCGTCGACCCCTACATCAGCTATCGTCTCATAGCCCCCTCATACGTCACCTACGAGGACCTCACCCTCAACCAGCGTTGCCTCGAGGACTACAACGAGAGCGTCATCTTCAGCAACATGCTCACCTCGACCGAGGAGAACGGACAATGCATCAACTGCCACTCGGTCAGGAACTACAATCCCGACAGCCTGCAGTTCCACGCCCGCCAGCACAAGGGCGGAACCATCATGGCCTTCAACGGCGACATCCACAAGATCAACCTCAAGACCGACTCCACCCTCTCGGCTGGCGTCTATCCCTCGTGGCACCCCACACACAACTACATCGCCTACTCCGTCAACAACACCGGCCAGTCGTTCCACACCCGCAACGACGAGAAAATCGAGGTGCAGGACCTCTACAGCGACCTCATTCTCTACGACATAGACCTCAACGAGGTGACCACCGTCGAGAACGACACCACCGAATGGGAGTGCTACCCCTGGTGGGCACCCGACGGACGCACGCTCTACTACGTCTCGGCCAAGTTCCTCCTGAAGGACTCCATCATCCGCGACCGCGAGATCATCGACCGCTATCAGGACTTCAAATACAACCTCTATAAGAAGAGCTTCGACCCCGCGACGAAGCACTTCGGCCCGCGCGAGCTGGTGTTCGACGCCGCCGCCTCCGGACAGAGCGTCACCCTGCCCCGCGTGTCGCCCGACGGACGCTACATGCTGCTCGCCATCGGCGACTACGGCGTCTTCCACATCTGGCATCGCAGCGGCGACCTCCTGCTCATGGACCTCAAGACCGGCAACATGCGTAAGCTCAACGAGATAAACAGCCCCGACACCGAGAGCTTCCACAACTGGAGCAGCAACGGACGATGGATACTCTTCAGCAGCCGGCGCTACGACGGCAACTTCACGCGCCTCTACATCGCCTACTTCGACAAAAACGGACGCGGACACAAGCCCTTCGTCATCCCGCAGAAGACACCCGACTACTACAAACAGTTCTACAAAAGCTACAATGTGCCCGAGTTCATGAAGGGTCCCGTCACCATCACCCCGCAGCAGTTCGCCAAACGCATCAACGGCTCCACCACCAGCGCCGTTTATCACGAACAATACTGACAACTGACCCGATAAACCACCTTAAAAATGTTAAAAAACCGTATTAGACAAAAAAAATGCACCAAACGACTTAATTTTTTTGTTAAAAATTCTTCATCGTGTTTTTTTTTCTTAACTTTGCACGGTTAATTCACATAGAGTAACATCGAGAGAAAAACAATATTAATTAATAAAAACTGTATGAATACCTCAAAACACCACGGTAAGATTCGCGGAATCAGTGCATTTGCGGTTCTTTTGTTCTTGTGTGTGGGCGTTCAGTCGTGTAAGGATCCCTATATCCTCGACGACATGGAGCCTGATTGGCTTGGTGCCAGCATCTACGACTACATGCAAGAACAAGGCAATTTCACTTATTTCCTGAAAGTCATCGACGACCTCAACTACACGGACGTGTTGTCGAAGACAGGTAGTAAAACGCTGTTCGCCGCCAACGACGAAGCCTTCATGAAAGGCATCAAGAACGCCTGGGGCGTCAACAGCTATGAACAGTTGAGCGAAGCTCAGAAGAAGGTCATCCTCTACAACAGCATGTTGGACAACGCCTACCTGCTCGAGATGATGTCCTCGTCTGCCGCTTCCAGCACCAATGCCGAGCCGCAGGAGGGACGATGCCTCCGCCAGGTTACCTCGGCGAACGTTGTGGACACCATCGGCTACTACGCCGGCGCCGACCTGCCGCAGAACAACATGTTCTGGGATCGCTACCGCGAGAAAGGCATCCGCCTGGCGCTCGACGGCACCAGCTACCTGATGGTTCACTTCCTCGAGGAGCAGCTCTATCAGAACAACATCACGCTGGAAGACCTCAAGATTCTGTTCAACCACAGATACGACAGCGAAATCACGTCCTCAGACGCCTTCATCTTCGACAAGCGCGTCATCAAGCAGAACATCACCTGTAAGAACGGTTACATTCACGAGCTCGACGGCCTGCTCATCCCGCCCTCGAACATGGCCGAGGAGATCCGCCGCAACCCCAAGACGCAGCTCTTCAGCCGCCTGCTCGACCGCTTCGCCGTTCCCGTCTATAACGCTCAGCTCAGCAGCGACTACAACCGCCTCAACCACTACGGCGACGACGCCAACTCGGAGCGCGTCTATGAGAAGCGTTACTTCACCTCCACACGCGACCGTAACACCGCCGCCGACGCCAACAGCGGCTTCCTCTCCTTCACCGACGACGACCAGCGGCTCCGCACCACCAAGGGCTCGCTCTACTTCGACCCGGGCTGGAACAGCTTTACCTCCGGCACAGGCGGTTCCGTCGAGGCTGACATGGGCGCCATGTTCGTCCCCAACGACGAGACGCTCACCACGTACTTCACCACCGGTCAGGGTAAGCCCCTCATCGAGCGCTACGGCGTCCGCGCCGACGGCACCCGCTGCGCCACCCTCGTCGAGTCTATGGACAGCATTCCTCTGGATGTCATCCAGGCCCTGCTCCGCAACGTCATGAAATCGACCTTCATCGCCACCGTGCCGAGCAAGTTCGAGAGCATCATGAACGACGCCCGCGAGTCCATGCACATCGAAAAGGAACACATCGACGAGTGCATGATCACCAACAACGGCGTCGTCTATGTGACGAAAGCCGTCTATAGCCCCGCCCGCTACGTGGCCGTCATCGCCCCCGTCATGCTGAGCGAGGCAACCCGCGTCGCCTACTGGGCCATCAACATGTATGAATACGATAAGTACCTGCTGGCTATGGACAGCTACTTCAGCCTCATCGTCCCCTCCGACAACGCCATGCGCTACAACGACGTGGCCTCGCTGAAGGAGCCCACACCCACCTGCTACTTCTTCCACTACGATCCGACAGCCCGTACCGAAGCCGCCAAGGTCTATGCCGATACATGGACCTACGACAGGCAGACAGGCGAGCTGCTCACCGAAGGAACCAAGCTGACCAACGCCGGCCAGATCAAGAACCTGCTGGAGCAGATGATGGAATACTACATCATCGTCGGCGATTTCCAGGACGGCAACAAATACCATATGGCCAAGGGCTATGGTACCGTCAAGGTAGCCTACAATGGTACAGAAACGCGCGTACGTAACGGTATTCCCGAAGAAGTTCCCGTCGTAGAGCGCGTCTATGGCGGCCATGAGCTGGAAATCGACACTATCCCCGGCGGCCCCGACACGGGCGTTGCCATCGGCGAGACCTATCATCAGGAGAACGGTAATACCTACCGTCTGGACGACGCCATGATCCAGCCGGCTACACAGTCCGTCTATAAGGTGCTCTCAGACTCCATCCGCCACGAGGACTTCTACGAGTTCTACACCCTCTGCGGCGTTTCCAACGACGTGGTCGAGCTGGTTGGTGTCCGCAACGACAAGGGACAGATTGACCCCGACAGCACCAAGAAATTCCTGATCTTCGAGAATGTGGGCGGTCTGGACTACAACATCCACACGTTCAACACGTACCATTACACCGTCTATGTGCCCACGAACGACGCCATCTACAAAGCCTATGAAAAGGGCCTGCCCAGCTGGGAAGACCTGGAGGCCGAGACTGAGGTCGTCAACGAAGCCATCAACGACCTCGCCGACATGTCGAACGACCTTGAGGCTCTGGAGAACACCCTCGCCCTCAAGATCAGCAACAACGAGCCCGACACGGCCGTCGTCCGTCAGCAGGTAGATAACCTCCGGGCTAAGATCAACGAGAAGGACGTCCAGATTACGAACCAGAAGAAGAGCATCGAAAAACGCGCCATGCTCATCATCGACTTCGTGAAGTATCACATCCAGGATAACTCCATCTATGTTGACAACAACCCCCACAAGATGACCGAGGGTAACAACGAATACTACTATGTCGGCTACGAAACCGCAGCACTCGACAACCAGACCAAACGATTCAGCAAGGTTTACGTCGAGTCCACCAGCATTGGTGCAGACAAGGATGTCAATGCGCATAACTATCCCGACAAATATGGTCGGCAGACCCTCACCGTCAAAGGCGACATCGACGAAATCGATAATGTCTGCTACGTCATCACCACCGGCAAGGAGGGTCAGGACTACAACATCATGACCCGCGACATCGAATTTGCCGGAAGAAGCATCGAGACTTCTTCCTACGCCGTCGTACACCAGATCGACAACTACCTGGTCAACGACCGTATCTTCAAGAATGGCAGGTTTACAACTGAAAACGAATAATACAAGGTATCATGAAACAAGTTAAGTATATCCTCGCAGCTGTTTTATGCCTGCTGACAACGGGCGCATTTGCTCAGACATCCCGTATTTCAGGTAATGTGAGCGACGACATGGGTCCCCTTATGATGGTGAACGTCGTCGAAATCAACAAGGACAACCGTATTGTGGAAGCCGCCACCACCGACTTCGACGGTAACTTCGTCATGGTGGTCCGCGACACTAAGGACAAACTGAAGATCACCTACGTCGGCTATAAGGACGTTATATTAGATATAGGTACGCGTACCGTATTTAATGTAAAAATGAAGGACGACAACGTCATTGATGAAGTCACCATCATCGCCGAGAAGCGCAACGAGACCAACGGCCTGGACATTCTCGACCGCGAAGTCTCCGTCGCTAAGCAGAAGTTCAGCATGAGCGAGATGGAAGGTCTCTCCTTCGCCTCGGTCGACGAAGCCCTGCAGGGACAGATTGCCGGTCTGGACATCGTGTTCAACTCGGGTGACCTTGGTTCCGGTACGCAGATGCGTCTGCGTGGTACCTCCACCATCACCGGTAACGCCGAACCCCTCATCGTCGTCAACGACAACATCTTCGAAATGCCCACCGAGGAGAAAGGAAACTTCGACTTCTCGACGGCTAACGAAGAGAGCTTCGCCCAACTGCTGACCGTGAACCCCGACGATATCGAGAGCATCGAAGTCCTGAAGGACGCTTCGGCTTGCGCCATCTGGGGTAGCCGTGGTGCCAACGGTGTCATCATGATTAAGACAAAGCGTGGTTCGCGCGGTAAGACCCAGGTCTCCTACAGCTACCGCTTCTCGCAGTCGTGGATGCCCAAGGGTCTGAACCTGCTGAATGGTGACGACTACACCATGCTCCTCAAGGAGTCGCACTTCAACCCCACACAGAGCAGCACAGCCTCCAACGCCCAGGAGCTCAATTACAACCCGACCTTCTCCGAGTATGAGAACTTCAACAACAACACCGACTGGGTGAAGGCCATCAGCACCAACGGTTTCACACACGACCACAACGTCAACCTCACCGGTGGTGGCGACCGTGCCCAGTTCCGTATCAGCGGTGGTTACTACCATCAGACCGGTACCGTCATCGAGCAGCGCCTCGACCGCTTCTCCACCCGTATGGCCCTCGACTACTTCGTCAGCGACCGCATCAAGGTGGCTGCCGACTTCTCGCTGACCTACACCAACAACGACCAGAACTACAGCGGTCTGCTCTCCACAGCACAGGTCATCATGCCTAACATGAGCATCTACGCTCAGGATCCGCAGGGCAACGACACAGAGGACTTCTACATCATGCGTCAGACGGCCAGCAGCATCTTCGACGGCAACCAGAAGTCACGCATCAACCCCGTGGCCGTCGGTAAGCAGGCTTGGAAGAACAACAAGAGCTACCGTATCACCCCGCAGATCTCGCTGGACTATAAGCTCCTCGGCCTCGAACGCGATGAGACACAGCTCCGCTACTACGGCATGGTCAACATGGATGCTGCCACCACCAGCAACGACGACTACTTCCCCAACAGCCTCTCCACGCAGGGCTGGCTCAACACCGACGTCAACAAGAGCAGCAATAGCGACGACAAATCGCTGTCGTTCACCACACGTCATCGTCTGACCTTCACCCCGCACTTCAACAACGAGAAGCACTACTTCACCCTCATGGGTCAGTTCGAAATGCGAATCGGCAGCAGCTCCAACCAGAGTGCTTCTTCACACGGCATTCCTCATGGCATCTTCAGCCCCACCACCGGTTCCTACCTGACGGGCAGTAGCACTGGCACAGGCCAGTGGCGTTCGGCCGCCATGTCGTTCTCCGCGGTCTATTCCTACATGGGTGGTCGCTACAGCGCCACCGCCACCCTGCGCCGCGACGGTTCAACCCGCTTCGGTAAAGCACACAAGTGGGGTAACTTCCCCGGCCTCTCCCTCCGTTGGAACATCATCGACGAGCCGTGGATGAAGTGGTCAGAGAAATACCTCTCCATGCTCTCCCTCCGTACGGGTGTCGGTATCACAGGTTCACAACCCGGCAGCGAATATCTGCACTACACCACCTACAGCAACAACGGACGCTACATCGACCAGAGCGCCATCCAGCAGGGTGGTCTCCGACTCACCGACCTCCGCTGGGCAAAGAAGACGGAGTATAACATCGGTACCGACCTCGGCTTCTTCGAAGATCGTCTGACGGCCGATATCAACGTCTATCGTAACGTCACCAGCGACCAGCTGATGGGCAACTACGCCATCCCCAACTACAACGGCTACACCTCACTCGCCTACCGCAACACGGGCGCCGTGAGCAACCATGGTTGGGAACTGCGCGTGGATGGTAACCGATTCGTCAAACTTGGCAAGGACCTCACCATGAGCTGCTATGTCAACGTCGGCCAGAACTTCAACCGCATCCTGGAGATGGAGGAGAGCGTCCTCAACAGCCAGAACGAAGACTACAACTTCAACAACAACACCTATCTGGGCCGCATCCAGGTGGGCAACCCGCTGGGTTCGTTCTACGGCTTCCGCTATCTGGGTGTCTATGAGTACAGCTACAAGAACTGGGAGAAGGCTCTGGCCAAGATGGACGATCCGGAGTACACGCCCTCGCGCATCGTGGCCCACGACGCCAACGACAACCCCATCTACGGCGCCAGCTGCCCCATCGCCTACGACGAAGAGGGTAAGGTTATCTACGGAGCCAACGGCAAACCGCTGCAGATGGTGTTCGGCTACGAGGAAGGCGATCAGATCTACCGCTTCCGCGGTGGCGACGCCGTCTATGAGGACATCAACCACGATGGTAACATCAACGAGCTCGACATCGTCTATCTCGGCAACTCCAACCCCGATGCACAGGGCGGTTTCGGCGTAAGCCTCTTCTACAAGCGCCTCCAGCTGAAGACACAGTTCACCTACCGCTACGGCGTCGATGTCGTCAATCAGGCCCGTTCCGACGTGGAGAACATGCACACGAACGACAACCAGAGCATCGCCGTCAACTGGCGCTGGCGTAAGGAAGGTGACGTCACCGTCATCCCGCGTGCCCTCTACAACACGGGCTACAACTTCCTGGGTTGCGACCGTTATGTGGAAGATGCTTCCTACATCCGCTTCTCCTACCTCCAGCTCTCCTACTCCTTCGACGCTCAGAAGCTGAAGAAGTATGGTCTGAACAGCCTCTACCTCTCCGGTTCGGCCAACAACCTGTTCATCTGGACCAACTACACCGGTCTGGATCCTGAAATCGCCGTAGGCGGATGGGGCCGTGCTTCGGATGGTGCCAAGACACCGCGTTCAAGGTCCTACACCCTTGCACTCACCATCGGATTCTAAACCAACGTTATCGTACACCGAACTCATAAAGAATAAGGTATTATGAAAAAGACAATAAAGTTATTATCTATTGCATCTGTCGCCGCTCTGACGCTGACAATGGGAAGCTGCACCGACTTCCTGACCATCTACCCGACGGACAAGGTCGTGCTGGAAGACTTCTGGAAAGACAAGGCTGACGTGAACGGCATGGTGATGAACTGCTATAAGAACCTGGTTTCCGACGCATTCGTAAAGCGCGTCTTCGTCTATGGCGAACTCCGTTCCGACGATGTCATCGAGACCACCAACATCGGCACCGACCTGAAGTATATCAACAACGCCAACCTGCTGGCCACCAACGGCTATTGCGACTGGTCAATCTACTACAAAATCATCAACAACTGCAACATCGTCCTCCACTTCGCCCCGAACGTGCTGGAAGAAGACCCTGACTTCACACAGGGCGACTACAACGTGGTCCGTGGCGAGATGCTGGCCATGCGTGCCCTCTGCCACTTCTATCTCGTTCGCGCCTTCCGCGATGTGCCCCTCCTGAAAGAGGCTAAGATTGACGACAGCCAGGATCTGCATACTGCACAGTCCACCCCTCTGGAGGCCCTTGACTTCATCCTCGAGGACCTGGACGAGGCCGAGCATCTGGTGCTGCCTTCGGGTGCCTATCCCAACGAGCTCTACAACAAGGGACGCTTTACCGCCGATGCCGTCCGCGCCATCCGCGCCGATGTCCTCCTCTGGAAGGCTGCCTTCACCCAGTTCAAGAACAAGAGCGACGGCTCTGACTGCAAGGAATTCTATGCCGCCTGCATCAAGGACTGCGAGCAGATCATTGCCGACCGCAAGCAGTACCTCATCGACTGGAACAAGAAATACAATGTCGGCAAGCAGCAGGAAGCCGTCGGCACCGACCCTGCCGATGCTCTTGTAGCCAGCTATCCCCTGGAGACCCACCCCATCAACAGGGCCACAGCCTCTGTGCACGACGAGACGTACGTGAAGATCTTTGCTGACAAGAACGACCGCAAGGAGAGCATCCTGGAGCTGCAGCTCGACGAGGACAACAACCACAATCAGGCTATCTGCGCGTTCTACGGCTACTCCGAGACGCAGACCAACATGCCCTTCACCGCCTCTTCGTACCTCGGCAAGGAAGGCACCGACGACAACGTCCTCTACAAGAAGACCGATGCCCGCCGCGTCAGCTTTACCAATCAGCACGGCAACGAGGAAGACGTCTTCCCCATCGCCAAATACACGACCCGTTCCACCAGCGTGGGCGGCACCAACCAGGACGGACGTCCTGAATACTTCCCCTCACGCGACAACGGTTCCTACTCGTGGCAGAACGTCATCCTCTACCGCATCACCGACGTCATGCTGATGGAGGCCGAAGCCCGCGCCCTCCGTGCCGACTCAGCCAGCAATGACCTTAACGAGGCCTTCAAGCTGGTGAAAGCCGTCTACTACCGTTCAAACAAAGTGTCGAAGGTGTCGCGTAACGACTCCATCAAGTATTCCGAAGGCAGTGCAGCCAGCCTCCAGGAGCTGGTGCTCAAGGAGCGTCAGCGTGAGCTCTGCTTCGAAGGCAAGCGCTGGTTCGACCTGGTCCGCATGGCCCTCCGCGACGGCACCACGAACAACATGCTGAACGTGATGGTTCCCCACAAGTACGAGACCAACCAGAGCGCCATCAAGAGTAAGATGGCCTCCATCGACGCCCTCTTCTTCCCGATTCACGAGACCGTGCTAAAAACCGACACCATGTTGGTACAGAACCCTGTCTGGGTGAAAGAAGACGTCTATTCAAAGAAGTAATCGCTAAAAACAAAATCCATGAAATTCAAAAAACACCTGTTATCAGTCCTGACGGCGGCAACCTTGCTGACGGCAATCGGGTTGTCGGTGGCAGGCTGTAAAGAGGATATTGACACCAGCAACCGCTACACCTTCACAGGCAACACGGTGGCCAGTTACCTCGAAGAGCACTCCGACGTGTTCAGCAGCTTCATCACCATCCTGAAACGCGGCGGCAAGTTCAACCTCATGAAGGCCTACGGCACCTACACGTGCTTCGCCCCCATGAACGACGCCATTGACCGGTACCTGTTCGAACAGGACTCCATCTACAAGGCGTCCTTGCTTCCTGGTTCCAAGAAGGTCATCTGGACAGGCGTGACATCACCTAACCTAGAAGACCTGAGCGATTCCATGTGTACGGTCATTGCCCAGACACACATCATCCCCGCCACCTATCTGACGACGGAAATGGAGGGCGATGTCGTACCGACCATGAACCTCAACGACCGCTACCTGACCATGAGCTACGACGTCGATTCGCTGCAACACAGCCTGCTCTTCATCAACGGCGCACAGATACTTAGTGCTGACGAAGAGGTGGAGAACGGCGTGGTGCAAGTCATCGCCGCCGTCATGAACCCCTCCTCGGAAACCGTGCCTACGGTTATTGAGAACATGAAGTTCCTCTCCATCTTCTCCGAAGCCCTGGAGAGGACGGGGCTCGACCAAAAGTTGCAGCCCTACAAGGACTTCAGCTACACGGATGGAAACAAGACTGCGCTGAACATCTACAATGACCAACAATGCCCCTATCCCCCCACGCGGTATTTCGGCTTTACAGCCTTTGTAGAACCAGACTCCGTCTATCAGGCCGCCGGCATATACAATCTCGACGATCTTTATGCCCAGTGCAAGATCTGGTATCCGAATGCAACAGCAACGGACTTCAAGGATCCGAACAACGCTCTCAACAAGTTCATATCCTATCACCTGTTGGACCGCAAGCTGCTCTACACTCGTCTGACATGCTACAAAATCACGTGCGGCAACTACTTCAATTCGGAAAGTGTCTATCTGACCCGTGCTGACCGCTACGACTACTTCGAGACAATGCAGGGCACCATGCTCAAGGTCATCCGCCCGCTCAGCAACGCCACCCGTGGCGTGTGTGACGACGGCGTGGAACGCTCCTACTCCGAGTGCGTGCTCCTCAACTACACCAAGGATCCCGACGTTATTGCAGCGGCTCCGGGTGCCTTCAATGTCACCTGCGGCCCAAGGAATATTCCGGTTAACATCCGCATCATGGAGCCGACAGCTGTCACCAACGACAAGGTGAAGTATCCCGGATTCCAGCAGGAAGCCCTCAACGGCTCAATCCACCTCATCGACCACTTCCTGGTGTACGACGAGGATGTGATGACCGGTTTCGTGCTGAACGAGATTATCCGTATCGACTTCTCGTCCATCGCCCCCGAATACACCAACAACAACATTCGCTGGTCAGACGGCAAAAACATCGCTTTTGCAAGTCGTGGCGACTACGAGTTCTACATCCCAGGCACCTACAGCGACCGTATCAAGTACAACCACGAGGAAGCCCGTCTGTACTACCTCAGCCCGCACAATAGCTGGACGAACTACATGGGCGACGAGTGCATGTGCCTCGGCCCGGCTGACGTCTCCTACCGTCTGCCGCACGTTCCGCCAGGGACCTACGAGATGCGTTTCGGCTATCAGGGCATGACCAACCGTGGCATCACCCAGTTCTACTTCGACAACGAGATTACGGGTATCCCCGTTGACCTCCGTCTGAGTGCTACAGCCAATCCCCGCATCGGTTGGGTAGCCGACGCGCAGACCGACGACAACGGTGTCATCAACGATAAGCAGATGAAGAACCGTGGCTTCCTCAAGGGCAGCACGCAGTACTATGCCTATGGCCATCTGGCCCGCCACGAACCATCCGTCATCCGTCTTGTCCTCACTACGAAATATCTGGACGGCGGCGACCACTGGTTCCGTGCCAAGAACGTCAACGAGAACGATGACGGTCTCGACCAGTTCATGCACGACTACATCGAGTTCGTACCCGTCGGCTGGCTGCGCAACGAGAACATCTCCTTAGAAGAAAAACGTAAATAAAACCTAACCTTTCCTATGAAAAAACTGCATAAACATATCCGCAAGCCCGTTCTCCACTCCTGCCCTGTACGCAAAGGAGCTCTTGGAGTCGTGGCCTCGCTTATCCTTACCCTGGCAGCTGTCAGTTGTAAGGAAGAAATCGACACGTCCAACCGCTACACCTTCACGGGTAATACAGTGGCCAGTTTCCTGGAAGAGCATGAGGATATGTTTAGCAGTTTTATCACGATTCTGAAACGCGGCGGAAAGTTCAACCTCATGAAGGCCTACGGCACCTACACCTGTTTCGCCCCCACCAACGACGCCATCGACCGCTACCTCTTCGAGCAGGACTCTATTTACAAGGAGTCGCTGAAGCCGGGTGCCAAGAAGGTTATCTGGACGGGCGTCACTTCTCCCAATCTGGAAGACCTGAGCGACTCGATGTGCACCGTCATCGCCCAGACGCACATGCTGCCGAAGACCTACCTCACCACCGAAATGGAGGGCGACGTCATCCCCACCATGAACCTCAACGACCGCTACCTGACCATGAGCTACGGCGTCGATTCCATCAGTGGACACAGTCTGCTCTACATCAACGGTGCCCACGTCATCGCTTCCGACGAGGAGGTGGAGAACGGCGTGGTACACACCATCAGCACCGTGATGAACCCGTCGTCCAACACCGTGCCTGCTCAGATTGAGAACATAAAGTTCCTCAGCATATTCTCTGAAGCGCTTGAGCGCACGACGCTGGACTCGAAACTTCAGAATTATAAGGACTTCGGCTACACGGATGGCGACAAGACCACGCTCACCATCTACAACAACCCGGGCTGTCCCTACCCCGCCAACCGCTATTATGGCTACACCGCTTTCTGCGAGCCGGACGAGGTATTCAACGCGGCTGGTATTTACAACATCAACGACCTTTACGCCAAATGTAAGGAGTGGTATCCCACGGCTACCGACCCCGACTTCAAGAGTCCCGACAACGCCCTCAACAAGTTTATGGCTTACCACCTGCTCGACCGCAAGCTGCTCTACACCCGTCTGGTGTGCTACAACATCACGTGCGGCAACTACTTCAAGTCGGAAAGCAACCTGCTGAAGCGTGGCGACCGCTACGACTACTTCGAGACCATGCAGGGCACCATGTTAAAGGTGACGATGCCGCTGAGCAATGCCAACTATCCCAGCGCTATCCTCATCAACTACGCGAAGGATATCAACAGCCTGGAGAGCACAGACGTCACGGCCTCTACCCAGGAAGGACGGGCCAACATCCGCATCCTCGAGCCGACCTCCGTTACATCAGACGCTGAACGGTTCCCAGGTTACACGCAGGAAGCCCTTAACGGATCTATCCACCTTATTGACAAAATCCTTGTCTATGACGAGGATTTGATGGTAGGTCATGTACTGAACGAGATTATCCGCATCGACTTCTCCTCCCTTGTGCCCGAATACACCAACAACAACATCCGCTGGTGCGACGGTGAGGGCGTACAGTTTGCTACGGGTGGAGGACATGCCGACTACGAGTTCTACATTCCCGACGGCTACAGCAACCATCTGAAATACAATACGGCCGAAACCCGTCTCTACTACCTCAGCCCGCACACCAGTTGGGCCAACTATCAGGGCGATGAGTGCATGGCTCTCGGAGCCTTCGACTTTGCCTACCGCCTGCCGCACGTCCCCGTCGGAACGTATGAGCTCCGCATGGGCTACTCGGCCAACGGCAACCGCGGCGTCATACAGTTCTACGTCGATGACGAGGTCACCGGCATCCCCACCGACCTCCGTCGCCTGCTGAACGTCCCCGAGGTGGGCTGGGTTGCCGACAACCTGACCGACGACAACGGCGTGGCCAACGACAAGCAGATGAAGAACCGCGGCTGGCTCAAAGGCCCCACCACGTTCTATTATGGTGGTAGCACACTGGCCCGTAACTACAACGGCGACTGCCGCCGCGTCATCACCACGAAGTATCTGAACGAGGGCGACCACTGGCTCCGCTTCAAAAACGTCAACGACCAGGATGACGGCCTCGACCAGTTCATGCACGACTATTTGGAAATCGTCCCCGTCGGCTGGATGCGACGCGAGGATATATCCTTGGAAGATAAACGAAAGTAAACCATTATATACAAGAGAATGAACAAACGGACTTCCTTACGAACGAAGCTGGCTGCCGTCATCGTGACGACCCTGCTCGCCGTGACGGTTAACGGTTGTGTCGACACCATCGACATGAGCAACCGCTATACCTTCATGGGGAAGACCGTTGCCCAGTTCCTTGAGGATCATGAAGACATGTTCAGTGACTTCATCTACATCCTCAAACGCGGCGAGAAATTCAACCTGATGAAGGCCTACGGCACCTACACCTGCTTTGCCCCCACCAACGAGGCCATCGAACATTACCTCTTCGAGCAGGACAGTATCTACCGCGCCTCGCTGCTGCCAGGCTCCAAAAAAGTCATCTGGACTGGCATTACCTCTCCCAAGCTGGAAGAGCTTAGCGACTCGATGTGTGAGGTCATTGCCAAGACGCATATTCTGGGTGAAAGCTACCTCACCACAGAGATGGAAGGCGACGTCGTCCCCACGAAGAATCTCAACGACCGGTACCTCACCATGAGCTTCGGCAACGATGCCGAAACGCTGCAAAGCATCATCTTCATCAACGGTGCCCGCGTGATAGACCCCGACGAACAGGTAGAGAACGGAGTGGTACACGCCATCTCGAGCGTCCTCAACCCATCGTCCAACACCGTCCCTGCCGTGATTGAAGGCATGCCGTTCCTCACCATCTTCTCCGAAGCACTCACCAAGACAGGTCTTGAAGACCATCTGCAGGACTTCAAGGACTTCAGCTATGTGGATGGCGAGAGCTATGCCGGCAACTACGATGCCAACGGCAACAGCTCCTTCCCCCCCACCCGCTATTATGGCTTCACCGCCTTCTGCGAGCCCGACGAGCTGTTCCACTCCGTGGACATCTATACCATCGACGACCTCTACGAGCGTTGCAAGCAGTGGTATCCGCAAGCCACCGACCCGGACTTCACCAGTCCGAACAACGCTCTCTACAAGTTCGTTGCCTATCATCTGGTGAACAAAAAACTGCTCTACACCCGCCTGGTATGCTATAACCTGGTGCTTGAGACCTACAATTCTGAAGTGAACCTCGTGAAGCGTTCCGACCGAATGGAATACTACGAGACCATGCAGGGCACCCTGCTGAAGGTGACGCGTCCGCTCAGTCATGCCACCTATCAAGGTGATGTCCTCATCAACTATTCGCGCAGCCTCACCAACGCCAGCGACCCCTATCGCAGCACCTGCGGCGCGCGCCACATCCCCGTCAACATCAAGATCTATGACCCGGCCGTTGTCTCGCAAGACAGCGTCCGCTATCCGGGCTTCAACCAGGAAGCGCTCAACGGCTCCATTCACCTTATCGACAACATCCTTATCTACGACGAAGACGTCATGAGCGGATACGTACTGAACGAAATCATGCGCTTCGACTTCTCGTCGCTGGTGCCAGAGTTTACCAACAACGACGTCCGCTGGTGCTCACGCGGCAAGGCCGGCATCCTCAAGACCAACGAATTCTACATCCCCAAGGGCTACGGCAGCAACCTTGTCTTTAACACAGAGGAGACCCGACTCTACTACCTCTGCCCCAACCAGACATGGCATAACTACCAAGGCGACGAGATGATGGGGCTCGGAGCATTCGACTTCAAGTACAAGATGCCTCCCGTGCCCGAAGGAACCTACGAAATCCGCATGGGCTACTCGGCCAACAACAACCGCCACGTCATCCAGTTCTATGTCGATGACGAAGTCACCGGTATCCCCGTTGACCTCCGCATCCTGCTTAACACCCCGAACATCGGCTACATTGCCGACGCACAGACCGACGACAACGGCATCGCCAACGACAAGAACATGAAGAACCGCGGCTACGTCAAAGGTCCTACCACCTATTATTATAATGGAAGCGTACTGGCCCGCGACGACAACTCAGTCGTCCGCAAGGTCATCACCACCAAGTACCTTGGCCCCGGCGAACACTGGGTGCGCTTCAAGAACGTCAAGGAAGACGATAACGGCAAGGCGCAATTCATGCACGACTATCTGGAAATCGTCCCCGTCGGGTACCTGCGCCGCGAAGATATCTCATTGGAAGAAAAGCGAAAATAAACCCTATAAAACCATTAATCATCAGAATAAACCAATAAATTTTATATCATTATGATGAAGAGAAGTATCATAAAAACATTAGCGTTCGGCTCCATCTTCGCCCTGGCTCTCACCGCCTGCAACGACCAGTGGAACGAACACTATCAGGAGAAAGCTGAGCTAAACTCCACTGAGACACTTTGGGACATCATCACCTCACGTGGTGAGCTGTCCGAGTTTGCGGCCATGTTGAAGAAAACGGGCTACGACAAGCTGCTAACGCAGAACCGTTACTACACCATTTGGGCGCCGAAGAACGGGTTCGGCTACTCCGAGGCTAACGACAGCCTGCTGCGTGTCGAGTTCGTTGAGAACCACATCGCTGACTACAGCTACAACGCCAGCGGACGGCTCGAAGAGAACCAGGTGAAGATGATCAACGGCAAGTACAACTACTTCGACGGTGCCGGCGACAACTACACCTTCAAGGGAAGGAAGCTCATCAGCCGTAACATCCCCGCCAAGAACGGCGTGCTTCACATCATCGACGGCTATGCCAACTTCACCGCCAACATCTGGGAGCAGCTGGCCAAGGTTGATAGCCTTTCCGAAATCAACAGCTTCCTCAAGTCGTTCAACATCGACTACTTCGACGAAGCTTCGAGCGTTCAGGGCCCCATCGTCAACGGACAGATTACCTATCTCGACTCCGTGGTCACCCTCCAGAACGAATGGTTCAGCTACATCGGCTACCTCGCCCGTGAGGACAGCTCTTACTACATGATTGCCCCGACCAACAAGGCCTGGCGCAGCATGTACGACAAGGCTCTCACCTACTTCACCTATCCCAACACCAAGGATGGTGGCGACAGCCTGCAGCGTCTCAACGCCGCCAGCGCCATGTGCCGTCACCTCGTCTTCAGCCGCATGGCTAACCGACTGAAGGTGACCGACGACCCCAAGACGAAAGACTCTCTCTCGTCCAACTGGTGGCAGACACGCAACTCGTCCTTCCCCTACAAGAAGACATTCCGCGGCGAAGAGTATCACAACCTCTTCAACAACCTCGTCCAGGTTGACGAGCTCAGCAACGGCACACTCTACGTGACGGACACCTACAACTTCGACCCCATCAAGTGCTGGCACGACACCATCCGCATTGAGGGTGAAGACATGGTGAACGTCGAGGTCTCGTCCGGCACAGCCGACATGGTTGCCATTCCCCGCGACAGTGTTACCCTCTACAAGAAATTCTCACGTGGCGTCTATGGCGTGTTTGCTCCGACGGCCAACAAGGGTAACCCCAAAGTGACGGTTGCCATCAACAAGGTGCTTTCCGCTCCCTATCTCGTCAAGTGCGTGTTCGTTCCGGCCAATATCATCGACAAGACGGCAACCACCATGCCGAACCTCTTCACCGTACAGCTGAAATATGTCGATCTGGACGGCAAGACGAAGACCATGAACATGGGTACTAAGATTGAGAACTGGACGGACAGCTGCTACAACCAGTTGGACACGGTCACCTTCATCCCGCAGATGGACGAGGCACACTCCTTCTTCCGCTTCCCGACCAACGAATATGACCTCAGCAATTCCGAAATCGGTCAGACGCAGCTGACAATCACCAGCGCCATGACTTCCAAGGATAGCGACCACGACCGTACCATCCGCATCGACTGCATTATCCTCGAACCCATCGACGAAGAGACCTTCGTTGACCCCCTTAACCAGCAAGGCGAATAAAACGGTGTTCCTGTAATCTATTAATAAGAAAGACAATGAAGACTAATATGATGAAACATTTCAGATTGGCAACTGCAGTATTCTGCATGGCGTGCATAGCTGGAAGCAGCTCCCTATTTGCACAAGAAGTACAGGAAACAGCGACCAAAGCCCCTGCCGTGAGCAACATCCCGACGACCCCCATCTCGGGCCAGGTGATTGATGCTGCCACCAAGGAGCCTATCCCCGGTGTCCGCGTAGAAGGCTACGGAAACAACCGCACCACGGCCATGACCGGTGCTGACGGTAAGTTCACCGTCAAGGTGCCCGAGACCGTCACCTCACTCTACGTCTCTACCCCCGGCTACACCAGCGTGATCATCCCGGCCAAGCAGCCCAAGGGCGACATGGTCATCCAGCTGTTCACCGACAAGTTCAACGAATATGTGAAGAACGAGTTTGACGTCACCGCTAAGGCCATCGCCGACATCAACACCAACACGGCACTGACCGTCGAGAGCGAGATGCAGCGCCAGCTGGGCAGCGACCTCCGCATCATCAACCGTTCCGGCACGCCCGGCATGGGCTCCCTGATAATGTTGCAAGGCATCAACACGCTGAACTCGTCCACACAGCCCCTTATCGTCCTCGACGGTGTGGTGCAGGACCTGCAGGACGGCTATGCAGCCGTACACGACGGTTTCTTCAATAACATCCTCGCCGCTATAGACGTTGATGACATCGAGAAGGTCACCGTCCTTAAGAACGGAACATCCATCTACGGTGCCAAGGGCGCCAACGGTGTCATCCTCATCGACACTCGTCGCGGCCACAGCATGGCAACCCGCATCGACGCCGTGGCATACGGCGGCTACACCATGGAGCCCAACCTCCCCTCGATGATGAACGCCCAGCAATACCGAATCCTGGCCAACGAGCTCATGGGCGGCGTGGAGACACGTCAGAACCGTTTCCCCTTCCTGTGGGACAACCCCAACTACTACTACAACATGTATCACAACGATACAAAGTGGTCGGACTACGTCTATCGTGAGGCCTGGTCGCAGAACTACAAAGTCAACGTGCAGGGTGGTGACGATGCCGCTATGTACAACTTCTCCCTGGGCTACGCCGATGCCGAAAGCACTATCAACAACAACGCCTTCAACCGCTTGAACATCCGCTTCAACACGGACGTCATCCTCTCCAACACGTTGAAGACCCGTTTCGACATTGCCTACTCGCGCATCAACCGTAACCTTCGCAACGACGGCATCCAGCCGGACCTCGACACAGCACCCGTGTCGGCCCCGGGCTTCCTCTCGCTAATCAAGTCCCCGTTCCTGAACCCCTACAAGTTCAACAACGACGGCTCGCTTTCACCCATGCTCGAGGGTGCCGACACCTATGCCAACATCGATGTCAACACCCGCAACAACACGCTGGGTAACCCCCTCTCCATCTTCGAATATGCTGAGGGTAACAACAAGAACGTTCAGGAATACACGGTGTTCGACGTCACCTTCGCTCCCGAATGGCAGCTGGGCAAGGGCTTTGTGCTGAACGGCTTGTTCAACTACACCCTGCACCGCACCAACGAGAAGTCCTTCCGTCCCATGACGGGCATGCCTAACTTCTACATCGCAGGTCTGGGTTACTCGCAGAACGAGGTTCGTTCGTTCTTCTCGAAGGAGAGCAGCATCTATGCCGATGCACACCTCGACTGGAAGAAGCGCATGGGAAGCCACTTCGTCAGCGCCTTCGCTGGCGTCCGCTACTCCAACTTCGCATACGACAGCAGCTACCAGTCCTGCCACAACACAGGTAACGACAAGCTGCCTGACATCAGCTCCAGCTACGACTACCTCGACCAGAACGGCGAAGACAATGTCTGGCGCAACATGGCCTGGTATGCCAATGTCGATTACAACTTCCGCAACAAATACTTCGTACAGGGCAGCGTATCCGCTGAAACCTCGTCACGCTTCGGCCGCGAAATCACCAGCGGTCTTCGTCTGGCCGGCGTCAGCTGGGGCATCTTCCCCTCCCTACAGGCAGGCTGGCTGATGAGTGCCGAGCCCTGGTTCAACACCAACGTATTCAACTTCCTCAAGCTGAACGCCGGTTTCGACATGTCGGGTAACGACAACATCAACAACAATGCCGCCTTCGCCTACTTCAGCACCGTGAAGTATCAGAACCGCGCCATGGGCCTCCAACTCACCAACATCGAGAATCAGGCCATCCAGTGGGAGACCACCTCACGCTTCAACTTCGGCATCGAGGGTGTCACCCTCAACAATCGCCTGAAGCTGGCTGCCAACCTCTACCACAACGTCACCAACAACCTGCTCACACTGAAAGACCTCAACTACCTGACGGGTCTGGAGCAGTACTGGTGCAACGACGGTTCGCTGGAGAACAACGGCTTCGACGTGAAGCTGACCGGTAAGGTCATCAACACGAAGAACTGGCAGTGGGAACTGGGTGCCAGCGTTGCCCACTATCAGAACAAGGTCACGGCTCTGCCTGACGGCGATTTTGAGACCAGCGTCTATGGAGGTAAGATCCTAACGGCTGTCGGCTCTCCCGTAGGACTTTTCTACGGCTACAAGACCGAAGGCGTCTATGCCACGGCAGCAGACGTCCCCAGTCAGGGCAGCACACTCCTCCACACCGCCAACACCAAGACGGGTGAGACCGCCTACTTCGGTGCCGGCGACGTGAAGTTCGTGGACAAGGACGGCAACAACGTCATCGACGACAACGACCGCTTCGTCATCGGCGATCCCAACCCCGCCGTCTTCGGCAACATCCAGTCCGACCTCACCTTCAAGCATGTCACCCTCAGCGCTACGTTCAGCTATGTCTATGGCAACGACATCTACAACTACCAGCGTAGCATTCTGGAGAGCGCCGACCGCTTCTACAACCAGACGGTTGCCGTCACCAACCGCTGGCGCACCGAAGGCGACGTCACCACCATGCCTAAGGCATCCTATGGCGACCCCCTCGGCAACAACCGCTTCAGCGACCGCTGGATTGAGGATGGCTCCTTCCTGCGTCTGCGTAACCTCACCCTCACCTACAACGTCCCCGTCAACTTCCCGTGGCTGCAGGGTCTCAAGGTGTGGTGTGCCGCCAACAATGTGTTCACCCTCACCAACTATCTGGGCAGCGACCCCGAGTTCTCATGCAGCAACAATGTCCTCTATCAGGGCATCGATACCGGTCTGCTCGGACAGAGCCGCAGCTTCCACGTCGGTGTAAAGATTAACCTCTAATTTAATGAACAACCCTATAAGCCATATCACCATGAATAAGAAATCAATTATAGGCCTTCTCTTTGTTGGAGCGCTGACGTTCATGACCTCCTGTGCCGACATGTTCGACATCAGCTCCAGCCGTGTTGTTTACGATTACGACCATACGCTGGGCTCCTCGGCTGACTCCGTTTACACCACCGTTGGCATTCTCCACGCCTTCCAGCAGATTGCCGACCGCTATGTCATCCTCGGTGAAGTCCGCGGCGACATGGTCGATATCAACAAGAACACCAAGGCATCCCTCCGTAATCTCGCCGAGTTCAACTTCGACGAAGACAACGAGTACCTGCAGATTCGCGATTACTACAAAGTCATCAACAACTGCAACTACCTCATTGCCCACATGGACACCACCATCCGCCACAACAACGAGCGCGTCATGACAGACGAGTATGTAGCCGCCCTCAGCATCCGTGCATGGACCTACATGCAGATGGCCCTCAACTACGGCAAGGTGACCTACTACACCAACCCCATCACGAAGGAAGCTCAGGCCGATGTGAGCAAATATCCCAGCTACGATGTCAAGGAGCTGGCACTTGTCCTCATTCCCCAGCTGCTCCCCTACATGGAGTATAAGCTTCCCGCATGGAGTGACCTTCAGGCCGACGGTACATCCGTCACCTCCGAGCTCTTCCCCCCCATCCAGCTCATCCTCGGCGACCTCTACCTCTGGTTAGGCGACTATCAGAACGCCTGGCTGACCTATCGCGACTTTATCACCGACAACCCCAACAGCCTCATGCGTGCCCAGACAGGATCCGAGACAACCACCTTTACCGGCTACATGCCTCTGGGCAATGGTCAGGTGATAACCGACAACCGTATGACAGGACGCGACACCCGAGCAATCAACTTCCCCTCCTACGTGAATGGTCTGAACGGCATTCTGGGCGGCAAGGGTGAGGCCATCACCGTCGTTCCCATGCAGGAGTCAACCGAGGACGGCACCGTCTCTGAGGTTCCCGGACTCTTCATGTCAAGGCAGAATACCCACCAGCTGAACGGCTCTGCCCTGTGGCAGGAACTCAGCCTTGCTCAGGACTTTGTCCTGGGTGCCCAAGGCCCAGCCACCGGTGGTGTCAGAGGCTACAGCTACCTCAGCAACAAGGGTGACCAGCGAATCAACTACTACGTCCGCGAAATGCAGAACGAAGAAGATGAGTTTGAGGTGATAGATAAGTTTGTCGGACGTACACGTACTACCGGAACAAGCGAGACATACACCATCGGTTACCTGACGCTCTATCGCCGCGCCCTCGTCTATCTGCGTGCTGCCGAGGCCCTCAACTGCCTTGCCGAGCAGCAGCACGACGGTGCAAAGGCCGTCCAGGCCTTCGGCATTTTACGCGATGGGTTTGACATTCTCTTCCCCAACGGCAGCATCTATAAGGCCGAGCTGCAGCCCTACACCCTCGGCGTACACGCCCGTGGATGCGGCGACGTCTATCTCGACACGGCCAAGTATGTCGTCAAGGATGCCGTCATTGCCGAGTTCTACGGCAAGGAGGTTGAAGATGTCAACTTCACCGACACCATCCACTACGTGGAGGATCGCATCTGCAACGAACTCGCTCTGGAGACTACGCTCGAAGGCAACCGCTTCACCGACCTCGTCCGCTTTGCCCAGCGCCGCGGCGCAGACTATCTGGCCAGCAAGGTCGCCTGCCGCAAGGGTACCGAGAACCGCGACGAGGCACTCTACCAGAAACTGCTCAACAAAGCCAACTGGTACCTGCCCATCAAGTAGTAAACAGCGTTTCACACTAATCGTTAAAAACATATCGTCATGAAGAAAACCATAAAATTCGGATATCTGCTCGCCCTGCTGGTTGTCCCGGCTCTGTTTGCCTGCAACCCCGACGATGAGAATGAGAATGAAGTTGTCAACGACAGTGCCTTCGTCGGCACGTGGAAGCTGAAAAGCATGGACATCAGCACAAAGATAGAAGTGCTCGACTCGCTGGGCAAGGTCACTGAAACCATCGACCCCTGGAGTCATGAGAATCCTACTTACACCAATGCCACCATCGAGTTCAAGGAGGACTACACCGCCCTGAGCGTCATCCGCGACGGCGATGCCATCACCACCGGTGCCTACAAGTGGGAAGACCTCGGCGAACAGCTCGTGTTGAAGAGCTACACCACCTACGAGAAGGTGCAGACTGACACATTCGCCGTAGCTAAAAGCGGCACGGCCGTCACCCTGAAGACACAGCGAAAAGAAAAAACCATATTTCAGAGAGGTGAGACTGTCCAAGTGGACGACAGTACGACAACCACGGTGACGCGCCGGTACAACGCGAACTACTTCACCAACGTCACCATCAACATCGACAAATAACCACCCGTCGTTTTGATTCCCAACAGACTCCTCCCCCGCCGTCTTTTCGGTTTGCTGGCTGCCCTCTGCATGGCAATCAGCCTGACGGCAGCGGAGGAGTTTGTTGTTGTTATTGATGCCGGCCACGGCGGCAAGGACCCCGGAGCGCAGAGTGCCAACCGTAAGGTCAACGAAAAAGACATCGCCCTTAAGGTAGCCCTCCGCGCCGGAGAGCTCATCCGAACCGCCCACCCCGAGGTCACCGTGAAATACACCCGCCGTACCGATGTCTTTGTCGAGTTGAAGGAACGCGCCAACATAGCCAACAAGGCCAAGGCCGACCTCTTTATATCCATCCATTGTAACGCTGCCGAAAGCCGCAAGGCTCACGGTGCCGAAGTCTATGTGCTCGGATCCGAAGAAGGTCGCACGCAGGCTAACCTCAACGCCGCCAAACGCGAGAACAGCGTCATCCTCTTCGAGAAAGACTACAAGGAAAGCTATCAAGGTTTCGACCCCTCGTCGCCCGAAAGCTACATCATCTTCGAATATATGCAGAGCGAGTATCTGAAAGAAAGCATCGAACTCGCCCAGTGCATCCAGACTCAGCTCAGCACCACCGCCAAGCGCTACAACCGCGGCGTCCATCAGGCTGGTTTCCTTGTTCTTCACGCCACCTCTATGCCTAGCATCTTGGTCGAGCTCGGATACATCAGCCATGCCGAGGAGGAAAAATACCTCAACTCAGCCGACGGCAAGGAAAAGCTGAGCAAAAGCATTGCCAACGGTTTCAGCACCTACTACAAAAACCTGAAGAAGGACAAGCAAAACGCCGAAAAGGACAAGCAGAAAGCCGAAAAGGACAAGCAGAAAGACACCCAGCCCACCACCTCCGGCACCCCTAACAAAGCTCAGACAGCGGCCGCCAAAGAAGGGCCTTCTAAAACCCAGGAAAGGCCTTCTAAAATAGAAGAAGGGCCTTCTAAAACAGAAGAAGGAGCTTCTAAGAAAACAGAAGTGTCTTCTAACGAAAAACAAACAAACAGACAAGAGCAGGCAAAAGAGGAAAAAGCCGCCTCGTCGTCATCCGACGACATCATCTTCAAAGTGCAGTTCCTTACCTCCTCCACCAAGCTCCCTGCCAACAGTCCCAAGCTGAAGGGACTCCCCGACGTCAGCTACTACGAAGAAGGAGGCACCTACAAATACACCTGCGGCAACTCCACAGACCTCAACGCCATGCAGCAGTTGCGAAAGAAAGTGTCCGCCACCTACAAAGATGCCTTTCTGGTTGCCTTCCGCGGTGGCAAACGCATCAACACCACCGATGCCATCAACACCTACAAGTCCCGCCACTAACCATCCACCATCATGAACAAGCGCAATAAGATACTCTTAGGAGCAATCTTCATCGTGGCATTGGGACTGCTCTACGGTGGTATCAGCTTCTTAAAAGGGCACAACATCTTCTCCTCTAACCACACCTATTATGTCCGCTACACCGATGTGACGGGGCTCTCCAACTCCAGTCCCATCTACGTCAATGGCGTCCGTGTCGGCATCGTCAACGACATCAGCTACAACTACCGCCACCCCGGCGACATCGTCGTCCGCATCGGCATTAACAAGCAGCTGCCCATTCCCCGCGGCAGCCGTGCCCTCTTAGTGAGCGAGCTGCTCGGCTCCGTCAGCGTCAAGCTTGAACTGGCATCCGACAACGGAAACTACTACTCACCCCGCGATACTCTCATGGGCTACACCCACTCCGGCATTCGCAGCGAGATAAGCCGGCTCATGCCCCAGGTCACGCGGCTGATACCCCAAGTCGATTCTATACTCGTTGCCCTCAACCGTGTTGTCCACGACCCTGCCGTAGTCCAGACGCTCCACCACACCGAGGCGCTGACAGCCGATGCACAGACGACGCTGGCCGAACTATCCACCACCATGCGCCGCCTTTCCACGCTCGCCGACACGTATCAAGGCGTCGGGGAGAAGCTCGACACCTTAGTTGGGAAAATCAACACCCTGACTGCCGACGAGAGGCTCAACGCACTCCTCACGAACCTCGACGCCACCGTTCACAATCTTAATAACCTCACCGACGGCCTCTCCTCCGGCGAAGGCACCGCAGGCAAACTGCTTTCCGACCCCACCCTCTACGACCGCGTCAACACAGTCTGCACCGAGGCCACGGCCCTCATCGACGACATCCGTAAAAATCCTTCCCGCTATATCCGCCTTTTCGGCCGCAGTAAAGAGTAAACCGGCAAACAGTGCAGAAAAAAATGCATTTAGCACGGTGAACTATGCCCGTGAACGATGAATTCTGAGCCGCTAAAAGAGCATTATATAAAATTTTTCTAAATAAAAGCCCTTTAGGACACGAAAAGGGCAAAAGCCTTCAAAAGCCACGAATCGGCTGCATTTTCCGCCCTCTGTTTCGTTGCTTCAGCGCCCCAACTTTTCCCATAAAAAATCTAATAAGTTACTGAGCGCCAAACGGGTTCAAACCCACAACTTTTTTTTGCAAAGCAAGAATTAGCAAAGCAAAAGAAATTGGATTTTAGACAATTAAAAACCATACAAAAATAGGCAGGAAATGAAGGCTTGCACAGGTCGCAAAAAATTCGGAACTTTGCAGCGTAGAAAACATAAGGTTGATTCGTGCAGGTGATAAAATAGAGAGCAGTGTAACCCACTACTCCCAATTTTTTGCCCGCAAAAAAGTGAAAAATGAAACAAGAAGAACTGGAACAACGCTGGAACGAATGTCTGTCAATCATCAACGACAACATTCCTGCCTCTGCATATAACATCTGGTTTGCGAACATCCGTCCCTTGGAGTTCACAGACCATGTGCTCTGGTTGGCTATACCCAGCCAGTTTGTGTATGAGTACATTGAAGAGCACTATGTCGATCTGCTTTACGCCACCATCTGCCGTGTGTTTGGCAACAACACCGACCTGATGTACCGCGTGCTGGCCGACAAGGCAAACCAGCTCACCATCGATCAGGAATCAACCACGCGCCGTGTCATCACCAGCCAGCCGGCAAGCGCAACGCCCCACAAGAGCACCAACAAGGCTCCCGGCCCCGTCAACGTAGCCACGCAGGACCTTGACCCCATGCTCCGCCCCAACTACAACTTCGAGAACTTCATCGAAGGGACCAGCAACAAACTGCCCCGCGCAGCCGGCGAGAGCATAGCCGACAACCCTGGCCACACCATCTTCAACCCCCTGTTCGTCTATGGCGCCAGCGGTGTCGGCAAAACCCACCTCATCAACGCTATCGGTCTGCGCGTCAAGGAGCACTATCCGGACAAGCGCGTCCTCTATGTCTCAGCCAACCTTTTCAAGGTGCAGTATATGGATGCCGTGCGAAAGAACGTCCTCACGGACTTCATCAACTTCTATCAGACCATCGATGTCCTCATCCTCGATGACGTGCAGGAGTTCGTTGGCGCCGACAAGACGCAGAATACCTTCTTCCACATCTTCAACCACCTGCACCAGAACGGCCGCCAGATCATCATGTCGTGCGACCGTGAGCCGTCCGCCCTGCAAGGCATGGAAGACCGCCTCATCACCCGTTTCAAGTGGGGGCTGGTGGCCGAAATCGATCGTCCCAACTTCGAGCTGCGCAAAGCCATCCTCGTCAGCAAGGTACACCGCGACGGCCTTTCCATCAACGATGAGGTGCTGGAGTACATTGCCGACAACGTCACCGACAGCGTACGCGAACTCGAGGGCATCCTGAACTCTATCATTGCCCACGCCACCATCCTGAACCGCGAGCCGGATGTCACGCTGGCTGAGCGCATCATCAACAAAGCCATCCGCCGCGCCCCGCGCGAAGTAACCCTCGATGCTATCCTCCAGACTGTCTGCTCCAAATGCAACATCACACAGCAAGAGATTGCTTCCTCCAGCCGCAAGCGCTCCATCGTCCAGGCACGTCAGATTGCCATGTATCTGGCCCAGAAGCACGTGAAGGAAGTCACCCTCGCCCGCATCGGCGAGTGCATCGGCGGCAAGGACCACACCACCGTCCTCCACTCGTGCCGTCTTATCAGCGGACAACTCGAGTACGACAAGCAGTTGCAGGATAACGTGGCCGACATCGAGAAGGCCATCCTCACCCGCTGACATCCAGATTCCCCGTTTTAGGAAACCTCAGGCATCCCGGTCATGGCCGGGATGTTCCTTTTCCGACTACCTTCAGCCGACTCATTTGCCTCAGAATTTTCTTTTTAGACAACTTTTTGCCGTCCTCAAAAAAGCAATCATCTGATTTTCTGTCAGAAGAAAAATAAAAACAGAAAACATCCACCGCCGATGCAAATTCTCGCGTTTTTATTTTGTCAACTGAAAAAACATTCGTAGTTTTGCACACTGTTTCACCGAAAAGGCATTATGCTTTCTACAAAAAACAGAATAACTCAGGTTTAACAGCAACAATCAGATACCCCACGTGGAAAAGAAAACGTACACCTACGACGAGGCCTATCAGGCCACCCTTGCATACTTCGACGGCGACGAACTGGCCGCCAAGGTATGGGTCAACAAGTATGCCATGAAAGACTCTTTCGGCAACATCTATGAGCAGACACCCGCCGACATGCACCGCCGTATCGCCAGCGAGATAGCCCGCATCGAACAGCGCTACCCCAACCCTATGAGCGCTGACGAGATCTTCAGCCTGCTCGACCACTTCCGCTACATTGTGCCTCAAGGCAGCCCTATGACCGGCATCGGCAACGACTTCCAGATTGCCTCGCTTTCCAACTGCTTTGTCATCGGCATGGATGGCGACGCCGACAGCTATGGTGCCATCATCCGCATCGACGAGGAACAAGTGCAGCTGATGAAACGTCGCGGCGGCGTCGGCCACGACCTCTCGCATATCCGTCCGAAGGGCTCACCCGTCAAGAACTCCGCCCTCACCTCCACCGGTCTCGTGCCCTTCATGGAGCGCTATTCGAATAGCACGCGCGAGGTGGCACAGGATGGCCGGCGCGGCGCGCTGATGCTTACCGTCTCCATCAAGCACCCCGACAGCGAGGCCTTCATCGACGCCAAGATGACCGAGGGCAAGGTCACCGGCGCCAACGTCTCCGTCAAGATGGACGATGCCTTCATGCAGGCCGCCGTCGAGGGCAAGCCCTACGTACAGCAGTACCCCATCGACAGCGACGCTCCCCTCTACTCCAAGGAAATCAACGCCGGCGAGCTTTGGCATAAGATTATCCATAACGCCTGGCAGTCCGCCGAACCTGGCGTCCTTTTCTGGGACACCATCCTGCGCGAGAGCATCCCCGACTGCTACGCCGACCTCGGCTTCCGCACCGTCAGCACTAACCCCTGCGGCGAGATTCCCCTCTGCCCTTACGACAGCTGCCGCCTGCTGGCCATCAACCTCTATTCCTACGTACGCAACCCCTTCACCCCCGAGGCCACCTTCGACTACGACCTTCTGCGCACGCACGTCGCCAAGGCTCAGCGCATCATGGACGACATCATCGACCTCGAGATTGAGAAAATCCAGAAGATACAGGATAAGATTGAAAGCGACCCCGAGAGCGAGGAGATCAAGTTCGCCGAGCGCAACCTGTGGAAGAAAATCATGGACAAGAGCACCAAGGGCCGCCGTACGGGCGTGGGCATCACCGCCGAAGGCGACATGATAGCCGCCATGGGGCTGTGCTACGGCACCGACGAGGCCACCGACTTCGCCGTCAGCGTGCAGCAGACCGTAGCCCTCAGCGCCTACGGCAGCTCCGTCGTCATGGCCCGCGAGCGCGGCGCCTTCGCCATCTACGACGCCGGCCGCGAAAAGGACAACCCCTTCATCCGTCGCATCGCCGAGGCCGACCCGCAGCTCTATGCCGACATGGTCCGCTACGGCCGACGCAACATCGCCTGCCTCACCATCGCCCCCACCGGCACCGTCAGCATCCTCACTCAGACCACCAGCGGCATCGAACCCGTCTTCATGCCCGTCTATAAGCGCCGCCGCAAAGTCAACAAGGACGACCCCGGAGCACACGTGGACTATATCGACGAGACGGGCGACTGCTTCGAGGAGTTCATCGTCTATCACCATAAGTTCCTAACATGGATGCGCGTCAACGGCTACGACACCACCCGCCGCTACACGCAGGACGAAATCAACGACCTCCTCGCCCGTTCGCCCTACCACCATGCCTCTGCCAACGACATCGACTGGGTGAAGAAAGTGCAGATGCAGGGCCGTATCCAGAAATGGGTTGACCACAGCATCAGCGTCACCATCAACCTCCCCGCCGACACCACCGAGGAGCTCGTCAACGAACTCTACATTGAAGCCTGGCGTCAGGGCTGCAAAGGCTGCACCGTCTATCGCGACGGCTGCCGCAGCGGTGTCCTCGTCGCCACCGACGAGAAGAAGGACGACAAAGCCAAGCGTTGCGAGCCCTGCGACTGCCGTCAGCCCGTCGTCGAAGTCCGCCCGCGCGTCCTCAAGTGCGACGTCGTCCGCTTCCAGAACAACCGTGAGAAGTGGGTGGCCTTTGTCGGCCTCCTCGACGGACGGCCCTACGAAATCTTCACCGGCCTGCAGGACGACGACGAGGGCATCCTTCTGCCCAAGAGTGTCACCGAGGGCGTTATTATCAAGAACATCGACGACAACGGCGTCAAGCACTACGACTTCCAGTTCACCAACAAGCGCGGCTACAAGACCACCATCGAGGGTCTCTCCGAGAAGTTCAACAAGGAGTTCTGGAACTACGCCAAGCTCATCAGCGGCGTGCTCCGCTACCGCATGCCCATTGACCAGGTAATCAAGATGGTCGGCAGCCTTGAGATGGACAACGAGACCATCAACACCTGGAAGGTTGGCGTGGAACGCGCGCTGAAGAAGTACATCGTCGATGGCACCGCCGTCAAGGACCAGGCTTGCCCCTCGTGCGGCGAGCAGACACTCGTCTATGAAGAAGGCTGCCTCCATTGCACCAACTGCGGCTACTCACGCTGCGGATAGTCGTTTTTGCTGCGCAAAAGGTTTAGTTTTTTTGCTCGCAAAAAAAGTTTGATGATTTTGCATGGCAAAATCGGTTTAGAGTTTTTGTTGGAACAAAAACGGTTTAGTTAAACCGCCGACGAAGCCAATCTAAACCTAGCCGAAGGCAAAATAAACTGCCGCCGAAGTCGGCGCTAAACGATTAAAATGATAGAACTGAACAACATGGCCTTTTATGCCTACCACGGGGTGCTTCCTCAGGAGCGCACCGTGGGTGGGCATTTTACGATCAGTCTGCGTCTGTCTGCAGACATCAGGGAAGCTTGCCGCACCGATGACCTTACGGACACCATCGACTACGCTGCCGTCTGCGCTATCGTCAAGTCCGAGATGGAACAGCCCTCCAACCTCATCGAGCATGTCGCCGCCCGCATCGGCCACAGCCTGCTTGACGCCTTCCCTACCCTAAACAGCGTCGAGGTCCGCCTCTGCAAACTCCATCCCCCCGTCCCTGGCATGGAAATTGCCGAAGCCTGCTACACCGACACCTTCGTCCGACCTACCAGCCCGCCACCCTTTAGCCTTGACCCGCTGATGGGCATCTATTGATGAGAGAGAAGGGGGGCGAAATGAAGGTTCCTCCCCGAATTGAAGGTTATTTCGTGATATTATTTGTTCTTAAGCGACTCAATTATCTTGTCGAGCTGCAGGGAGAGGCTGGCGTAGTCCTCCTCGGCTAACGGACAGACAGCGAGTTTCTCTCTCATCCCTTCTGGAATCAGGCCGTAAGCCTGCTCCTCCATGGCACGGCCCTTTTCCGTCAAGCTTACAATCTGCTGACGCTTGTCCTGCTCACCTTTCTTGCGGGTGACAAGGCCCAGTTTTTCCATACGTTGGAGCAGGGGGGTAATGGTATTTGTCTCTAAAAGCAGTCGGTGGGCTATGTTGTTCACGGGCTGGTTGTCCCTCTCCCAAAGCACCATCAGCACCAGATACTGCGGATAGGTGATACCCAGTTCCGTCAGCATCGGCGTGTAGGCCTGCGTTATCAATCGTGCTGCCGTATAGAGACGGAAACAGACCTGGTTGTCAAGTTGCAATTCTTTGTATGCCATTTTAACGATAACGTTAACGATAACTGTCCAGCCATTCATATTAGCAATAAGGAGAGCTGATGCCCTCCTTATAGCCGCATTCCAGGCTGTCTGATTAGAATACTATCTCGTGTAATTAAATGGCAACCTTAACCAGCCAGAGCTGCGAACCGATGGCTTCAATGAGGCCCAGCTGCTCCTCGCTCCAGTACATATCTTCCTCCTCGTCCTTCAGGTACTCCTTCATCATGTCAAAGGTTGTCAGGTCGTCCTTGATGCCATCGATGCACTTGCGAAGGAACTCGATGCCTTCAACCGACACTTTGTAGTCTGCCTTCAGGAACTGGATGGGATCCTGATAAAGGGTCTGAGCGGGTACAGCCTCCTGCTTCAGTTCGCCGCCCAAGTCGAGCAGACGGTCGATGAACCGTTCCACGAAGCCCTGCTCTTCTGCAGCATGTCCCATGTACTTCTCCTCAAGCTTCTTATAGCCGAGAGAACCGAAAATCTTAGCCTGCAACTTGTGCTGGAACGACTGTGCGTTCAGGTTTGTCACAAAAAACTGTAATGCCTCAATTGATTTCTGCTTGTCCATCATATCTATCATTTTTATAAATTGAATAATCGTGTTACTATCTCACTTCGTTACAGCATCTCCTGGATGTCCTTTTCGAAATCTTTCGGCGCCGTAGTGGGTGCAAAGCGCTTGATGGTCTCGCCGTCCTTTGAGATAAGGAACTTGGTGAAGTTCCACAGGATGTCGCTGTCCTTCTCGACGCTTGTGCTCAATTTCTTCAGCAGCGCGTGGGTGGTCTTTGCCTTCAGCCCCTTGTACTCTTCGGTGGGAGCCTGCGCTTTCAGGTACTCGAAGATGGGCTCGGCAGCAGGGCCGTTCACGTCTGTCTTTTTCATGATCTGAAAAGTCACGCCGTAGTTCAACTGGCAGAACTCTTCAATCTGTGCATCGCCCGCCGGGTCCTGCTCCTTGAACTGGTTGCAGGGGAATCCGATGACGACGAGCCCCTGGTCCTTGTACTTTTTGTTCAGCTCCTCCAGTCCTGCGAACTGAGGGGTGAATCCACACTTGCTGGCGGTATTGACAATCAGCAACACCTTGCCCTGAAACTCCGAGAAGTCAATCTCCTTGCCTTTGCTTGAAAGGGCTTTGAAATCATATATCTTTTGCATAACTATTATTATAAATATTGATTTTTGTCGTTTGCGATGCAAATGTAAGGACATTGTTTTATATCGCAAGCGATTTATCTGTTTTTTTAAGATTGATTAACGAAACACCCGTTCAGCACCCGAACAAAAGAAGAAATCGCCAGCGAAGACGTCTTTTTCCTATTGTTTGAGCATATTTATAAACAGGGGCGCTGTTTATATAAACGCGGCCCCTGTTTATATAAACTGCGCCCCTGTTTATATAAACACGGCCCGTGTTTATAAAACGTTTCTTACGTTGGCAAAACAGCCGCGTGGAATAACAAAAATTTATAATCCGTTCAGGCGGATGTAGCCTGAACGGATTATTCGAGAGGAAAGGCAGATGCCTATTACTTCACCAGCACCTCGAGCTAAGCTCGAGCTCGTTCACGTTCGGAAGTGCCAGCGAGCTTTCACTTCTCTCACTTAATCATGACCTTCTTGCCGCCAATGATGTTGATGCCCTTGGCGGGTGCGGTCAGACGCTGGCCCATGATATTGTAGATGCGGCCGTCTGAGGCTTCGGAGCCGGTGAGCATGGGGGGCGTGACGGCGTCGTTGATGGTCTCGCCACCTTCGGCTTCCATCTGGGCCTTAGTAATGATGAGCATACGACGGACGTAGATGTCGAAGGTGCCGCTCGCAGCGAGGTCCCAGCGCATCCAGTGGTCGGCCGAGGTACCCCAGCCGTAGTCGTTGCGGATGGCGATATAGGCCCTCTTCCACTCGATGGAGGCGGGCAGCGTGCCGTAGGCGACGACCTCGTCGGTGCTGAGGGCGGGATGAGCGAAATAGAGGACGCCGCCTTCGAGGTCAACATCGCACTTGTAGTCGAACGCGAGGATGCACTGGTCGTCGGCGAGGGGCTCGTACATGCAGCCAGCCAGACCGATGTTGGGACGGTTGCCGTCGGCGTTGAGCTCATATTCGAACGGAGCCTGCTCGGTGATGAAGAGCGAGCCTTTCGACTTGACGGGGTCGAGGTCGACGTAGCAGGGATAGGCCGCCTTGAGGTCGGCAGCGGCACGGAGGGCTTCGTCGGCGGTGAAGAGGCCCATGCTGCCTTCGTAGATGTCGGCCAGGGCCTTGTCGTAGGGCTGGAACTCAGCGTCGGTCATCAGTTCCGTGCGGCTGTCCCACTTGCCGCGGACGGTCTGCATGGCCTCGATGGAGGTGACATAGGCGTTCTTGGCGGCGTAGATCTGCTTAAAGCAGTCGCTGTTGCTACATATCAGGTCGTATTTTTGCTCCGGAGTCTTATTGTTTTCCTCGTAATTGGCGGCTAAGGCCTTGAGGGCGGCCTCGTTGACCCAAGGTTTGAGTTTGTAGTCGTCAATCTCGAAGAAACCCTCGTAGTTGCGGAGTTCCTCGATGATAATGAATTCTACATTCAACGTTGCGTCAAGAGCCTCTTCTGCGGTGTCGGTACCGAGGTCGGTGCCGAGGTACTTGATGGTGGTGTTGCCGAGCCCGGTCCAGTCGCCACCCTGCTGGGTGCCGTCGTTACGGACGCCGAAGGTGAGGGTGCCGTCGGTGACGTGGGTCACGACGTAATTCTGATAGCGTCCGGCGAGGAAGGCCTGGCAGGAGCCCTGCACGCCCCAGATGACGTAGCCGAGGGTGTCGGTGCCCTGACCGCCGTCGGAGAGGATGGGCTTGTCGGGATGCTCGCCCGTGAGCCAGCAGTTCTCGTGGTCAACGGCTTCGTCGTAGGGAATCATGTCGTCGATAGCGGCCTGGATGTAAGTAACGTGGTCGTTTGCATAGAGCATGGGGGCGTAGTTGTGACCGTAGATGTCGTTAGCGGGACGGAAGCCGCCGTTTATGCCGACGAGGTAGTAGCCGTTCTGCAGTCCCTCGAGGGTCTGCCAGACGTGGAAAACGCTCTGGGCATTGCAGAACTCGGCGGCGCTCATGGTGTAGTCGGCGTTATGGTTGGAGGCATAGACCTCGCCGTGCCAGCCTTCGGCGCCATCGGCGAAGCTGGGGTTGGTGACCATGGCGGTGATGTCGGCACCGGCGGCGTAGCCCTTCAGGAGGGCGGCCTTGGCGAGGGCGTTAAGGAAGCGTATCTTGGCCAGCAGCTCGTCGTTGTCGAGCACATGACGGCCGAGGACAACGGGTGCGGATCCGCACGGGAAGAGGTCGCCGGGGGCCACCTCGCCGGTGAGGTATGAGGTGAGGGTGGCGAGCTCGTCGCTCTCGGCGAACGAGGGCAGGGCGCCCTTCATGTCCTCGACGCGCTGGCGGTACTGGTCGTAGACCTTGGCGCTGAGCACGATGCGGTCGTAGGTGCTGAGGATGGTCTGGTAGTCGAGATAGATTTGCTCGAAGTCGTCGGCCGTGTAGATGTCACTCTCGGCATCGTTGTAGGCATCGATGAGCGAGTCGGTGGCGACGATGCCCTCGATGTCGATGGCCTCAATCTCAGCCATGTAGCTGTCGCGCAACTCCTCGAGTTCTTCCTCGGTGCCGAACTCGAACTCGCTCATCTGGATGCTGACGCCGCTGTAGGCAGCGGTGATGAGGACCTTGAAGTAGCGGTACTCGTCGTCGACGCCTTCTGAGAAGCCGAAGGGGACGGTGTAGAAGTTCTCAGCGGGCAGGCGGTCCTGTCCGATGCCAACGCGGTTGTCAAGCAGCACCCAGCCGTCGGCATCGACGGTGGCATCGGCGTCGCGGTCGAAGTTACCGCCATAGACCTGCCAGTCGCGCCAGTTGCGGCCCGGGTTGCCCTGGGTGTCGTTGCCGGTGACGAGCTTGTAGAAGAGGGGCTGCACGGGCTCGTTGGTCGAGAAGATGACCCACGAGCCGCCGTTCTGTACCTGTCCGCCCCACTTGGTGGCGTGGTCGCGGTCGACGAGCTTGAAGTAGTTCTCCTTCTCGCCCCAGGTGTCCATGTTGCCGGCGATGACGGCAAAGCCGCCCTCGAGGGCCGCGCGGGCGACGTCGTAGAGGTACGAGATGTAGTCAACGAGCGGGGCATTCTCAATCTGCAGGTGCGACATGATGTAGCTGTAGGAACCGTAGGGATAGTCGTTGTTGGGCTCGATGTCGTCGTTGAAGTAGGCGTCCCAGAAGTCGGCGGCGCCGGAGCTCATGTAGCTGATGGCGTAGCGCACCTCGTCAGCCGCAACGTCGAACTCGATGTAGTGGTTCTCAGAGGTTTTGATGTCGGCAAGCAGGGCGTCAAGGGTGGCCGTGAGGGTACTCAGCTCGGCGATGCTGGCGGTAGTCTGCAGCTTGCCCAGTGCCTTCATGTAGGCATCGACATAGGTGCGGCAGGCGATGAGGTCTTCGACATCCTCGCTGGCGAAGCGATCGTAGTACTCCTGACGGGTGAGGACGAAGTTGGCGCCGTTCTTAAAGGTGAACTCGCCCATCTGCATCAGGCCGGTGGGGTCGGAGATCTCAATCTTGAAGTACTCGAAGGGGGTGGCGGGGGGATTGGACATGTAGAGGTAAGCCTCGGCGTAGTTGGCGGCAGGCAGCTGCTCGGCGGTGACGTTGGTCTTCTCGTCGATGAGCACCCAGCGGTCGCTTTCGCGGACGCAGTCGGTCTCGTGGTCGAAGTTGGCGCCGTAGATTTTCCACGACTTCCAGTTGCGGCCAGGGTTGTTACCGGTGTCGTTGCCGGTGACAAGGCGGTAGTAAGTGGGCATGATGGGTTCGCTGGTGCGGAAGGTGATCCAGTAGTCGCCGTTGCCTGAGCACCACTTGGTATGGTCGTCGCCGTCGATGAGGTTGGTGAAGTTCTCGTTGCCGAAGCCTGCCACGCCGTCGAAGGGCTCGTAGGTGACGTCGATGGCGCCGTCGGTGAGGTCGCTGGCGTAACGCTCCATCATCATGTTGACGAAGACGCCCTCGGCATCGATGCCGTCGACGTCAAGCAGGCCGTGATGAAGGACGTAGGCGAAGGTGCCGTTGGGATAGGTGTCCGAGGGACCGGCGTCTGTGTCGAGGTAGTTGCCGACGATGGTGCGGCCCTCGCCGGTGATGCAGTCGTGGTTCTCGTAGTGGTTGCGCAGCTGGGCCACGATGTCAACATAGTTGCTGTAGGCGGCGATGGAGGCCTTCACGCTCTCGAGCATCTGACGGCATTCCTTGGTGAGACGGTCGATGGTGTAGATGTCGGGCGCATCGAGGATGGCCTGCAGCTTGGCGGCATAGTCGGCGGCCAGGCTCTGTTGCATGGGCTGGGTGAGGTCGGCGCTCACCTGGTCACAATGCTTCTGGGCATCGGCAGCCAGCGAGCCCCCGTCGCCGAGATAAAACTCGCTCATCTGCATGTAGCCGCTGCCGGACATGATGGCCGAGATCTCTATTTTAAAATAGGTATAGGCCTCGGGGTTCTGCTGGTTCGGGGTGAAGAAGACCTCGTAGCTGTTGTAGTCGGGCAGCTCGTCCTCGGTGACGTTGTCGCGCTCGTCGATGAGCACCCAGTCCTCGCTGTCGCGGGTGACGGCGGCGTCGCTGGCGGCGTTCATACCGTAGATCTTCCAGTCGCGCCAGTTGCGGTGGTTCCAGCGCTCGTTGTCACCGCCCGTCACCAGACAGTAGTAGGTGGGGGCGACGGGACGCGTAGTCTTGAAGATGGCATGCAGGGGTGTGCCTTCACCCAGCGTGTTGCCCCACTTGGTGCTGTAGTTGCCGTCGAACATCTTCGGCAGGCCTTCGCCGTCGCCGTTGTTGCGGTCGCCGACAATGACGAAGTAGCCGATGGGACCGTTGTTGAAGAACTCGTTGCTGGTGCCCCAGCTGAACTCGCTCATCTGCATATAGATCTCGGTGGACTGCACAGCGGCGGTGACCTCGACCATGAAGTAGGTGTAGGCGTCGGTGATGCCCTCGGAGCAGGTGTAGTCGACGGCCTTGAACTTCTCAACGGGCACCACCTCGTTCTCCTTCTTATCGACCAGCACCCACTCGCTGGCGCCGCGCACAGCCTCTTCGTCGGAGGCGAAGTTTGCGGCATAGATGTTCCACGACTGCCAGTTGCGGCCGGGGAAGGTTTGGGTGTCGTTAGCGATAATCAGGCAGTAGTTCGTCGGGATGATGGCACGGTCGGACTTAAAGATGACGTATGACTCGGTAGAGCCGGAGACGAAGAACTGTCCCCACTTGGTCTGCATGTCGCCATCGACCAGCTTGGAGTAGTCCTCGTTCTCGTAGCTGAACGTGCCGCTAAGCGCGGTGTAGGAGTAGGCTTGGCTGCGCTGTGGCGTCATCGACAACGTAAGCACAACGAGGGCGGACAGCCACAAGCGTTTCGGTGTAACTGATCTGTGTACCATAATTGTAGTGTTTTGGGGTTAATAAAAGGTAAGTATTCTTTTCGTTTTCTTGTTTTAGTGCCTCAAAGATACGCCTTTCCCTCGCCACTTCCAAATGTTTTCGGCCTTTTTTCTGAAAATATGGTTTTTTGCTCGGCTCACCCTATCTTTAATCCCCTGCGAGGCTTTAAGATAGGCTGCGGCTCGGAACGGACGGAGCAGCGAGCGCAAAGTCAAGCTTGCTTGAACTCTGCCGAGTCGCGACGGACGAAGGTGTAGCCAACGGACGGAGCAGCGAGCGCCATCAAGCTTGTTTGAATGGCCGAGTCGCGACGGACGAAAACGAAGTTAAATGCTCAAATAAATTTGGCAATTCTCTCGCCTTGCACTATCTTTAATCCCCTTCGGGGCTTTTAGATAAGGGTCGCCTCGGATAATTGCAAATAAATTTGCATTATCGCTCGGCTCACCCTATCTTTGCAGCATGGAAAGAACACTTAGAAACCTATGCCTGCTTAGCATCCTGGTGCTGGCATTCGGCTCAGCTCATGCACAGGAGGGATGGATAGACCTCACATCGGAATATATCGTCAACCCTAACTTCGACGAAGCCTCGAACGAAGGGTGGGAACGCTCGGACATCGGCCACGCTCAGGGATGGGTGTGGGCAGGCGAATTCTGGAATACCACCTTCGACACCTACCAGCACGTCCGCGACCTGCCCAACGGCCACTACCGCGTCTCCGTCAGCGCCCTCTACCGCCCGGGCAACAGCAGTCAGAGCCTCCTCGACCGGCACTTCGCCGCAGACGAAATCATCAACGCCTACGTCTATGCAGGCACGGAGAAGAAGACCGTGAAGGCATGCTACGGCGAATATGCCACCGTCGATGCCAACGGCGCTCACCTGCTCTACAACGCCGAAATCGGCGCAAGCGTCTATTACCCCAACAGCATGGAGAGCGGCGAATACTACTTCTCGCTCGGCATGTATCGCAACGAGCTCGAAGTGGATGTCACCGACGGCGAGCTCATCCTCGGCATCTGCTGCAACGACTATCAGCAGTACAACTGGTGCCTGTTCGACAGCTGGAAACTGGAGCTGTGGGGCACCATCCGCCCGGTTGAGCGTATCGTGCTCGAGCCCTCGTCGCTACGCATCGGTCTTGGCGAACCGGTCTCCATCAGCGCCGCTGTCTATCTCGAGGATGCCACCTACCGCAAGCTCGCATGGAGCAGCACGGATGAGTCGGTCGTCAGCGTCAGCGCGGACGGCATCGCCAGAGGCATCGGCAGGGGCACAGCCACCGTCATCGCCACCGCCACCGACGGCAGCGGCGCCAGCGCGGCATGCTCCGTCACCGTCATCGCGGGCGGCGCCACCCCCGAGTCTCTCATCATCAACGAAATCATGGTGGCCAACCTCGACACCTATCTCGACCCCTCGCTGAACTACGGCGGCTACGTAGAACTCTACAACCCCACCGACGTGAGCGCCAACCTCTCGCGCTACTACGTCAGCGACGACCCCCACGACCTCACCAAGTTCCGCCTGCCTGTGGACATCGGCGCCATCCCCGCACACGGCTATAAGAACCTGTGGTTCGACCACTACGACTGGCGCTACGGCCACTACCAGGTGGGCATCGAGCTGAACCCCGAGGGGGGTACGCTCTACATTGCCGACGACGAAGGCACACTCATCGCCTCGCAGGCCTATCCGCCCTCGGTCAGCCGAGCCTCCTACGCCCGCACCACCGACGGCGCCGACGAATGGCGCTACACCTCCACCCCCAGCCCCGAGGCCACGAACGACGGCTCAACCTTTGCCGACGAACAGCTGCCCGCCCCCGTGGTGCAGCAGGACTCGCAGATCTTCACCGACGCCCTCACCGTGCGCATCACTATCCCCGAGGGCACCCTGCTGCGCTACACCACCGACGGCTCCGTGCCCACCCTCGCGAACGGCACTACCAGCCGCACGGGCATCATCAACATCAAGCGCACCACCTCGTTCCGCTTCCGCCTGTTCAAGGACGGCATGCTGCCCAGCCCCGTCACCACCCGTACGTATATCTATAAGGATAAGGAGTACTCGCTGCCCATCCTCGCCGTCACCACCGCCCACGACAACCTCTACAGCTCGGCCTACGGCCTCTTCGAGAAAGGCCCCAACGGACGTGCCGGCAACGGACAGGACGCCAAGTGCAACTGGAACATGGACTGGGACCGCCCCGTCAACTTCGAACTCATCACCGAGGACGGCCGGATGGCCATCAACCAGGAGGTGAACCTCTCGACCTGCGGCGGCTGGAGCCGAGCCTGGGGACACCACTCGTTCAAGCTCAAGGCCGACCGCCAGTACGACGGCCACCGGAACTTCTACGAATACGCCATCTTCGACGAGAAACCCTTCAACCGCAACAAGACGGTGCAGATCCGCAACGGCGGCAACGACAGCGACTGCCGCATCAAGGACGCCGCTTTGCAGGCCATCATCGCACGTTCGGGCATCGATGCCGACTGCCAGGCCTACGTCCCCGTCATGCACTTCATCAACGGCACCTACATCGGCCTCATCAACATGCGCGAGCCCAACAACAAGCACTTCGCCTTTGCCAACTACGGCCTCAGCGCCGACGAGCAGGACCAGTTCGAGATGTCGCCCGACAGCGGCTACATCCAGATGGCAGGCACGAAGGAGGCCTTCGACCGCTGGTACCGGCTGGCGGAGAACGCCGCCAACGACGACGTCTATGAGCAGATCAAAAAGCTGGTGGACATCGACAACTTCATCAACTACATCGCTCTGGAGTTCTACCTCGGCAACTGGGACTGGCCAAAGAATAACCTCAAGGCCTTCCGTCCCCGCACCGAGGACGGGCGTTTCCGCTTCGTGGTGTTCGACCTCGACGGCTCGTTCAGCGTCGGCAACCCCTTCACCACCTTCGAGGACAAGCGCATCTTCACCTTTGATGCCCTGCGCGGCGAATTCAAAGGACAGCTGACGGCCGAGATTGAGGTAGTCACCATCTTCCTTAACATGCTGCAGAACGCCCAGTTCCGCCGCCAGTTCACCGACGCCTTCTGCCTCGTGGCGGGCAGCGTCTTCGAGCCCACGCGATGCCGCGAAATCATCACCGAGCTGGCCACCCGCATCGAGGAACCCCTCTCATACGAATGGCGCAACCCTTGGGGCACGGCCAACGACCTTATCAACCGCCTCAACGCCAGCTACCAGACGAGGAACATCGGCTACCTGAAAACCTACTCGCGGATGAAGCTCGGCAGCACCCCCGCCGTCAATGCCACTCTCCGTGCCAATACACCCGAGGCACGGCTCACCGTCAACGGCCTCCCCGTGCCCACAAACCGCTTCTCGGGCAAACTGTTTGCCCCTGCCACCGTCCGCGCCCACGCTCCCGCCGGCTACGTCTTCAAGGGATGGAGCAGCGCGTCGAGCACCACCACCAAGGAGATCCTTGCTCGCGGCAGCGCCTGGCACTACTACGACCAGGGTAGCCTCGACGGCACCTCGTGGAAAACCTCTGGCTACAACGACAGCCAGTGGGCCGTCGGCAACGCACCGCTGGGCTACTTCGTCACTGACGCCAGCAACAGCCGAGGCTACAACACCTTCATCAGCTACGGCGGCAACACCAACGACAAGTACCCCACCAGCTACTTCCGCATCCCCGTTGACCTCAGCGATGCCCCCGCCTCGAACGACGTCTTCACCCTCGACTTTTTGTGCGACGACGGCTTCGTCATCTACGTTAACGGCACCGAGGCCGGACGCTACCTGATGCCTTCCGGCACACCGACGTTCAGCACCTTCGCCAGCAGCTACGCCCCCGACAACCCCGACAGCGGCACCATGACCCTCAAAGCATCGCTCTTCAAGAAGGGACGCAACATCATCGCCGTCGAGCTCCACAACAACGCCGCAAACAGCACCGACCTCTACTGGGACGCAGCCCTCACAGCTGAGGTGACCACCACGGGCGGCACCAACATCGTCTCTACCGACGAGGCCTACACCCTGCCCTCGTCCGGCACCGTCAGCCTCACGGCCATCTTCGAAGCAGCCACCCCCCACTCCTCCACAGCCAGGACAGGAGCCCTGCGCATCAACGAGGTGAGCCCCGCCAACGACATCTTCGTCAACGACCTCTGGAAAAAACAGGACTGGATTGAACTCTACAACGGCACTGACGAAGACATTGACCTCACGGGCTGGTACCTCAGCGACGACACGCTGAACCGCCAGAAGTTCCAGATTCCCGCCGTCGAGGGCGTCAGCAACGTCATCCCTGCCTACGGCTACAAGGTCATCTGGTGCGACAAGGTGGAACCCTACAACCAGGTCCACGCCAACTTCAAGCTGGCCTCCGAGGGCGGTTTCGTCCTGCTCACGCGGGGGGAAAACCAGGAAGGGACGGGTGAGCCCGCTACGGACTATTTCCACTACCCCGCCTGCGCCAGCTACCAGACGGTCGGCCTCTACCCCGACGGCGGCAGCGAGACCTACGTCATGCAGCGTCCCACCATCGGCAAGACCAACGTCATCACCACCGCCGACCTTGCCCACACCCAGCTTCGTCCCACGGCCGTCCGAGCCATCGAGGGGGACAGCGACCTTCTCCGCCGCGACGATACCCTCTACGACCTGATGGGCCGCCGTGTCCAAAACCCGCAGCCCGGCACCATCTACATCCAAAACGGCAAGAAAGTGCTGTTTAAGTAAGATTAGTAGGAGTGTAGGAGTGTAGGAGTGCAGGAGTTCGGGAGTGCAGGAGTTCAGACTATCGCGCGGATAGCGCTTTTTAACATTCACGCGTGCAGTATTTCTATTTTCGTCGCGTTTATAGAGTGAGACAATTTTCTATGAACCCTTAAAACAAACAAGATGAGAAAGAAATCTGCTTTTGGGCTTATGGTAGCTGCGCTACTGTTCGCCTCGTGCGACAATGAAATGATATGGGACTACGCCTCGGCCTCAATGATAGTCCGCATCACGGACGACGCCGGCACCAACCTGCTCGACACCACTCAGACAGGCCACCTCTTTCAGAAAGGCATGGGGATGCTGGAAACATCCTACAAAACGAATGATAAAGACAACCCTTACGTCCGTCGCGAGGAACCCATTCAAACCCTTGAAGCGTATCGGCAAAAAACAGGCACCCGCGCTTACGTAGGCCCTTGGGCAGGAGCCGTGCTGACGAAGAGCCCCGACAAAAAAGAGCCTGTCCTCTTTATTGGTGAATTCAACGAGCATAGCGGCAGCGGGGATATTGAGCTGACGGAGGCGCTATTCGGTGAACCGGGCCAAAGGGAACTGACCCTGAAGTTCGACGACGGACGAAGTGTCACCATCTCCTATGTTCACGCCGCCAGCCTCAGTCATAAGCTGAAGACCAAAGCCAAAGTAGTCGAAAAGTCCGAAGGACTGATTGTCAGCGTCGACTTCGATACCCAATACAGCGTTGACTATCTCTACGTAGAGCAGTAGCGGCCGCTTCTTTCGGGTTGATTCCCTACTATTACTGTCCGCTAAAAGCGCCGTCGGGGCATAACAGTCGTTGTTACGCCCCGACGGAACTTTTCATGCAGTCGAACCACAAGGCGAGCTATCGCACCCGCACTTTCCGGCCGTCGCGGATGTAGAGGCCTCCGGCTTGCGGGGTGGCGACGGGACGGCCCTGGAGGTCGAACAGACGGCTGCCGGACGACAGGCTGCCCGTGCCTTCGTCCTGCGGACTGCTGATGTCACAGGTGGTGAGGTCGAGGCGGAATCCGCCGCTGCTGTTGGTCTTATAAAGGTCGCTGCCCATCATGATGGAAATGGAATGCGGCGTCGGGAAGGTGATGACCGAGTTCTCGAACTTGCCGCGATACGCTGCATCGGGCATAGATAGCATCTTGCATGGGCCATAGCCCCAATCAACACCCATCTCCTGCAAGGGGATGGAGACTGCCTGCGGGTCGGTGGCGTCAATCTCTATGTAGTAATCGCCTTCGAGCACCTCTTCGGGTGAATTGTAGGGATGACCCAGGCCATAGGGATTCTTCATGCGGAAGAAGCCGGGACGGTCCGTGCGCTCCTGCACCTCCACGTCGTAGGTGACCATGTCATAGCCGCTGAACAGCGGGCTGAGGACATCGTCGGTGTAGCGGGCCGTGCCCAGCACCGTCCACTCACGGCTGGACGAGAAGCGGAAGTTCTTAAAGGCATAACGCTTAGAGTTGCCCGACTCGTCGTACGAGACAGCCAGCAGCGAATACTTGCCGCCCGAAACCGTCACCGAGAACTGCTGCTGGCCTTCGGCATAGGTGGAGCTGATGTTGCCCTGGGTGACGTCGTTAATCAAGTCGCTGATTACGGCCGAGTCGTCCGTCAGCTCCTTTTCGATGACCGCATAGCGCCAGTATGCCACACTCGAGCCCGGGGTGACGGTCACGTTCTGCATGCCGGTCCCGTCTTCGTTCTCCTGCAGGGCGCCTAGGGTGACCTCGATGGAATAGTCCTTGAAGGTGCTGCCGCTCACGGTGACGGTCTCGACGCCTTCGCCCCAGTACTCGCGGTTGTCGTACAGGTCGTAATAGGCGACGTAGAGGGTGATGACGCCCGTCGAGGTGTCAAACTTGCTGGGGAAGGAGCTCCAGGCAGCCGTGTAACCCAGAACATTGTTGTACCAGTACACCTGGTCGGCCACATAGACCTTGCCGCGCTCGCTGTCGGTATAGCCGATGTACTGCTGGGCAACGCTGCAGTGGCCGGTGCTGGAGTCGTAGTCGATGTCGAGCGTCATGTTGCTGCCCCAACCGTAGAGCCGGAACTGGTGCTGGTCGGGGTTCTGGTTGGATGTGCGGACGAAGATGGGATAGCTCTTGCTGCCATAGTCGGCGTAGGCACCCGTCGAGGAGTAGCGATAGACGGCCGTGCCGTCGCCGTAAGGCTCCCAGTCGGTCCATTCGCCGAAACCTTTCAGCTTGACGGTGACGACGTTGCTCCAGCCGGACTCACGTCCGAAGGCAAAGGCCTTCACGCTGTACGTATGGACAACGGTCGAATCGAGCCCCGCCACCACGAGGAAGGTGTCCGGGATGCTCTCGTAATAGACGGGGTCGGCGTCGCCCGAGGTGACGGCAAGCGTATAGCTGGTGGCCATGGGCACCCGCGACCAATGGGCCGTGAACGAGTGTTCCTTCACGTCCGTAGCCGCCTCGGCATTCGGGGTGCGCAGGGTACCGGCGTCACCACCCATGGCGATGAACGAGATGAGGCCGTCCGCCTCCTTGATTTCCTCGATAGGCTTGCCCATCAGCTGGCGGCCGTCGGGAGCATTGTTATAAAGGGTTGCGGCAGGCTTGGAGGTGTCGGTGAGCGACGTGTTCTTCGATGTGCCGGGATAGGGGTCGCCGGCAATGTCCTTGGCCGTGGGATAGTAGCTGTTGTCGGCAGCGATGATGGTGCAGCGCTGGTGTTTTCTGTCTGCATTGACAGTATTGTCTTCCCACACGCTGGCCGAGTAGTCTACGTGGATCACCAGCATGCCGTGTGCGCCAAGCCCGCTGTCCCACGACGTCAGCTGGCGGTTCTCGAGCAAGTAGTATTCGTTCCGGTTGGCATCGTTATAGACGATGTATGCCTCGGGCGCCTCCACCAGGGCTTTCATGCCCCTGACGGTACGGCCTTCAGCCAGCTCCGTGGGCTCAAGCCAGCCGCACGCCATGCGCTCGTAGGACGTGTAGCCACAGGGGATATTGGCGTGGGTGTAGCCCTGTGCGTCGATGGTGCCGTTATAGCAGCCGTAGTCCATAACGCTCCACAGGTTCAGGCCGAAGTTCGTTCCGCCCGACGTGTCGTAGAAGTCGGGCAGGCCGAGGCAGTGGCTGAACTCGTGGCAGGCTGTGCCGATGCCTCCCAGCTCCGTGCCCTTGTTGCCGTGCAGCTCGCCGCTGCAGGCAAACTGGTCGACCAACACGCCGTCCATGCGCAACGAGCGTCCGTAGTCCGAGCTGCTCAGCCACCACTCGACGGGCCAGATGCAGTCGGCCAGTCCTTCGCCGGATGCTTCGCCGTAGCCGGCATAGACCACGAACACCTGGTCGACCTCGCCGTCGCCGTCCCAGTCGTAGTTCTTATAGTTCACGTCATTGTCGGCGAGCCTCACCGCCTCGGCAGCCATCGTGCCGACGCGCATGTCGGCGTTGTCCTGCCTGGGGTCGTTCTCGCCATAGTATTTCATCCCGTATTCGAGCGTATAGGGGCCAACGACGTCGAAGTCAATCTCGAACTGACCGTAGCTCTGCGCCTTGAAGTAGTCGCGCACGCTGCCGACGTGACCGTTATCACTATAGCCTTCCTCGTTGAACATAGCGTCGAACACCTCGCGTGTGTGCTTCTCCTGCATCTTCACGTCGGCAAAGCTGACCAGAATCACCAAGCCCCTCTTCGTTCCCTTGAACGTTCCAGCCTTGCGGGCGACCTCGGCGCGACGCATACGGCGTTCGTAGGCCATCATACGGCGCTGCTGTGCCCCGATGCGGCGTGCTGCCGACAACCACGGCGACTGTACGCGCGAGAAACGGCCGTCGGCCAGACGCACCAGCTCGTGGCCCTCCTCATCGACATAGGCGTGGTAGAACTCGTCGCCAGTCAGACAGACGGTGACCGGGCTTCCGTCGGCAAGCTTAGCCTGGAACGGCCTGCGCTGAGCCGGAACGGCAAACATGCACACAGTGAACAACACCAACAAAGCAAAGCTGAGAATACGTTTCATATCCAGTGAAGATTAAAGATGGTATTATCGTTTTAAATGATATCAGGTGCAAAAGTAGCACAAGCCGAGCGAAAAACCAAATAAAAATAAAGAAAAACGCACTGGAACAAAGTCCCAATGCATTTTCCTCTCCTCGTACACCCTCAGGGGCTCGAACCCTGGACACCCTGATTAAGAGTCAGGTGCTCTACCAACTGAGCTAAGGGTGCAACGTGCTTCTTTCGAAAAGCGCGGCAAAGGTACTGCCTTTTTCGGAACTAACCAAACGTTTTCCGCTTTTTTTTAAGACATCCGCGCATTTTTCCACTTTTTCCTATTTTCTTACTTCTACCTTTTCTATATTTTGCCCGAAATAGATCAAATACAATTCTAATGAAAAGTCCGCTACAAGGATTAAAGCCCAACAAGGACAAACGGACCAGCATACTCCAATTCCACGCGCTTGGATCTCAAGTTTCAGGCGCGTGGAATTATAGTTTCAAGCCCTTGGAATTTGGCTTTACTCAAACAATTTTCGCGTTACGCCAAAAGCTTATTTCCGCAGCTCGGGGTGTGGCGTCAGCAGCGCTGATGAGCCCGTGCGGCGTCAGGCGTTATTGTCGTCCTGCGGTTGGGCGTCGATGCCGGCGTCGTCCACGTCGAACTCGAAGAGGGCGGAAGGGGTGGTGCGCTTGAGGGACTCGAGGTAGAAATCCTTGCCGGCGATGATGCCGCGCTCGCGAAGACGCCACTCGATGGTCTTGTAGGCAAGGTCGGGGTGGTTGTTCTCGGCGCTGAGGTGGCAGAGCCAGACGTGTGAGGTGTGGGGGGCGAGGTGGTCGGCCAGATAGGCGGCCGTCTCCTCGTTACTAAGATGGCCATTGGGGCCGGAGATACGTTTCTTGAGGTGGGGAGGATAAGGGCCTCGCTGCAACATTTCGGGGTCGTAGTTGGCTTCGAGGATGAGGTAGTTGGCACGGTCGATGTAAGCGGAGGCGGTGTCGGTGATCTGCCCGACATCGGTGGCAAAGACAAAGGTACGTCCCAGCAGTTCAACGCAGTAGCCCACGGTGTCGTTGGCGTCGTGCGGCACCTCGAAGGGGGTGATGGTGAAGTCGCGGAAGGTGAGCGGCTTGTCCTTCTCCACATAGCGCATACACGAGGTGAGCTTATGGGTGGTGACGTAGTTGTGGTTGATGCCGACGTGCGTTTCGCGTGTGGCATAGATGGGCAGGTTGCAACGCTCGCCGAGGGTGCCGAGCGACTTGATGTGGTCGGCGTGGTCGTGGGTGACGAAGACGGCGGACACGCGTTCGAACGGAATGCCGACATCGCGCAGGCTCTTACGGATGGTGCGCACGGCGATGCCCGCATCGATGAGGATGCCGTACGACTCACCTTCCGTTTCTATCAGAGGAGGGTCGGACGGAGTAACGCCTATGTAGTAGCAGTTGCCCGAACTGCCGGAGGCAAGACAGATAAATTGTATTTTCATATTACTCATTGGCTAGAATGGATAGCCGACAGCGAAGTGCCAGGCGAAGTCGCGCTTGAGGCTGGGGTTCACAATGGGATAACGCTGTGGGCCGCTGGCGTAGGCGGGGTTGATGGCTTTCATGCCGGCATCGAAGCGCACGACGATGAAGTTGAGGTCGAGCCTCAGGCCAGCGCCGTAGGCAACGGCAATCTGCCGCCAGAAGGTGTCGGGGCTGAACTGTCCGCCGGGCTGGTCGTCGTAGTCGTAGATGGTCCAGATATTGCCGGCATCGACGAAGAGTGCGCCGTCGACCTTCCAGAAGAGGTGGGGTCGGTACTCGATGCTGGCATAGAGCTTCATGTCGCCCGACTGGTTGATGTAGTCGATGGTGCCGTCGCGTGTGACGTAGCTGCCGGGTCCGAGGCTGCGCAGCGACCATCCGCGCACGCTGTTGGCGCCGCCGGCATAGTAGCGCTTTTCGAAGGGCAGCATGCGGGCGTTGCCGTAGGGGAAGGCGATGCCCGCCGACAGATGGGCGACAAGGGCGTTGCGGCGATTGATGTTGATGTTCGTCGTCCACGAGAAGTCGCCCTTGACGTACTGTGCAAAGGCGATGCCGCCCACACGGTACTGCCCCAGCGAATCGGTGACGGCGTGGGTGAGCTTCGAGAGGCCGTAGAGCAGGTTGCCCGCCGTCTCGATGCCGGCACGGACGGTGTAATAGGTGTAGAAGGAGCTGCGATCGACCAGCGTAGGCATGGAGTTGTAGTAGAACGAATAGCCCGTGCGCATGATGAAGAGGTCTTCGTAGTTGAACTTCAGGATGGAGTTGCGGCTGTTGTACTGGCTGAGGTAGTTGTCGATGAAGTACTGGTCCTTGACGGGTACGGAGACGAAGTTGACGCCGAGCAGGTCGTAGCGGTGCTGTAGGTAGCTGGAGCCGTTCCAGAGGAATCCCCATCCGGCCGAGAGCACGCGGCGGGTGAACTCGGGACGGTCCTGCGAGTTCCAGCCGAAGTCGAGCTGGGTGGTGGCGCGGCTTCGTGCCTGAAAGCGTTCGCTGACGAAGGGCATGATGAGCTTCGGGAAGTTGAGCCCCACGTCGGTGCCATACTCGATGTAGTGGTCGCCGGCATAGTCCTGGAGCTGGGTGATGGCCTCGTAGGCGCCGCGAAGCTTGACGGAGAGCTGCTCCGAGCCGTGGAAGAGGTTGCGGTTGGTGAACGAGAGCGCCGTCGAGACGCCCAGGTCGCCAGCGGTGTTGGTGCCGTCGAGCTCGAGGCTGACGGACATCCGCTTGGCAGGCGAGACGGATATGTGGCACGCCAGCGTGCTGTCGGACGTCTCGGTGAAGCTGATGTTGGTGTACTTCACCGCGCCGAAGCGGGCGAACGAGCGGTAGGTGTCCTTCACCACCTGAGCATTGTACATCTGTCCGGGACGGATGCGCGAGTGGTTCATCAGCAGGGTGGGACGGATGAAGGGTTCGCCGCCGCCCATCTCGTAATAGACGCTGTCCACGGTGAAGCGGCGGAAGGACGTCCGGATGCGCACCGAGAGGTCTATCTCCGTGCTGCCTTTGGCGGTATCGGCCAGGAAGGTGATATTGTTTTTCTGGAAATTGTAGAAGCCCTGGTTGTGCAGATGCTCCGTGATGCGTGTGCGCTCGTCAGCAAGCACAGTGGTGTTGAAGGGCATGCCCCGCGACAGCAGGGTGTTGAGGGTGTCGGCCAGCACGCAATCCAGGAGTTCGCTGCGGAGGGGCTCCCGAGACGTTGTACGCATCGTGCCCGGCCAACGGATGGAACGCACCGTATAGACCTCGCCGGGATTGACGGTGTACGTCACCTTGGCCTTCCGCCCCTGGGTGGCAGTTTCGGAATCGACGGAGGCTTTCAGATATCCCCTGCCCACGAGACGCTGGCGGATGACGTACGCGCTCTGGTCGGTGAGCGCAGGGCTATAGACGCGCGGCTCCTCGCCAAACTTGCGCAGCGTGCGGTTGAAGTAGTTGTCTGCTTTCCCTGACAGGCAATAGACGCGCATGGGCCAGCGCACGAGCCCCAGCAGCCGCGTGTTGGGACGCTGCAGCACCTGACTCTTGAACTGCGACGAGGGCATCTTCTTGTCCGTCGAGACCACCTCCACATCGTCCAGCAGATAGCCGTCGGCGGGCAGGTACTTCGTCACGCTGCACGACGACAGCGCCAACAGCGCCACCGCCAGCACATACACAAAAACGAGTCCCTTCTGCGTCCTTCTCATGCCACTTCTACAAAATTCCCGCAAATATAGCGCTTATTTTTCATTTTCCATCTCAGATTGCTCCTTTTTTATTAAATTCGCAGCCTGAAAACCTGATGTTATGCTGAGCAAAGCCAAGATTAAACTCATCCGTTCACTGGAACAGAAGAAGAACCGACAGGCCGAGGGCCTCTTCGTGGCCGAGGGGCCGAAGGTGGTGGGCGACCTGCTGCCCTATTTCCGTCCTCGCTTCGTGATAGCGACACGGAGGTGGATAGAGAGCAATGTCTGTCCGTCCGATGCCGAGATTATCGAGGTCACCGAGGACGAACTGGCCAAAGCCAGTTTCCTGAAGACGCCGCAAGAGGTGCTGGCCGTGTTTGAGGCAACGGACAGACGGACAGAGAAGACTTCAGACTTCAGACTTCAGACTTCAGATAAGACTTCAGACCTCAGACTTCAGACTTCAGACAACAGCCTGACGCTGGTGCTCGATGATGTGCAAGACCCCGGTAATCTCGGTACCATTATCCGCACGGCCGACTGGTTTGGTGTGCGCCAGATTGTCTGTTCGCACGGTACGGCTGATGCCTTCAGCCCTAAGGTGGTGCAGGCCACGATGGGTGCCATTGCCCGAGTGCATGTCCGTTATGCCGACTTGCCCACATTCCTGTCCGCTGTCCCTGCGGGTACACCCATCTACGGCACCTTCCTTGAGGGGGAAAACATCTACCGCCACCCGCTGTCGGCTGGAGGCCTCATCGTGATGGGCAACGAGGGCAACGGCATTTCGCCCGTCGTTGGCCGCTACATTACGGATAAGCTGTTTATCCCCCCCTACCCCACTGGCTGCGCCACCAGCGAATCGCTCAACGTCGCTATCGCTACGGCCGTCACGCTGGCAGAGTTCCGAAGCAGGAAGTATATTAATAATTGACAGCCTCCCCCGTCCCCTCCTAAAGGAGGGGGGACTGATTACTTCCGCTCGCTGCTCCCTTCCCTTTAGGGGAGGGTTGGGGTGAGGCAATCAATTGCGCCAAAGGCGCGCTATTCCTCTGCATCCATGCGGACGCGGTCACGACGCGGGGGTTGTTGGGACGGTTGCTCTTTGTCCGGCTTTTGTTTGGACGCTTTTTGTTTGGACGCTTTCTGTTTTGCTGGTTTTTGTTTTGCCGATTTCTTTTTTGCTGCTTTTCGTCCGGGGGCGGCGCGTTTTCTGTCTGAGGTGACGGAAAGGGTGTCTGCCTTGACGGCCTCGGCGGTGTCCTTGGGTGCAAGGGTATGGAAGCGCATGAGACGATGGTGGCTGGCGACGAGGTGGTCGTGTATGCTGTCGCCCTGGAAATAGACGCCCGCCGTGATGTTCTTCACATTGACGGAGTCGGCATTCTGCAGCGTGATGGTCACCGCCGCGTTCTCCCTCAGCACCACATCGCGTCCGAGGACGGAGTCGTTGGCGTAGCGGATGAGCAGGGTGGCGACGGCGAGCCGCCGGTCGGTGGGTTGGCTGCCGATGAACATCACATCGAACGTCCAGCGGATGGTGTCGCAGGGGTGGAAGTTGTTGTCGTAGGGGATGGAGACCGAGCGGTAGTTGTCGAGGGGCGTAGGGGTGAGGATGAAGTGACGGCTGTCGTACCAGAGGTCGGCCGAGTCGCCCTCCACCGGCTGTGGGCCGCGCGACGAGACCTTTGCCTGGCGTTGCTTGATGAGCTCCATGTCGCGCTCGGTCCTTGCCGCCATACGTTCGTAGATGACAGAGAGGTCCTTGGGGTTGCGGGCATACCAGACGAGCGACGAGTCGAGCTGCGCCTCGGTGATGTGGTGTTTCGCATAGACGTAGTCGATGTAGAGCCGTCGCTTGTACATGTTCTCGCCCGTCAGGTCACCGCCCATCACCTGTGCCAGATGGTAGTCGTAGAGCACCTCCTCCATTTTCGATGGAGGCAGCACCTCCTTCGGGCGCTCGACCTTGCAGGAGACGAGCAGGAATAATGAAAAATGAAGCATGAAAAATGAAAAATACATAGCCTTGCCAGCAGCAGAGCAAGCAGAAGAAAAGGTATGCGATTTACGATACATTTTATTTTTCATTCTTCATTTTTCATTCTTCATTTTTCTTTCTTTCGCCTTTGACCACGGACGGGGGGCGTGAGGCTCAGGCAGCGGCTGTAGAAGAGGATGACCATGAAGAGCCCGACGGTGATGCACGAGTCGGCGAAGTTGAAGATGGGGCTGAAGAAGATGAAATGCTTTCCGGCGAGGAGGGGCATCCACGAGGGCCAATCCCACTCGACGAGGGGGAAGTAGAGCATATCGACGACCTTGCCGTAGAAGAGGCCTGAGTAGCCGCTGCCCCAGGGGACGGTGGTGGCGACGCTGTAGGGGGTGCTGGCGCAGAAAATCTGTCCATAGAAGAGGCAGTCGATGATGTTGCCCGCTGCGCCGGCAATGATGAGGCTGACGGCGACGAGATAGCCCTTGGGGAAGCCCTTGCCGACAATCTTGACCACGTACCAGATGATGAACGCTACGGCGATGATGCGGAACGACGTAAGGAACAGTTTACCAAACAGCTCCATACCGAACGCCATACCGTTGTTCTCGGTGAAATAGATGTAGAACCAGTCGGTGACGCGTATGCTCTCGTAAAGGCGCATGTTCGTCTTGACCAGAATCTTGATGACTTGGTCGCAGACGAGCAGGAGGGAGGCCAGAAGGGTGACCAGCAGGGCGTCGCTACTCTTTCCCGTTTTCATCAGCGGCGTTTCTTGGAGGCTTGTTTGGCTTCGATGCTCATGGTGGCGTGGGGCACGGCGCGTAGGCGCTCGGCGGGGATGAGCTTGCCCGTCACCCTGCAGATGCCGTAGGTTTTGTTCTCAATGCGCACCAGGGCTGCCTGCAGGTCGTTGATGAACTTCATCTGGCGCTGTGCCAGACGCATGGTTTCCTCTTTGGCCAGCGTGTTGGCACCCTCCTCCAGGACTTTGTAGGTAGGGGCGGTGTCCTGGTCGTCGTTGTCTTTATTCATCAGGCTGTCTTTCAGGTTGTCGTAGTCTCTTTTGGCCAGCTCTAACTTTTCGAGAATGATGGCGCGGAACTCCTCGAGTTCGGCGTCGGAATAGCGTGTCTTCTCTGCCATAGCTTTATTTGTTGGTTTGGGGTTTAGGGTTTAACGTTTAATGTTTAACGAACACGTTCTCTGAATCACGTTTAACGAAATTCTTACATCTTACATCTTACCTCTTACATCTTACCTCTTCTCCACTTCGGCTTTGACGGTGAAGTCGTCGAAGGCGAGTTCGTCGGCGGTGTCGGGCAGGGTGTTGCAGATGTCGAGGGTGTCGGCCAGGACCTGTCCGCAGATGTAGTCACGATGGGCTTGGACGGAGGCATCGAGGCGTGGGTCGGACGTCAGGCGGATGCTGACGCGGTCGCTGATCTCGAAGCCGCTGGCCTTGCGGATGTTCTGAATCTTGCTCACCAGTTCGCGTGCCAGTCCTTCGAGTCGCAGCTCGTCGGTGACGACGATGTCGAGGGCGACGGTCAGCACGCCCTCGTTGGCCACCACCCAGCCGGGGATGTCCTCGCTGTAGATTTCCACCTCGTCGGCCTCAATCTCTGCCAGCTGCGTGGTGCCCGGGAGGGTCAGGGCGATGTGCCCGTCGGCCTCGAGCTGGGCTATCTGTGTCTGCGTCATCGACGCGACGGCGACGGCCACCTGCTTCATCAGCGGGCCGAACTTCTTGCCCAGCACCTTGAAGTTGCACTTCACCTTCTTCACCAGGATGCCCTCGGCGCCCTCGACGAAGTCTATTTCCTTGACGTTCACCTCGTTCATGATGAGCGGGGCGACGGCTTCGAGGCGGGCCTTCATCTCTCCCGTAGCGGGGATCATCATCTTCTGCAGGGGCTGTTTGACGATGATGTTCACTTTTTTGCGCAGGGCGAGGCCCATCGACGACACCCTCTGTGCCAGCTCCATGCGGAGTTCGAGTTCGCGGTCGATGACGCTCTCGTCGGCTTCGGGGAAGCGGGCGAGGTGTACGCTGCAGACGTCGTCGCGTCCCGTGACGCGGACGAGGTCGGTGTAGAGCTTGTCGGCATAGAACGGGGCGATGGGTGCCATCAGTCGGGCGACGGTCTCGAGGCAGACGTAGAGTGTCTGGTAGGCGGCCAGTTTATCGGCGGTGTATCCGGCGCCCCAGAAGCGTTTGCGGCAGAGGCGTACGTACCAGTTCGAGAGGTTGTCGGTGACGAAGTCGCTGATGAGTCGTCCTGCCTTCGTCGGCTCGTAGTCGGCGTAGCAGGCATCGACGGTGCGGATGAGCGTGTTGAGTTCGCTCAGAATCCAGCGGTCGATCTCGGGTCGCTGGCTGACGGGCACCTCGGCCTCGGCATAGCGGAAGCCGTCGAGGTTGGCGTAGGGGGCGAAGAAGCGGTAGGTGTTGTGGAGTGTGCCGAAGAACTTCGAGATGACGTCGGTGACGCCCTTCTCGTCGAACTTCAGGTTGTCCCAGGGGCTCGAGTTGGTGATCATGTACCACCTGACGGCGTCGGCGCCGTACTTGCCGATGGCGCCGAAGGGGTCGACGGCGTTGCCCAGTCGTTTTGACATCTTGGCGCCGTTCTTGTCGAGCACCAGGCCGTTGCTGATGACGGCCTTGTAGGCGACGGAGTGTTTCACCATCGTGCTGATGGCGTGTAGGGTGAAGAACCACCCTCGCGTCTGGTCGACGCCCTCGGCGATGAAGTCGGCGGGATAGACGGCGCCGCTGTCAACGAGCTCCTTGTTCTCGAAGGGGTAGTGCATCTGTGCGAAGGGCATAGCGCCGCTGTCGAACCACACGTCGATGAGGTCCGTCTCGCGCTTCATGGGCTTGCCGGTGGGCGAGCAGAGGATGATGTCGTCGACGTAGGGGCGGTGGAGGTCGATTTTGTCGTAGTTCTCGGCCGTATAGACGCCCGGCACGAAGCCCGCCTTCTTGTAGGGGTTCTCGGTCATGAAGCCGGCGGCGACGCTGCGTTCAACCTCGGTGTAGAGTTCTTCGACGCTGCCGATGCAGCGCTCTTCGCGCGTCTCGGCGTTGCGCCAGATGGGCAGGGGCGTGCCCCAGTAGCGGCTGCGGCTCAGGTTCCAGTCGTTCAGGTTCTCGAGCCATTTGCCGAAGCGGCCGGTGCCGGTGCTCTCGGGTTTCCAGAGGATGGTCTTGTTCAGCTCCATCATCTCGTCCTTGCGGGCGGTGCTGCGGATGAACCAGCTGTCGAGCGGGTAGTAGAGCACGGGCTTGTCGGTGCGCCAGCAGTGGGGGTAGTTGTGGATGTGCTTCTCGATCTTGAAGGCGGTGCCGGCCTGTTTCATCTCCATGCAGAGGACGACGTTGAGGTCCTCGGTCTTCGCCAGCTCCTTCTCGTCCATACCGGCGTACTTGGGGTCGTAGGCGTTTTTCACGAAGTCGCCGCTGTGTGCCCAGTAGCCGTCGTGCACGCAGAGGCTGACGAAGGTCTCGTCCATATCCTCGCGCAGGAAATACTTGCCGGTGAAGTCGACCATCGGACGTGTGTCGCCGGCTTTGTCGATGACGAACAGGGCGGGCACTCCGGCGTCCTTGGCGACCTTGGCGTCGTCGGCGCCGAAGGTGGGGGCGATGTGTACGATGCCCGTGCCGTCCTCGGTCGTCACGTAGTCGCCCGGGATGACGCGGAAGGCGTCGGCCTCCCTGTCGATGACGCGGCCGTCCACGAGTTCGCAGGGCTTGACCCAGGGGAAGAGCTGCTCGTAGCGCAGCCCCACGAGGTCGGAGCCCTTGCAGCGGCCGACCACCTCGTACTCCTCCTCGCTCTTGAAGTAGGCCGCGAGGCGTGCCTCAGCCAGGATGTAGATGGCCTCCTGTTTCGTATAGGGGTTCTGTGCCTTTACGGCGACGTAGTCGATTTTCGGCCCCACGCAGAGCGCGGTGTTCGAGGGCAGCGTCCAGGGCGTGGTTGTCCAGGCGAGGATGAAGACGGGCAGGGATGAGGGCTGAAGGTTGAGGGATGAGGGCAGAGGGATGAGGGATGAGGGCAGAAGGCGGAACTGCGCCGTGACGGTGGTGTCCTTGACGTCGCGGTAGCAGCCGGGCTGGTTGAGCTCGTGGCTGCTCAGGCCGGTGCCCGCCGCGGGGCTGTAGGGCTGGATGGTGTAGCCCTTATAGAGCAGGTCCTGCTGGTAGAGCTGTTTGAGCAGCCACCAGAGGGTCTCGATATAGCGGTTGTCGTAGGTGATGTAGGGGTTGTCGAGGTCCACCCAGTAGCCCATTTTGTGGGTCAGGTCGGTCCACTCCTTGGTGTATTTCATCACCTCCTCGCGGCAGTGGCGGTTATAGTCCTCGACGCTGATGGTCCGTCCGATGTCCTCCTTGGTGATGCCGAGTTTTTTCTCGACGCCGAGCTCGACGGGCAGCCCGTGTGTGTCCCATCCGGCCTTGCGGGCCACGCGGTAGCCCTTCATCGTCTTGTAGCGGCAGAAGGTGTCCTTGATGCTGCGGGCCATGACGTGGTGTATGCCGGGCATGCCGTTGGCCGAGGGTGGCCCCTCGTAGAAGACGAACGACGGGCAGCCCTCGCGCTCGGTCACACTTTTTCCGAACACGTCCTGCCCATCCCATTTCTCAAGCACCTCGCGGGCCACGTCGGCCAGGTTCAGCGCCCCATATTCCGTAAATTTCTCGTTCATATAATTGTCTTTTTCTATTAGAAATTGCAAAAGTACTACATTCCACGCAAAACTCCAAACAAAAGGAAGAAAATTGAAAATTGAAGATTGAAGATTGAGTCCACTTGAAAAAGTCCTGAAAGGACTGTAAGCCCATAGCCCATGGCATCGCCCTGAGTGATAATCAGTGGATTATACAACGACCTGTAAGGGCAAAAGCATAAAATAGACTTTTTCAAGTGGACTCAAGATTGAAAAACTAAAACCAAAAACTAAAACTTGAGAAATGTCCTGAATACAGATTTCAAAGCATTCCTCAAAGTTTTAGTTTTAGTTCCAAGTTTTAGTTTTATCTTCAATCTTCAATCTAAAGTGACGGGTTGCGAAGTGCCCATTCCTATAACAAACTCCCGTTTGCTGCGCGGTTTCCTTTCTGACCCGTCACAAAAAATTGAAGATTGAAGATTATTTGGGTCACTTGCAGAAACCTGTGTTTCCATGAACCAAAACCAACAAAACCCTTTTGCTCTGTCCAGAGACTTCGTCTCAGATATTATGTCTATATGCTTTTCCCTGTAAGCCTGCTTACAGATAAAAGCCTACAGCCATAACATCATCCATCCTGGATTAAACCAGAGCAAAAGGAAAACCCCGCTATCGCTAAAAAACCGGTCGCACACCTACAGAGCCATCAACACCTAAAAAGCCGCCCGAACGGGCACGCTTGTTTTCTTTGTTTTTCTTGATTGTACTGCCAAGCCGTAGACTGTCTGTGGCTTCAGGCAAGAAATGGTTATGCTTGCATAAACAAGGCTTGCTTGAAGACGACAGACAAATGCTCGTAGAGCATGCAGTACAAACAAGGGTTTTCTTGGTTTTGGTTCATGCTAACACAGGAATTTCTTCAGCCAGTTCCACCGCTTGCAAAGCTATTTAACGTTCTAATTCGCCAGCGTTTGATGCTATTTTGCCAACGTTTGATGCTATTTCGCTAGCGTTTGATGTTATTTCGCCAACGTTTGATGTTATTTCGCCAACGTTTGATGTCACCAGCCGATGCGGTTTGCAATGACGGCGTATTTTTTGTGACGGGTCAAAAAGAAAACCGCGCAGCGACGGGCACTTTGTTATGAAAAAGGGCACTTCGCAACCCGTCACCCCCCTCCCATCTGTCCCCAGCCCATACGCCGCTCCACTCCAAAAACGCACTACGTTTCATTTAAAAAGTAAAACTTTTTGCCACCAATGCACTACGTTTTCAAAAAAAATGACTACGTTTTCAACTCGTTTTGACTACGTTCCCGAACGTTTTTGACTGCATTTCACAATAGGCCAAGAATTATCCACGTGCTCAACTTTCGGAAGTAAAAAAGGGAGTACCCTGAGCTTGTCAACAAGTAAACAAGTCTACGGGTCAACGGGTCAATGGGTCAACGGGTCAACGGGTTGCTTTGCTGACCGCGCCCAGCTTGTTGACTTGTTGACCCGTTGACCTGTTGACCATTACTTAATCACGACCTTCTTGCCGTTCACGATGTAGATGCCCTTGGCGGCGGGAGCGGCGTCGAGGCGGCGGCCGCTGATGTCGTACCAGGCATCGGCCTCATTATCCATCATCCATTGTCCATTGTCAATGGCAATGACGCCTGTGGCGCCGTCGCCGAAGTTGAGGACGGTGTGGCGGACGGGTGCGGGCGTCTGGCCGTCGCCCACATGGAAGTAGGCGCGGAAGGTGTTCATCAGGTAGCTGGTCATGCCCTCGCCCTCCGGCCAGCAGAGCTGGTTGTCGGCACCGAGATAGAGGTTGTCACACTCGGCGCTGTAGATGTCCACGGGGCTGTAGGTGCCGCGGAACTGCACCTTCGTGTCGGCGCTGGTGACGGTCATGCGGCCGATGGCTTCCGCGCTGTTGTCGATGGTGACGCCGGTGAAGACGGGGCTGACGATGTCGCTCGTGGTGGCGGCGTTGCTGCCGTCGTAGGCCACGTAGCCGTCGGGCTTGTCCCACTTCACGATGTAGGGCGTGCCGGCCTCAATCGTGCAGGCACTGACGAACTGGAGGGTGAGCGTGCCGGTGGCGGCGTCGTAGCCCGTGCTGCTGCCCGTGCTGTTGTCGAGGGCCATCACCGTAGCGCCGTCGAGCGGCGTGCCCGTCAACGAAGCAACGCCGAACGGCAGGCACAGCGTGTTCCAGTCGCCGTCCTTCCAAAGCGTGCGCCCAGCGAGGGTGACGGTGGCCTTGCCGCCGTACGTCGTGACGATGTTGTTCAACTCCGCGGCGTTGTCGGCGTCGTCGGCCAGCGCCGCCTGGTAATAGCTGACGGTGACGCTGCCGTCGGTCACGCTGAACGTGACATCGGCAAAGTTCGGGTTCGTGTTCGCAAACTGTCCGGCCGCGAGACACATATAGGCGATGCCTGTGTCGGTCAGCGAGGCCTCGGCGGTGCCGCTGAAGGTGAAATCGGCGGAGGTGTAGAGCTGCGACGAGGTATCGACGTCGTAGCCGGTGGCGATGTGCGCCGAGCCGTCGTAGGTTGCGCTTTCGGTGTGGCCGGTGATGGTCACGGTGACGCCGGTGAGCGGGGTGACGGTCAGCGTGCCCTCCACCTTCGTGATGTCATAGTTGGCGGCCAGGGTGCCGTCGTTCAGCGTGTAGGTAAAGGCGTTATTATTGCTGCCTACGTCGGTCAGTGTGCCGGTCACGTCGCAGGTAGCTCCCTCGCCCTCGACGAAGCCGTCGCCGCCCACGGTCACGCCGTCGGCCGTCAGCGCCGTGCCGTCGTAGGTCTTCGAGCCCGAGGCGCTGGTGAGCGTCACCGAGCGACGGGCGATGCCGAAGGTCTGTGCAGCCGCGCCAAGATAGAGGCCCTTGCCGGTGATGGCGACGGTGGCGGTGCCGGCATTCGTGTTATTGCTATAGGTCACGCCGGTATAATCCGTCCCTGCCGTCATGACCGTCTCGCCGTCCATCACCGACGTGATGGCGGGTGTATGTGCCGCGCCTGTGTAGGTAGAGCCATCGGCGACCGTAATCGTCGGCGTAACGTCTTCGAGACTCACCGTCACGTCGTTTGCAGGCATAGATAGCGTATATTGCCCCAAAGTCTCAGTAGTTGATGTCGTTGCTCCTGTTGCAGTGAACTTCTTCATACCTGATGACGGTATAGTAGCGGTAACTGTTATGTCCGTTCCTTGCTTGTAGTAGTCCGTGCCATCCACACTGATTGTCGCTGTTGCCGTGACGGTGCAGTGGGTAGCAGTAATTTTATACACCTGCCCGACATTGGTAACGGTACTACCATCATTATTGCCAAGAGCAGCATAGCTATGATTGGCATCGCTGTCGTAGAAGTAACAATTGGTCATTCTGTTGTTGCTATAATACAAGTCACCTACGATGGCTCCCGCAACTTTATTCGTTCCTGATATCGTAACCGTCGGGTTAATGACAATGCAGTTGTCAACCGTAGCTTCACTATTGCATGAGCCAACAAGCGCACCCACATCAGCAGAATAAGGACCTGAGTTAGTAGCACTAACGGTTGGGTTGACGAGGACGACATTCTTCACCGTAGCTCCGCGATTCTTATTACCAATGCCACCAAAGAGACCGATGTAACCGTAATCACTGGTTACGGTGAGGTTACTGATGGTGAAATTACGACCGTCATAAATGCCGTCAAAGAGTTCACCGCCTGTCTGGTGCTTGCCTATGGGAGTAAAGTTACCACCCGTCATGACAATATCCTGCGTCTGAACGAACCGCTTGCCGTAGGCATCGTTGCCGCTGTTGACATAGGCGGCAATAGCCCTCAGAGCCGCCTCGCTGTCAACGAAACAGTAAAGTCCGTCGTCATCACCGCTTGTCGAGAATTCATGTTCGCCGAGGGTTTCCTTGAAACCATAGACGACGATCGTCGCGGTCGCCGTGCCCGTGTAGGGGGCTCGGCCAGTTATCGTCAGCGTATATCTACCCGGTGTCCTGATGACATCCACGTTCTGGCTGTTGCCGTCGGTGATTGCCGCAGTATAGTCGGTGCCTGCCTGTAGTGTCGCATTTCCGGTATAAACTACGCTATATTGCAGGCTGATACCCTCATCGTTCGGCGCATAGGCTTTTTCAATTCCGTTGATGGTGGCATACATAAGATCGTAGGTGATTGTACCGCTTTTCGGGACGATTTTCTTGCCGCCGATGTTGTCGGCGGTGGCGTCAACGTTCGTGCCGTCGTCAACGATGAACGGTTTGCCCGTCTGGAAGCTGACCTCGCCGCTGTATTTTTCTGCCTGTACGAAGTCGCCAGCGGCATCTCGCCAGCCGAGGCTGACGGTCGATGCGCCGATGCCGCCGGAGGTGGCCGTTATCTGACCGCCGTTGATAACCACTGAGCCGTACTCGCCGCCGATGTCGGCGATACCGCCCTTGCCTTTCGCTGTCACCACTCCACCATTGATGGTAACAGTTCCACAAGAATTATACGGTGCCGCTCCGATACCTGCACCGCTGAACATACCTTCGGAATTGATATTTCCGCCGTTGATGGTTATCGCGCCACAACTATTTCCTTGCGAAGAACCAATTCCCGCATCGTTGCTTACAACTCCTTTCGGATATACGGAGAGGCTTCCCGTGCCGCCTGTCTGTCCATAGATGTTGAGCGCGTTGCCGCTGTTCACGCGGATGCGGTTGGCGTTCATCGTCGTGCCGTCGGCAAGAATCAGGTGGGCCTCGCCGCTAACCTCAACAACACTGCTGAAAGAGATGTTGTCGGCCACCAGATACCAGCCGGTAAGTGGGGCGGGCAGTGCATCCCGGGTGGTGAGGAGCTTCAGGTCGCCCAGATTCTTTGTCTGCGTCGCGCCGTCGGCATCCACATAATCCAACGTACCGACATAGAAATGGAGCGTCTTGGTGAACGCGTAGTTGCCCTTGCCGCTGATGGTGGCCGTATATACGCCCTTGTCCTTCACCTCGGTGGGGCTGAAAGTAACGTCGTAGTCGGTGCCGTTTACCAATGTTGTATTCTTGTCGGCATCTCTCACGGTCGGCTCGACGCTAACGGTGCTGCCCGTATAGGCATAGAACTCGGCAAGACCGCTGATGCGGATGGGGTCAGTGACCATCTTGACATTGAGGGTGAGTTTACCCCCGGTGCCGTGGTGATAGCATTCTATCGTCAGGCTGTTGAAGTCTGTGGGAGTCTCTGATATATCTCTATTATTATTTCCACTATACTTGGTGGTGTTGCCCTCTTTTATAGTGTAATGGCAGTCACTATAAATGCTTCCCTCGGTCCATGCGCCGGAGTATGTCATCTTGCGCCCTGTGGGTGCCGTCAGGGTTATCGTGCCTGTTTCTGTACTATTTCCATGACTCCATCTCACCTGGAACGGCTCTTCAAAGCCGTCGTTGATTTCATACGTATAGGTTCCGCTGGTGGGCATCTGCAGATAATAGTATCCGGGGTCGTCGGGGGTCTTGCTCGTGTCGATGCGCAGCCAGCGGGGAACAATCGACACGACGTATGAGGCCGACAGTGAGCCGGTGTAGCTGCCCGCACCGGTGACAATCACGGCGTATGTGCCGTCGGTCCGTCCGTCACCGCTCCATTCCACCGTGTAATCCGTGCCCTTGGTGAGCACCTTGCCGTCGGCAGCGGTCACCGTGGGCTCGGGCATTATCTCGATGCCCGTGCGGATATAGTACGTATCAACGCCGCTGAGGGTGGCGATGCCGAGGTTCCTGACATCCATGACAGGTACGACACGTTCGCCGCTGACCTCCCAGCAGGAGCCAAGCAGGGCCTGCAGCTCGGCGGCCGTGGCGGGGGCCGTCGCGGTGCCCTGGGTGGCAATCGCACCGTAGCTCTTGCTGGCGTCGTAGTAGCAGTTCGTCAGGGTGGAGCTGCCGTTGCGGTTGAACAGGGCGCTGCCGTCCGTCTGGCTGATGGCCATCGTGCCCGCCATCAGGCAGTTCGTGAACGTCAGCGTAGCGCTTCGCCAACCGACGAAGCCGCCGCAGTTGGTGGTGTTGATGCCCGCGATACTGCCGTCGAACAGGCAGTTGGTAAACGTGACCGTGCCGCCAGACGTTCCGATGAATCCGCCGTGGGTGCCGTCGCCACTGATGCTGCTGGTGATGGCTACGCTGCTGCGGCACGAGGCGACGGTGACTGCGCCTTCGCTATGGCCAATGAGCCCCGAGGCATATTTCTGACCCGCGCCGTCCACGGTGCCGGCGGTGTGGAGGCACTTGATGGTAGCACCGTTGACATAGCGGAACGGAGCGGTGTACTCGCTGCCGTCGGCGATCAGGCTCAGCGTCAGCGTGTGGCCTCCGCCGTAGAACGTGCCGCTGAACTTGTGGTCGCTCGTGCCCACCATTGTTTCTATGCCGTCGATGTCGGCTGTCAGCTGGTAGTACTTGTCGGCGTCCGTGCCGGCGTTGATGTTGAGGGCGAATCGCTCCCAGTCGGCACCATCGCCAATCAGATAGGGGGCGTCCACGGTGCCGCTGCCGCCCAGGGCGGACATCACAAAGAAGTTGATGCTCACACCGCCGCAGTAGCCCTTGCTGCCCACGCCCGTGAGGGTCAGCGTGTAACGCCCCTTTTCGGTGACGGTCGTCACGGTGTTTCCATCCTTGGTGATGGTGGCGACATAGCAGTCGGCAGCGAGCTCCGCGCCGTCGAAGGTCAGGGCGGGTGTCACGGTGATGGGCGAGCCGTCGGCGTAGTCGTAGATGACCGGCGAGGTGATGACGGCCGTACCCGGCTGGTAATAGTCGGTGCCGTCAATCGTCACCTGCTTGCAGAAGACGCTCTGCGGGGTGGTGAAGATTTGCGTGCCCTCAGCCGTACCGAGTGTCTGCGTGTAGTAGCATCGGGTCAGTTCATTATTGCCATTGCGGTTAAAGGTACTGCTGCTCGATGTGCTCATGGTCAGTTCGGCAGGGGCAAACAGGCAGTCGGTATAGCGGATTTTCGTACCGGAGTTCCATCCCACGAAGCCGCCATTGCTGGTGGTGTTAGTGCCGAGCATCTTGCCCCTGAAGACGCAGTTCGTGAAGGTGAGCGTCGCGCTGCCCTCGTTCACCGCCACGAAGCCGCCGTGGGTGCCGTCGCCGCTAACGCTGCTGCTGATGACGACGGTGCTGCTGCAATGGGTGATGGTGGTTGTGCCGTAGGTGTGGGCGGCGATGCTGGCAGCAAACTTTTTCGAGGTGGTGATGGTGCCGGCGACGGTCAGGTCCTGGATGGTTGCGCCGTCGATGTAGCCAAACGGGGCGCAGTTATCGGTTGTGGCACTAAGGCTGACGGTCAGCGTCTTGCCGTTGCCGTCGAAGTGGCCGCTGAACTTGTGGTCGCTCGTGCCAACCATCGTCGATACGGTGATGTCGTTGACCAACGTCACGGTCTTACCCGCATAATTTGCTCCTGCACTTACTGAGGCGGCAAATGTATCCCAGTCCTCGGCAGTGGCAATGCTGCCCGCGATAGAATAACCCGTGACAATGTAGTAGGTGTTGCCGTCGGCGGCAGTCACCTCATCTGTAGTAGCTCCCGCAGGGGTGGAGCTATAGGCCCGCGTGCCCGCTGCGGCTATAAAGGCGGCATCGGTCAGCGTGGGTGCTGCGGTGTAGTACGCGGCGCTGACAGTAGCTGTCGTCGTGCTTCCTTGGTTGTGGATGGCGATGGGATGGAAGGAGCCGTTGCCCGTATAGCTGCCCTTGAAGATACAGTTGTCGAGGGTAAGGTGGTTGCCGTCGCTCCAGCCCTGCAAGCCACCGGCATAGTTGTCGCCGTTGCTCATCGTGCCGGCGAATACGGTATCCTTGATTTTCAGATAGGACGATAAGCCGTGGCCTACCACGCCGCCCATGTGCTTATTGTCGCCAGTGTTCACTGTTATGCTGGCACTCACCGTGCAGCCCTCAATGGTATTGGGGCCTTCGCTTGAGCCGTCTTTCGAGAATCCCACGAGTCCGGCAGCATGGGTCGTACCCGTGACGCTGCCCGTAATGGTCACTTTCTTAATCACTGCACCGCCGCTGATGTAGCGGAAAGGGGCCGTGCCCTGAGTCGATGTCTCGCTGATGTTGACGGTCAGCGTCTTGCCGTTGCCGTCGAAAGTCCCCGTGAAGGGATGTGAATCCGTGCCGACGGTAGCGGTGACGGCACTGGCGGTGTTGTCCCACGTGTCGCTGAGCTTGTAGAACTTGTCGGCATTCGTGCCGTTGTTGACATTCGAGGCAAACGTTGCCCAGTCAGCGGCTTCGTTAAGCACATACGGCTCGGCCGCTGTGCCGCTGCCCGTAATCTCTGCCCACGCCGTAGCCGAGGTGAGCAGCGTGACTATCAGGGTTAAAACGAATCGCCCGCTACGGGCGACGTTGGTGGTGACAGGTTTTGCCGTCTTGCAATTGGTTTGCATTGTGATGAATGGTTAATGTATGTTTTTTTCGTCAGGCGTCATTCGACTGGTTGAAACGTTGCGGGGTGGAAGGACGTTGCTGCCCGCTCCCGCACGCTTTCAGCGTGCAAAGGTACGGCTTTTTTTATTAAGGTGTCCACACCCCACCTCCTTTTTTTCTATATTAACCCAAATCGGTCATTAGGTCGACTGTTGTTCTTATTATTCTTTTTCAGTCTTTTCATGCCATATCAGCATTTCTTTCGGCATCTTGTCCACATCGTTGTCTCGTCGTAGCTCGCTACGACTTCGACATCGATTTGAACAATCTGCTCGAAACAAATACTAATCTGACATAAATCCTAACGACCGATTTGGGTTAACACGAACTCGGCGCCCGCGTTCGTATAGGAACGGGCGCCGATGAGGGTTGTTGGAGTCAAACGGAGCGTTTGTCAGCGAGAGGGGGATAATGGATTATTGCCGGAATGGTAACTTGGTAACATCGTAACCTCGTAACATGATGGAAGATTGAAGATTGAAGATTTGAGATTGGTGCGCAGCCAATTCTTCATTCTTCATTTTTCATTGCGCCGAAGGCGCCTCCATCAGTCCCACAAGCTTCTCGCACGCTTCGGCGGGGAAGGGGGTGTGGAAGGCCATATCGAAGACGTAGGGCACCTTGACGGCGTAGTACGGCATGAGGTGCCTGACGTACTGCCCCAGCACCTGCGGGTCGGTGGTGCCCAGATAGGCCGACAGGAAGATGTTCCAATGGGCGCGGAGCTGCTCGGGCTGTAGATGGAAGAGGTTCTCGACGCGCTCGGCGTTCATGTTGTTGCAGATGCTCCACATGAGGCCCAGGTCCCATTCGGGGACGCCGTAGCTGAACTCGCCGACGTCAATCCAGAGGGTGCGCTCGCCGTCGGTGATGATGTTGCCGATGTGGAGGTCGCAGTGGAGGCAGGTCGTCGCCTCGGGGGCCGTCTCGAGAAAGCGCAGCGCCCGCTCCCTGTAGGCGTCAGTCACCAGATTTTTCTCGCGATAGAACGCCGTCAGCACCTGTTTGTAGGGCCTGAGGCGCGACGTGTCGGCTTCGGTGGCGTGCAGCTGACGGGCCATGCGGGCGAAGGCGACGGACATCTCTTCCAGCCGCTGCGGCTCTTCGGAGATGATGCGCGTGAAGGAGCGCTTGTTCTTCACCAGCTCGTACTCGGCGCCATAGCGCTCGCCGTCGGTCACCAGGCGGAGCGGCTCGGGCGTCGGCAGGCCCAGCTCGAACACGGTACGCGCCGTCAGGAACTCGTCCTCGGCCCTGTCGGCCTCGAAGCCCGGGTTGTAGAGCTTGGCCAGGATGTTACGCGTCTTGTGGGTATAGGAAACGGCTGTGCCGCCCTCGCCCGTACGGACATAGTCGTCCAGATGGATGGTTTCGTAGTTCTGCATGTATTGGGTTAAGGGTTAGGGGTTAGGGGTTAGAGGTTAGGGGTTAAGGGTTAAGGGTTAGAGGTTAGAGGTTAGAGGTTAGGGGTTAGGGGTTAGGGGAAAACAATGTTTTTAATGAAAAATGAAGAACAAACAGAGCAGCGAGAGCAAAGGAGCTTGCTCGTCTTGCCGAGTCGCGTTGTTTGAAAACATAGTTAATGAAAAATGAAAAATAAAATGTTTCGTAAACCGTATATCCTTTCTTCTGCTTGCCCTACCGACGGCAATGCTATTTATTTTTCATTCTTCATTTTTCATTCTTCATTCTTTATTCTTCATTCTTCATTTTTCATTATAAATATGCGTTATTTGAGGTATTTGCGTCGGAGTGCCTCCTGCTCCTCGGTCGTGAAGCCGAGCTTCTCCTCTATATAATGAGCGAGCGAGCCGTACTGCCGGTCAATCAGGTCGAGCGTCGCCACGAAGTTCTCCTTGCTTACGCCCACCATAGCGCGGATGAACGCCTTCTCGGCTTCGCCGCCGCCCAGCTCGTCAATGCGCGCCAGCATCTTCTCGACGTAAGGGGCATAGTAGCGGTTCGAGAGGTCGAAATCGTCCACGATGGTCTCGCGCGACGCGCCCAGCGCACCCAGCACGAACGCCGTCGCCCAGCCGGCGCGGTCCTTGCCCTGCGAGCAATGCCACAGGGCGCCGCCCTCGGCAGCGAGGACGCCCCGGAGGAATGCGCCATAGCGTTGCTGCGACAGCGTGTCGGCCACGATGGCGGGATAGACGGTCCGCGCCAGCTCCTGGGCCTGCGGCTGAAAGGCATAGCGGACAAGCCCCTCCACGAAATCGCTCGACTTCACCTGCGTCGTGTCGGCCCGCCCCGACGAGAAGCCGTCGATGAACCGCTGAGGCAGGGTGGAGAGAGGGGTACGGCGGACGCCTTCTATCGTGCGGTCGGGGTCGGCAGCCGCCTCAGCGTCGTAGCGGAAGTCGAACACATCGGTCAGCCGGAACTCGTCCTTCAGCCGTTTCGCGTCGGCGTCGGTAGCCCTATGGAGGTTGCCCGAACGGACGAGCAGCCCCGTGCGGATGGTGCGGCCGTCCATCATGGTCAGCCCACCCAGCTCGCGGGCGTTCTCTACGCCCTCGATGGGGATGGTGCGGTCGGCGGACACATCCATCGGCGCCTACCCCTCTATCTCAAACAGATTCAGGAACCCCGTCATCAGGAACACGCTCCTGATTTCGCCGGAGATGCTCCGCACGATCACCTTCCCGCCCTTCTCGGCAGCTGCCTTCCGCAGCATCAGGAAGAGGCGGAGGCCCGAGCTGGAGATATACGAGAGCTCCTTGCAATCCAACACGATTGTTCCGCCCGCCTCGTCGGAAAGGGCGTTCATCTGAGGCGCCACCTCCTGCGAGGCTGGCGTATCCAGACGGCCTATCAACCTGGCCGTCACCACATTGTCTTCACGTGAAATCTTTACTTCCATCTATTTTTTCGTTTAATGTTTAACGTTTTATGTTTAACGAACACTTCGCGCCTTCGGCGCAATTGATAATTGATAATTGGTAATTGGTAATTTACGTTTAATGTTTAACGAACACGTCCTTTGGCCTATTTTTCTTAACTCTTAATTCTTAACTCTTAACTGAATAAATGTCCTGCCGCCAGGTCGTTAAACGTTAAACGTTAAACGTTAAACGAAATTACCTAATTGCGCCGAAGGCGCTTGACGAGCATCAGGACGTTCTTCTCGCCTACCCGCTCGTAGCTTACGCTGTCCATTATCTGCCGGACGAGGTGTATGCCCAGTCCGCCAATGGGCCGTTCCTCCACCCCGGCGTTGATGTCCACCTCAGCCCGTGTGGTGGGGTCGAAGGGCTGGCCGGCGTCGGTGACGGTAAACGTCAGGGCATCGTCGCTCACGGCGGCTGCGATATCGACCGTGCCTGCCGTACCGCGGGGATAGGCATACTGCATCACGTTGGCCACCGCCTCCTCAAGGGCGAGGTTCAGGCCGGGCACCAGCGCCTCGTCGAGCTTGAAGGCCTGCGCCGTCGCCTCGACGAAGGCCGACAGCCGGGGAATCTCGCTGATGTCGTTCCGGAGGGTCAGGCGCCGCGCCGCAGGGAGGTAGTGGATGAAGAGGATGGTGAGGTCGTCGCTCTGAGGCGCATCGCCCACAAACGCGGCCACCTGCTGCTTGATGTTCTCCAGATGTTCGTGGGCACTCTTACGCCCATGCAGGGCGTCCTCCATACGCGCCTCGCCGAACTGCTCGTGCTGGGCGTTCTCGGCCTCCGTCAGACCGTCGGTGTAGAGGAACAGGGCGTCGTCGTAGCGGAGGACGGTCTGCTGCTCCTCGTACGCCATCCCATGCATGATGCCCAGCGGCAGGTTGGGCACCACAGGCAGGGCGCTGATGGCGTCGGTCAGGATCATGGGCGGGTTATGGCCGGCGTTGCAGTAGCGGAACTGGCCATTCGTCAGGTCGAGCACGCCGCAGAAGAACGTGACGAACATGCTGCTCTCGTTCATAGCCGAGAGGCTGTTGTTCATGGCTGTGACGATACGGCCGGGGCTATCCTCGTGGGCCGACATGTTGCGGAACGAGGTGCGCGTCACGGCCATCACCAGCGAGGCAGGGACACCCTTGCCGCTGACGTCGCCCACGCAGAAGAAGAGTTTCTCGCCGCGGATGAAGAAGTCATACAGGTCGCCGCCCACCTCCTTTGCGGGGACGATGGTGGCGGCCATATCGAGGTCGTGACGCTCGGGGAAGGGCGGAAACACCAGCGGCACCATAGACATCTGGATGCTGTTGGCTATGTGAAGCTCGCCCTCGATGCGCTCGCGCCTCTGTTCCAGCGCGCGATAGCGCAGCTGACCCTTAATGAACGACCGCAACATCAGCACTATCATCGCCAGCCCTATCAGCTGGAGCAGCAGCACCATCGTGCCCATCCGCTTCAGCCCGCCGTAGATCTCATTCTCAGGTATCACGATGGACATCGACCACCCCGTGCGCTCCACGGGGGCGAAATAGACGTAGCTGGTGGCACCCTTATAGTCCATCGACATGCTGCCGGACGTGCCGGAGAGCAGGGCGCCCGTGAGGTCGGCCAACGCCTCGCCGCCGTCCATACCCGCTATCACCTCGCTGGCCGTCTTGCGCATCACCAGCGTCTCGACAGGACACACCATGATGCGCCCCGTGCGGCTGAGCATCATGCTGAACGCCTCCGGATAGACCCTGACGTTGCCCACCAGCTCGGTGAGCCAGTCGAGCGAGAGGTCGGCGGTGAGGACAGCGGCCGTCACGCCGTCGCGGTCGCGGATGGGGATAGAGAAGGTGGTCATGAGCATCTCGCCGCCGCCCTCATCGACGTAGGGCTCTGACCAGCAGCCCTCGCCCAGTTCGACGGGCTTCGTGAACCACTCCTGCGCGGGGTAGTCGTACTCCGGCGTCGCCAGCGAGAGCAGCTGCAGGCTGCCCGTCGCGTCGCGATAGACGTAGGGGGCGAAGAGGGGGCGGTCCTTCAGGTATCCGGGCACCAGCGCAACGGTGGAACCCGCTACGACGGGGTTGTCCTCCACCATCCGCTGGCACACCCGCTTCAGGCTGTCGGGATAGTCGAGGCACCACTGGGCGACCCAGACGCTGTTGCGCACAGCAGCCTCAGCCTGGTCGATGACGTCCATAATCTTATTGCGGGTCGATTCCAGCTGGCTCTCGGCTCGCATAGAGGCTTCTTCGCGGATGCCCTTCTGCGAATAGTAGTACTGCACCAGCGCGGTAACCTCCAGCGTGAGGGCTGCCACGATGACCAGCGACAAAGCCTTGATGTTCGTCAGGAATTTCTTTTTCATGCGAATCCCTTATTTGTTTTGCTATAACACGTTAGATTAGACCTAAAACGATAAACGTATGCCTTACCCGATGGAGTTTCACGCCCTTGGAACTGAAGTTTCACGCCCTTGGAACTGGAGTTTCACGCCCTTGGATTTTCATTTTAATCCTATTATTTATATATTGATCACTAACCCTTAACCACTAACCCTTAAATAATTCCTTTTAGGGCGGCGCGGAACTCGGGCATCGGGCACTTGGTGTCGCGCTCGATGATCAACGTCTTGAGACCGGCGTAGGGGCGTATCAGCTCCTCGACCTCCTTCAGCGGGACGTCGGGCCCGAAGTAGGCGGGGGCGAAGTGGGTCCAGAACTGCATGGCCAGCGCCCTGGTCATGTGGAAGGTCTCCTGGATGAACGCCTCGCCGTCGAGGCAGCAGCAGAGATAAACCATACCGACGTCGAAGAGGTGGTTGCCCCAGCAGAAGTCGCCCAGGTCGATGAAGTAGCGCTTGTCGCCCACGAAGATGGCGTTGCTGAACTGGAGGTCGCCGTGAATGGCGGTGTCCTCGTCGGGGACGTCGGCGATGAAGCGGGCAAGGCTGTCCTTCTGAGCGGGGGTGAAGAAGGGGTTCTCAGCGAGCAGGCGGTAGTAGCGCTCTTTGACGTTCTCGAACTGCTTGGTATCGACGTGGGTGGCGTGGAGCGTGCGGCACATGCCGGCAAACTCGGAGGCAAACCGGGCCACGTGCTGGGGCTCGTCGGCCGTCGCACGTGAGTAGGACTTCTTGCCCACGATGCGCCGGAAGCGGATGCCGTAGCGGCCGTCCTCCGTGACGACATAGTCGCCGGGCTCGGGCGTGGGGATGCCCATCTCGAAGACTTTCCGCGAGAGGTTCATCTCGTCGAGCGGCTGCTGCATCTTACCGGGGAAGTAGAGCTTCAGCATCACCGAGGGGTCGGTCTTGTGGTCGTAGCTCTCGCCGTTGGCCCCGCCGCCGGAGAGGACATAGTCGTTGAGGGAAATGCGAATAGGGTCCATAATTTAAGGGTTAGTGGTTAAGGGTTAGTGGTTAGTGGTCAATATATAAATAATAGGAGTAAATAAGAATGAAAAAAATTACCAATTATCAAATGTCAATTACCAATTATCAATTATCAATTGCGCCGAAGGCGCCTCGGCGCCAAACTTGCTCGATGAGACGGACGAACTCCTGATAGGCAAAGGTGTCGGCGAGTTCGCTGAGGGCATCGGCGAGGCCGCGGTAGTGCCACTCGTGGTCGGCACGATTCTTAACGTGGAAGAGGTTCCAGAGGGCGTCGCCCTGCACGGCATAGTCGCGGGCGATGGCGCGCATGTTCGACAGCTTGTCGCCCAGGGCGACCATCTTGGCCTCGCGGCTGGCGCGGGAGAGACGGTCGATGGCGGCCTGCTTACGAGCGTGCCAGCTGTCTGCTTCGGTCACGCCCTCGGGCATCTCGTCGCTCTCGTCGGCCACCAGCAGGGCGATGCGGCTGCCGAAGGTGGCGCGGAGCTCGTCAACGGTGACGTCCGTGTCCTCGACGGTATCGTGCAGGGCGGCAGCAGCCAGCAGCTCCTGGTCGGACGTCATAGTGGCCACAATCTCCACAGCCTCAAGGGGATGGACGATGTAGGGATAGCCCTTGCCGCGGCGCTCGGTTCCGGCATGGGCACGGACGGCGAAGACAATAGCGCGGTCCAGCAACTCAGTATTCAGCGGTTTGTTTGGCATTGGAGGGAATTATTTGGGGTCTTGTGGTCTATATATAGTCTATGGTCTATAGTCGATAGTCGATTGCTTTTCGCGGCCTTTGGCCGCCACGCCCCAAGGGGCGTAAAGAGCGATAGACCATAGACCATAGACTATAGACTATCGACCATCGACCTTTTTATTCATAAACGGCAGGTCCTTGGTCTGCTCGAGCAGGTAGTCGGCCATAAAGGCGTTGTCGTCCGACGGGCCGCCGCCGAGGATGTCGAGCATCATCTTCAGCCCTGCGCGGCCGCCGCCGTTCTTCAGGATGTAGGCTGTGCAGAGGTTCTGCGGCGCTACGGACGAGGAGAGGATGTCGAGGTCGGTGATGCCCATCTGGAAGCAGGCTATCTGGTGGGCGGCGTCGGAGTAGTCGCGCAGCAGGGCGGCGATGTCGCCGAGCGTCTTGAAGCCCATCGCCTTGAAGAGGGGCAGGAACGCCGACAGGTCGGCAGGCTGTATCTCAGCCTGATTGATGGAGGCGATGCGGCGCGTGAGGGCGTCAAAGGGGCCTATCTGGAGGTAGCTCTTGAACGAGTCGCCGTCGAGCAGCACGTCGTCGAGGTTGCCCGAGGCCACCAGCGCCTGCACCTGACGGCGGTAATCCGAAATCTCGCGGCGGATGCGGCTGAACTCGTCATCCACCAGCTCCAGCATGCCCGCCAAGCGGCTCATGTTGCGCATATAGACGCGCGGAATCTCCACGCCGCTCTTGTAGCCCGTGTCGTGGCTCATGTTCGCCCAGGCATGCTGCAACACCGTGCGCATCTGCACCTCGAAGGGGATTTTGTTCAGCTCGGGATGGGCGGCGTCGGCATAGGCCGTCTCGGGGATGCGGCAGATGTAGTGCAACGAGAGGTAGCCGAAACTGTCTGTGTCGTGGGCCTTGCGCTTGTCAATCGAGTTGTCCCAGTCGATGTCGAAAAGACGTTCCAGTACCGAAGCCACCTTGTCCACATCGTCGGTATAGAAGGTGATGACGCGTATGCCGACGAGGTCTGTGAGGTCGAAGACGTCGCGATACTTGGCGCCCTTCAGCCTGAGCTTCCCCGCCAGCGACGACGCCGTCTTGACGCGATGCTCGACTGACGCCACCACGATGCCGGCCTCGTCGAAGACCTGCTTCAACCGCTCGGGTATCACCTCCCCCATCTGCTCATAGACGGGCAGCAGGGACTCGTACTGCGCCAGCAGCTCCTGAGCATGAGGGTCAAGATTTGTCATGTCCATATCCATCTTCATCAGTTTTTGAACCCGCAAATATACAACACTTGACGTAAATCGCCAAACGTTGAGCCGACATTTTCTTTAGATGCGTGGATAAATCGGGGCAGGGACATCAGTTTTTTCCGAAAATGGTGCATGAGTCTCAGCTTTTATGCGTACCTTTGCCGGAACCAACGACAAAAAGCACCATCATGAATCCCCATTACAGCAACTATCTGCTTCACGCCAAAGTGGACGGAATGGCGAAATTCCTGCGTCTGGAGAAGATTATTGAAGGCGAAAAAAATTCGCTCGACCAGATAAGCTCCTATTACCGCTTCAACGAATGGGCCTACCGCCGGTTCCACTCTCACGACGGCTTCAAGCACTTCCGCATTTCGGCTAACGGCTGTTTTGCCGACGAGGATATCTACCACCAGCCCGATGCCGTGTCGTCGTTCATCAAGCGGGGTGACGTGGTGGTGGAACTGGGGTTCGGCTCTGGGGCGAACCTGCTCTACCTGGCACGTTGTCACCCGGATGCCACGTTCATCGGCCTGGACCTCTTGCCGCTGAAGAGCAAGGATGTGCCTGAGAACGTGAGCACATACCAACAGGACTACAGCAATCTGTCGCGCTTCGAGGACAATTCGGTCGATGTGATGTATGCCTTCGAGACCATCGTCCACAACACGGACAAGGAGAAGATCTACCGCGAGGTTAGCCGCGTCCTGAAGCCAGGCGGCGTGATGGTGGTGTACGACTATGCGTTGAGCGCCCGGTATGAGACCTTCGACGCCCACATCCAAAAGGCGATAGCCCTCATCTCCAAGGGTGGCGCGGCGGCTATGATTGAGTCGCTCGACGAGCTGAACACCCACTACACCAACTGCGGGCTCACGGTGGAGAAGTGGACGGACTACACACGCGAGACCCTTCCCGACCTGAAACGCCTCGAGCGCAAGGCAGCAAAAATCCTGCGCCGCCCAAGGCTGGCAAGACTGATATTCCGTCTGCTCTCACAGCAGTTCACGTCGAACATCATCATGGGCTATCTGGGCTACGACGCAGGTAATGCCGGCGTAATCTATTATGTGGAGTGGGTGCTGAGGAAGCCCTGAAAGAACGATAACGATAACGATAACGAAAACGTTTAACGACCAGGTGGCATGAACGAGCGTAGAGACATCATCGTAACGGATACATTAACCGGCATCGGCAAAGGCGAAGTTGCGGGTTACCTCTGTCATGCCTATTGCCATAAGGGATCCTGCGAGTTTACCTATAACAATAATATATATAGGCTGAAGGCTGGCGAGTGTCTTATCATCCGACGTGGCGATTTAGTGGGGCGCACAGACGAAAGCGATGACTTTCACGTAGATGTAGTTTATGTTACGCCGGAGTTTATCGAAGTGTCCACGCCACGTAGCAACTACGGGATGAAAGGGTCGCTGGCCTTATTCAATGACCCAATCATGCACCTTACCCCAGAACAGCAGAAAGTCTGTGCGCTCGACTTTGACTACATCAAACGGCGTCTGGCTTTGACAACCCACCATTTCCACCGCGATGCCATGATAAACGCCATCCAATGCATGATTATCGATTTCTTCGACTTCCACGCCTCGCTCTACGGGAACGAGAAGATCACATCGCAATATGCAGAGCTGATGGAGCATTTTCTGGCCTTGCTGGAACGTGGTGACTACCGCAAAAACCGTGAGGTCAACTATTACGCCGGCAAACTCTTCGTCACGTCAAAATACCTCTCAGAGGTCTGCAAAAAGCTAAGCGGTTTCCCTGCCAACTACTGGATTAACCGCTACACGGTGCTTGACATCAGCCGACAGTTGCGTGACCGGAAGCGAACGCTGACTGCCCTCGCCGATGCTTATAACTTCTCTTCTACCGGCTATTTTTGCCGATATGTACAGAAGTACCTGGGCGTAAAGCCAACTGAGCTGAGGGAGTAGCAAGCGCAGAGCCAAGCTTGTTGAGTTCGCGATTTTCGGTAAAAAGTGTAGTAATCCCCGAGTTTTTTATCAAAAGAGTTCGGGGATTACTGTGTAATTTTGCAGCGGATAAAGTCAGAAATATCATTTAGTAACCGTAAAAACCGCATCACCTATGAACAGACGAGAAGCAATCAAGACGATGGGACTGACCCTGGCAGCCGTGGTCACGGCGGGGTTTGCTCCGAAAACCTACGCAGCCATACTGAAAGACCGCGCTAAAAAGAAGAAGCGCATCGTGTTTTACTTCACAGCCACAGGTAACTCACTTTTCGTGGCAAGGCAGCTGACAGACACGCCCCTCAGCATTCCGCAGGAACTGAAGAAGAGCGGCCTGACGTATGAAGCCGACGAAATAGGCTTCGTATTCCCCGACTATGCGGCTTCGGCGCCGATGATTGTGCGCGAGTTCCTGGAGAAAGCCCAGCTGAAGGCATCCTACATGTTCTCTGTCATAACTTTCGGCAACGCCTCGGTGAACGTCGCGAAGTGGTGGGACGACTATGCCAAAGAGCACGGGGTGAGCTTCCATTACATTAAGCCCCTCCTGATGGTGGACAACTACCTGCCCGTGTTCGACATGAACGAGCAAAAGAAGATGGACAAACATACGGACGAGAACCTGGCCGCCATCATCAGCGACATCGCCGCGAAAAAGTCGTACGTCGAGCCCTCGGACATGGGCTTCTTCAACGAGGAGATGCTTCGCGGCATGCAGGACCAGCACTTCTCGATGACTGCCGACCGCCTGCTGGAGCTGAAGGAAGGACGCTGTATCCAATGCATGACCTGCGAGAAGGTGTGTCCACACAAGAACTTCTCCTTTGCCGACGAAGCTGTCGCCTTTCAAGGCAAATGCGAATACTGCCTGGCCTGCGTCCACAACTGTCCGCAGAAAGCCCTCACGCTACGCCCTGCCCGCGAGGGCTGGCCAGGCGAACGCAACCCCGAAGCCCGCTACCGGCATCCACACGTAACGCTGACCGACATCGTGAATTCAAACCGCCAGTAGAATTATTAAAGGTTAAAAATGTAATTGTTCCGTATAAAAATAATCAAAAAAAATAATAATGAATATGCAGACAATCGTGCTAAACAATGGTGTGGAAATGCCGCAGATGGGCTACGGAGTGTTTCAAGTGTCGCCTGAAGAATGTGAACGTTGCGTAAGCGAGGCCTTAGAGGTGGGCTACCGGATGATAGACACAGCACAGGCTTATCAGAACGAGGAGGGCGTGGGAAATGCCTGGAAGAAAAGCGGCCTGCGGCGAAAAGACTTGTTCCTCGTGTCGAAAATATGGTTCACGAACTACGGCTACGAACAGGCCAAGGCATCGGTTGACGAGAGCTTGCGCAAGATGCAGACCGACTACCTCGACCTCATGCTGCTGCACCAGCCTTACGGCGACCGCTACGGGGCCTATCGTGCTCTGGAAGATGCCTACCAGGAAGGCAAGCTGCGGGCTATCGGGGTCTCGAACTTCTATCCCGATCACTACATCGACCTGAGCGCCCACTTCGACGTGGTGCCCCAGGTGAACCAGATAGAGACACATGTGTTCTGTCAGCAGGTCGAGAGTCGCAAGTATATGGACGAACTGGGCATCGCCCACATGTCGTGGGGCCCATTGGCTGAAGGAAAGAACGGGTTCTTCCAGAACGAGACGCTGATTTCCATTGGCGAAAAGTATGGCAAGACAGGGCCGCAAGTGGCCTTGCGCTATCTGCTACAGCGCGGAGTGATTATCATCCCGAAGTCGAGCAAGAAGGAGCGCATGGCGCAGAATCTCGACCTGTTCGACTTCACGTTGTCCGAGGAAGACATGACGGCCATCCTGCAGCTCGACACGGCACAGCCGCTCATCATGCCGAGCCACCACAGCCCCGAGACCACCAAGTGGTTTATGTCGCTGTTACCCGGAAATTAAAGAAGAACAAGCTTACGGATGGCTGAGGACTTTTCAGAAGAGGATGCTGATGCCGGCGTGGAGGCAGCTGCGGCGGATTTTCTGCGAATAGACGCTCTGGCGGTAGTAGGTACCGGGGTCGTAGCCGGCTGTGATACGGACGGTATTGAAAAGGTCTAAGGTCAGGCCGCAGGTGAGCATGAAGTAGAAGCCGCTGGACGAAAAGGATGCCTTACTGCCGTCTGACCACATCGAATAGGAGATGTCGTTTTGGGTCTGGCCGAAGCAGAGCATCGGGCCGCCGTAGAGGCCGACGGCGAAGTTGCGGCCAAGGCGGAAGTTGAGCGCAAGCGGGAGGAGGATGTCGAAGTAGCTGTTAGTCCATCGGATGGAGCTTATCTGGTCGGCGTTGTAGTCGGCAAAGAAGAGCTTGGCGCCGGCATGCTCGTTCTCCTCGGTGTTGTAGCAGAAACGGGCTCCGGGGCGGATGCTGAGCGGGCCGACGAGGGGGAGGTCGTAGTCGGCCTGGACGTAAAAGCCGAGGCTGGCGGCATTCGCCTCATTCTCGCCCGTCAAGCGGTCGTCCAGTATGCCTCCGCCAAAGGAGAAGTGCTTGTGGCGGTAGTGACGCTTAGGGGCGGAAGATTTGTCGGAGGGGCTGAGGGCCGAGGGCATTTCGGCCCCTCCGTCAGCCTGCTTGCCTGCTTGTCCGTCTATGGACTTGTCCGTCTGCCCGCCGGCCAAATTGTCATCGGCCTGCTGGCGGGCGACGGCTGCGGCAAGGCTGTCTCCCTCGACGCCCTGTCGGGGACGACGGATGGTGATGAGCTCGTCGGTGGTGAGCACCATCTTGTACGTGCGGCCTTTCTCGATGGGGATGGGGAAATAATACTCGAGCTGGCCCAGCTGCTGGTGCTTGATGACGATACGGCGGATGCCGTGAGGCACATAGATCCACAGCTCGGCCACATCCTGCTTGGTTTTGACGATGCCCATCATGCCGCCGTCGAGGACGAAGCCGGTCTGCGTGGTGACCATCTTGATGAGGGCGGCCACCTCGCCGTTCTGGTCAATCTCCTGCGTCTCGCGCATGATGGCCGTCAGGTCGGTAGGGAGCAGTTCGAAGCTTTCAACGGCGATGCCCTGGGCGGAGAGCAAGGGGTGGAACGAGAGGATTATCAGAATGGTAACGAGAATCCGTTTCATGGTTTGGAAAGGTTGAAAAATCGATGCAAAGGAAAGACAATTACGGGGATTGTGCAAATGCCAGAGAACTTTTTTTCGGAAAAAGCGCGTATTTTTTCAGGAAAAGGTTGCAGGAATAAAAAAAACGCCGTACATTTGCAGCCGAAACCATTCGATAGGGGCGTAGCCCAGCTGGTTAAGAGCGCTGCAGTCACATTGCAGAGGTCATCGGTTCGAGCCCGATCGTCCCTACTAAAAAACGTGCCCAATAGGGCGCGTTTTTTTAGTTAAGAGTTAAGAATTTTTTTTAGTTAAGAATTCTTTTTAGTTAAGAGTCAAGAATTAAGAGTTAAGAAAAATACCATTGCCTGCGGGTTCCCAATACTATCTAAATAAGTATCGCATCTGAATCGTTGGCAAGACATTCATCTGTTAGTCTGAAAGTCTGTTAGTCTAAAAAGAAGTCTAAAAAAGGAGTCTAAAAAAAGAATGAGGCGAAGGTGGCTTCGTCTCATTCTCGTGTGACTCCTATAGGATTCAAACCTATAACCTTCTGATCCGTAGTCAGATGCTCTATTCAATTGAGCTAAGGAGCCGTGCTTTCTTCCTGAAAAGCGGTGCAAAGGTACGGCGCTTTTTTGGATTGTCCAAACGTTTTGGGAAGTTTTTTCAAAAAAAGTGTTTTTACCTATGATTATCCGCGGGAAATGTCCCCTAACGGCCTGAAAGGCCAGAAGCATCCAGCCCAGGGCAACGCCCTGGGTACCGACGACAAAAAGTAACTTCCGCCCCGAAGGGGCAAAAGAACCCAGCCTAGGGCAACGCCCTGGGTACAAAACGCCTAGAGCAACCATCGCCCCGAAGGGGCAAAAGCATCCAGCCCAGGGCAACGCCCTGGGTACCGACGACAAAAAGTAACTTCCGCCCCGAAGGGGCAAAAGAACCCCGCCTAGGGCAACGCCCTGGGTACCGACAACAAAAAAGTAACTTTCGCCCCGAAGGGGCAAAAGAACCTAGCCCAGGGCAACGCCCTGGGTACAATTCAATGGTCTATACATTTTGCCGCCCTGAAGGGGCAAAAGAATTAATTTTGAATGCTTTTGCCCCTTCATGGCGCGAAATGATGCGTGGCCGAATAAACCCAGGGCGTTGCCCTGGGCTGGGTGCTCTTTGCCCCTTCGGGGCGTTCCTCTCTGGCACAGTTTCATACTTGCGAAACTTATGTAATTAATAAATCCTAACCCTGAATCTCTGTTTTGGCTTAGTACTCCATTGAACTTGATATGTATAACCTCTTTCAGTATCAAGTAAAATGAAGGTGTACATGTTTTTTGTTGGATATAGTTCAAATCTTCCAGGATGAAGCTGGCTTTCTCCCCAAACCAAAGAAGTTTCATTTATAGGAACCTCCATCGCATCAGAACTTTTATTCATTTCATACTGAACCTGCCAAATCGCTCCAGTTGCAGTATCCAACTTAATTAAATTGTAAATATTTTCTGTCTGATACAACTTAAAACGAGGGTGATTATGCGTGGCTATGTTCTCAAGATTGTCTGCAATATAATAAGCGTAATCAATAAAAATACTATCCTTTGGAGAAAGAATACTTTTCTTTACCATTGTTGTATCTATGGCTGATACCATAGTCGTATCTTGTGCCATAGTGTAGAAATATGCGCATAAGGCTAACAGAATGATTGCGATTGTTCGTTTCATGATTATTATCATTATTATATTAAAAAAAATACAATAGGTTTTTTGTTAGAGACACGTTCTTATCGCTCGATGAACCGGGTGTTGAAGAGCTGCCATCCGACGGTCAGGCCGACGCCCCAAGGGTTCTGGGGGGAGTTGTTGTGCGACAGGTAGGCGCTGGCGACGATGGTGGAGAAGCGTCCGACGATGGAGAGCTCCTCGATGAGGCCGAGACGGCTGAAATAGTGGCCGTAGTAGGGACGGTAGGCGTCGTCCTGCAGGATGGGGCGGAGGGGAAGGAAGGCGTAGCCCTCGAGCCGGACGGAGAAGATGCTGGAGAGGTTATAGACGGGGATGAGGCCGGCTGCGACGTACTTGTTTGAGCGGAAGAAGCTGTTGTAGGTGAAGGTGGACGAGGCGGTTGGCGTGAAGGCGTTGGCCTGCATGAGGGTGGCTGTGAAGTTCTGCGCCAGGTTGCGCGACGAGTAGAAGACCTCGGCATAGGTGCCGAGCGTGAACTTGTCCGAGAGGGGCATGTAGCGATGGTCCTTGAAGACGACCTGCAGCCAGCTGACGGGCGAGACGTCGATGGGCGGCTTCAACGACGACGGCGCACGAGGGACGTCGGAGGGCGTGTAGGTGTTGGTGCCCGAGAAGACCTGCGCCAGGACGTACTGTTCGCGGCCTTTGGTGGCATACTGCGGGCTGTTGAGCGAGTTCTGTCCGAAGAAGACCGAGCCGCCGAAGAGCTTGTAGTCGTTGGTGCTGTAGAGGGGGTTCTGCAGGTCGAGGGTGCCGCCGGGGACGTAGGTGTCGATGATGCGTCCGATGCCGATGCCGAACTCGGCCTTCTGCTGCGAGAGGAACGGCAGGGCGGTCTTGAGCTTGAGGAACGACTCGCGTTCCTTGTTTAAAGCGGGCTCGGACGAGCCGGAGAAGAGGTAGTCCTGCTTGTAGTAGTCGATGGTGGAATAGGCTCCGAGCAGGCGTACGGAGATGGGCATCTCGTCGGTCAGGAAGTTGAGGCGCGCCATCAGCTGGACGTTGTTGTAGGTACGTCCGAGCTGTCCGTCGAGCAGCAGCTCGGTTGAGCGCCTCCCGAGGTGGTTGAAGTAGAAGCCGTAATAGACCTGGCTGATGTTGCCCGTCGAGAGTGCGCCGCCCAGCATGAGCGAGATGTTGTCCTCGAGGGTGACGTCGAGCTGCAGGTCGTACGAGCGGTCGAAGGGGTTGTAGATGGCTGTGGGTCGGATTTCGGATATGCTGTTGTCGGACAGCAGGCGGAAGTAGGCCTGCCGCAGCTCGTCGAGGGTGAAGTATTCGTCGTCGCTACTGCGGATCTCGTTCTTGATGTAGAGCCTCTGCTCGTCGGTAGCGCCTCGGACGTAGATGTTGCGGAAGCGGATTTCGGGGAACGACGCCTTGAAGGCCTCTCGCCGCGCGCGGATGGTGTCGAGGGGTACGGTACGGGGGACCTTGCCACGGATGCTGTCGAGGAGCTCGATGGTGGTCTGGTAGCCCAGGTCGTGCAGCTCCTGCACCTTGTGGAAGTCCAGCAGGCTCACCTCGCCCTTGAGGTCGAACTTCATCAGTATGCCGTTGGTGTCGGGCAGGACGTACTCCGTGCGGGCCATGATCATGGTCTCGAGCTGCCCGATGACGTCGTCGGGTGCCGGACGCTCCTGTCCCGAGGCGACGACGCTACCGATGATGAAGTCTGGGTGGAACTCGTCCTTCATCACGTCGGCGGGGAAGTTGTTGAAGATGCCGCCGTCGTAGGCCAGCTCGCCGTCCACCTCGATGGGTTTGAAGACGAAGGGGAACGTCATGGAGGCGCGTACGGCGTTGCCCAGGTCGCCGTGGTCGAAGATGACGGGCCGTTTCTCATAGACGTTCGACGCCACGCATCGGAAGGGCACGAACAGTTTGTCGAAGTCGCCCTCGCAAGCCGCCGTAGGCTGGGCGAATGTCTCCATGAACATCAGGTTCATATAGACGGGGTTGATGAGGTTGGTGGGCAGCGAGGGCGCGAAGGCGACGCTGTCGGCGGCGAGGTTGGCGCGGACGGTAAGGAATTCCGGCGTGGGGTCGTTGCGCTTGATGTAGTAGAGGTTATTTTCGTCGAGCGAGCCCGTGTAGGCGCGGTGGAACTCGGGCGAGGCGATGAAGTCGACCATCTCGCGCGGCGAGTAGCCCATGGCGTAGAGCGACGCCACGATGGCGCCCATCGAGGTGCCCGCCACATAGTCAATGGGTATGCCGTTGTCCTCCAGCGCATGGATGATGCCGATGTGCGTAAGGCCCTTGGCGCCTCCGCCGCTCAGCACCAGCCCAACGCTCTGCGCCGGCAACGCCGTGCAGATGAGTATCGTCAGCAAGTAAGCAACCGCTCTTTTCATCGTCCGACAGGAATTCGGCTGCGAAGATAGTGAAAAGCCGATGAAAAAGCAAAAATTTTTGCGGAAACATTTTTTTCTGAATGATTCCAGGGTGGTTCGACAAATCAGCTTCCGGCGTTTATTTGTGGAATCTTGACTATGTCTTCTTTCGGCGGCTCGCCCTCCCCCGCCGCCTTTGGAAGCACTTGACCTGAGTGAAAAAATGTTGTCCCGTGCGCTCTGTTTACCACAAGACCCCCCTTAAATTCCCGAAAGAGATTGTCCGTATTACAAATTCATAGGAGCCATAAGAAAAAGAATGGTTTATATCAAACAGTAACGTCCGGCTAAGACGAGAAGGGGATTTGACTTCGTCTTCGTCCGTCGCGACTCGGCAAAGCTGATGCAAGCATCGCTTTACTCTCGCTACTCCGTCCGTTGCAATCCCCAGCTAAAGGACAGAGCTAATGACGAGGGATTATAAATCCCTCTATACAAAGTGGCCGGATAGCAGATTCGCCCGAACGGGCGTATGTACCTCCATAGCGGCCTGCTTTAGCCATGATGCCGATTGCGCCCGTTCGCTCAATCCATGCCATAACAGACAAAACAAAGTTGTTGCTACCTGCAGCATTCCTAATTGTATCGAATTCGGTACAATTAAAAACAGGGTTATACAACATCTCCCATTCACCGAGATATTCAATAGTACTCTTCAAGCTTGTCTGTCCGTTGAATCCATATTCTATTTGTCTTTCAATATTCTGCCAAGCAAAGTGTCCTTATACCAATACCTTGTCAACGGCAACATCTCATACTCGGGCAGGCTCTCCAAGTATTCCAACTCAAACACTAGACGAGGCTCCTCATCGTTCGACTCTGGATGAATCTCTGCCTTGTTGCCGATACGAGCCACACGAATCAGGTACAAGTCACGAACACCCTTTTCCTTAATGTAGGGCATGAAGTAGTAGAGCTTATTGATGGCAACTGTTGATGGGAAGGTTTTTGTCTTTCCAGTATAATAAACCTTCGTAGGCTCATTTTTCAAAAAGTACTCTTCGTTGTCCTTCTTTACTAAGCCAATAAGCAAATGTTTTGTAGGGTCGAGTATATACTGCTTCTTGGGACGGTTTACCACCAAAGGTTTTTCCTCGTCGGCAAACAGGCCCAAGTCAAGCATCGGCTTTGCATCGCGAGCCGTAAAGATGGGCTTTGTGGATACAGGTGCCTCATCGTATATGAACTGATAAAGGCTCTTACCTATCTGCTCCACAATACCACACACCAGAGCATTTCCCATTAGGAAAGCTCTGCGACCGTCGGACACCTCAGGATGCAACGTGTGGTTGTCTGGGAACATGTTCATGCGCTCCAATTCAATGGGAAGCAATCGGCGGTAACGCCCAGACTTGGTTTTAACTACGTGCTTGAAACGTGAAGGTGCCGTCCCTCCCTCGCCTGTAATGATGGTGCGTGATGGTTGGTCGAGGTAGTCAGGGAAAGCCATACCACCTTCAGAGAACATGTATTTATAGCCCTCCTTAGATACTCGCTCAATCTTCTTTGCCCCCTTTTCATACTCCCATCTGGGCAGTTCTTCTTCGGAGATAAAGAATTCTTCCGGTACGAAGTATTCATCCACCAGATTTCCTCCTAATGTCTGACGTGGTCCGTCAAAGACAGGTTCAGCATCAACGGAATAGACATGGCGGTTCATCATCATGCCGGCATTACCAAACGGGCTGTCTTTTTTCTCCTTATTAAATCCGGCTGAGACTTCCTGCGGAGTACCCTTGATGTCAAACTCGGACACCGTACCCCCCTTGGCTCGGAACTCAAAAGCCTTTGCCATTACGCCGTCAAATTCTACCCAGTCTGCCATCTGTTCAATCTTCCGGGCAACGACGGAATCCTTTTGATAGCCTACAATATATGTTCTGCGTCTGCGCTGGGGCATACCATAGTCGGCGGCATTAATGATGCGCCACTCGACAATATAACCCAAGTCGGCGAGCGATGCCAGAATGATGGCAAAATCGCGTCCACGCTGAAGGGCTGGTGAATTCAGTAGTCGGTCAACATTCTCAAAGAAAACATACTGAGGACGCTTGTCTCCTTTCTCCAGAAGAATGCGATAAATCTGCCACCATAGAACGCCCTTCTTACCTTCTATTCCGCCAGAACGGCTCAGCGTTGCTGCAACAGAATAGTCCTGACAGGGAAATCCTCCGACCATTAAATCATGGTCAGGAATCTCGCTTGTCGGAACCAAATTGATGTCTTTGTTGGAGTGTCCCTTTGAACCGAATCGCGCACAATAGACCAGCGATGCGTCCTGATGTTGTGTTGAGGGTTCCCATTGGTTGTTCCAGATGGTTTCATAGGCATCCGACGCCCCTTCAAGTCCGATGCGGAAACCTCCCACACCGGCGAATAATTCAACAACCCTTATTTTATGCTGTTTCTTTGTCATTTATAGGTAGTCTATCGATTTCAATTTGTTAGCAATATATGAACCTTTAAGCCAAAAGAATTGAGGTAACATTTTTATGCCATTGACTTTTTCTGTTTTGGCTTCGTCTCGAGAATCATCAGCACCTCCTCTGAAAAAAACCTGATAATTGGCACTCTTTGGAAAATTGGGCGAACCCATAAACGAGCCACTATTATTCTTTCGCTTGTTTCCCTTTCTATCGTAAAGGTACTCCCACTTCAGGGTTTTCTGGTGAATAAGGTTGCGTGAGTCTTCCCACGTTCGTTTAACCTCATTTTCTATGAACTCATCATCAAACGCAAAACGCTTGAACCCTTCAAAAGTGGTCTTTGCCGAATCATTACTGTCGTGCTCACAGAAAACAGGGCAAAGAAAACTATGTTCGCAGAAATATGAATAGACATCGGATTCATGAAAAACCAAGTCTTTGTCTGACCATTCTTCGAAATCGATATGCCTTAATTTCATATCCTCCGTTCTACCGCCTGTGGAAGTTATGGTTATAGTCTTTGCAATAATACCAGCTTTTGTGAAATCCGAGATTTGGTTCAGTTTTCTACAATCTGCATCGAACATTTTTATAACGCATAATGCGCCAAAGCTTTTGTTTGAGATTTCAGCCTCTACACTCAATAATTCTTTTAGCTGCGAAAATGTTTTACCTTTGAATTTTTCCGATATCAGATGACAACGAGCATCTAATTGGGCAAAACTGGAGAACGATTCCTTTAGCGCTATTTCTGTATGAGCTCGGCTTTTGTCAAAATGTCCACGTACGATATAATCGACAAATGTCTGTTTAAGACGATAACGGGGTTTTTGATACGAACCTGTGGATTTTTTTTTGAATGCAGGTACCAATTCAATCAAGAGAAGATTGGGACGCAAAACGTGGGTAAAACCAACAAGTCGTTTGTTCCTTTCTTCTACATCCGAATATTCGTCATAAACATTTTGAAGATAATCGCGTACTATCTCCCAATCGTTACGAAGCTTTGCACGTTCCTCTTCTGAGAATGTATTATAGCAATAATCAACAATCTGGAACTCAGCATATGAAGAAGCCGGAACAACGTCATATGATTTATACTCGTAAAAGACAATCAAAAGGTGTTCGGACTTTTCCCAAAAATGAGAGGAGCTGAAGTCTGTTTGAATGGTTGGCTCTAAAGTTACACCTGTTATACTAATGCCTTCTTTAGCTCCCAAATAAATATTGTAAGCTGCGCCGACCTTCCCTTTAACTTTTGCCAGATCAGATTTGGGAACTCTGACGCCAGTGGTTTTTAATTCGGTTAGAACTCCATCAATCTCAATATCGCACTCCTGTTTACTGTCTCGTGCATATCCAAAGACCGACTGTTCAATCACGTCACCAGCTATGCCTGTGATTTTCTCGCTTTTCTCTGTACGAGCAAATTGATGGGATGAGTCAACCTCGCCAAGCGTCTTGCCCTTCACACTTTCCAAGAGAGTATGAACATATTGTTTAGTGAATTTTCTGTCGTCGGAAACTGCCATAACAAAAATGAGTATTACTGATAATCACATCCACGCCTTCCCGTTCGGGCGGATTTGCAATCCGGCCGCGTTGAGTAGAGGGATTTGACTTCGCCTTCGTCCGTTACGACTCGGCCATTCAAGTAAACTTGATGGCTCTCGCTGCTCCGTCCGTTGCAATCC
>Ga0129306_1000221_pt1 | contig 100319 bp, 95 predicted proteins | sample P827metagenome_FD_94438 | JGI IMG/M metagenome (GOLD analysis project Ga0129306, IMG submission 94438) | Capybara group fecal microbial communities from Wisconsin, USA - P827 metagenome | ecosystem: Host-associated > Mammals > Digestive system > Large intestine > Fecal | place: USA: Wisconsin...
ATTCATAGCGAATAGTGTTGGCACCTGCCTTTCGGTTTTGTCTGGACAACTCAACCGTACCACAGGCCAGCCCTATTCGCTACTTTTATTTCCTTTTGTAACACATCATTGTACAACCTACAGTAAACTAATTATTTGAGTATACTTCGCTATTGAGAAATAGAAGCCCTTATGCTACAATAAAAATTGTTGCATGGGCTTCTTTCTCATAGCGGGAAAGGAGCTCTATTATGGGCAAGAGCCTGAAAGGCCGGGAATGCGGCAAGGGTATCTGCCAGAGAAAGGACGGTTTATACAGCGCAAGATTTGTAAACAAACAGGGTAAGCGAACCGTAAAATGCTTTTCGACTTTACCGGAAGCGCGGAATTGGCTGGAAGATGCAAAATATGCAGACAAGCATGATAATCTGTATGTTCCATCAGATATGACGGTGGATACATGGTTTGAATATTGGATTGAAAACATCGTTGGTGATTTGGCTCCTAATACCCGGAGAAATTACCGTGAAAGATATAGACACAATGTTCAGCCTGTGATTGGCGGTATGCGTATGGAAGCTGTCAAGCCGATGCACTGTAAGATGGTTTTGAATCGCATGGAGGACAAGTACGCAGGATCTACAATCCGGCAGACCTATATCGCCATGGGAACCATGTTTCGGTCCGCACTTATGAATGCTTTGATTGCAAAACATCCCATGGATGGTGTAAGATACACAAAGCCTGTCCGTGCTGTGGATGACATCAAGTTTCTAACGGTGGAAGAACAGCAGAAATTTCTGGAAGTGGCAAAGCGGTCACACAATTATGCGCAGTATGCGCTGATCCTGGAAACAGGATTGCGTACCGGCGAGTTGGTTGGTTCGACATGGGATGCCATCGACTGGAAGAAACGGACGCTGACAATCAATAAAACTCTGGAATACCGACATAATCAGAAGTTCTGGCGGGCTGGGCCTCCCAAGACGCAGCAAAGCTATCGTACCATTCCGTTGACGAATCGTGCTTATGAGATTCTGCAGGAGGTGCAGGCGAGAGCGTGTGAGAGGAAAGAGTCACCTCTGCTGGATCAGACTTTAGAGTACATGGATCGGCGTACCGGAGTAAAAGCAAATCTTGTAATGCGCGATCTTGTTTTCATCAATTGGAGAACGGGAGAGCCAGCAAAAAACAGTTCTTATGATACCCATTTATACAAGCTGTGTGACGAGGCCGGAATCAAGCGGTTCTGTATGCACGCGCTGCGGCACACTTACGCCACCAGAGCGATCGAGAGCGGAATGCAGCCGAAGGTGCTTCAAAAGCTGCTTGGTCATGCGAGCATCAAGACAACCATGGACAGGTACGTTCATGTAACTGATGATTCCATGTCAAAGGCTGTCTTACAGTTTGAGCAGAATCAGAAAATACAAAATGGTACAGTAATGGTACAGTAGAGGCCATTACGAACCGCCGAAACCATTGAAAATAAAGGAGATATAGGGAAATATGAAACTAGGTATCGTGGGTCTGCCCAACGTGGGCAAGAGCACCCTGTTCAACGCCATTACCAACGCCGGCGCCGAGAGCGCCAACTACCCCTTCTGCACCATCGACCCCAACGTGGGTATGGTGGCGGTGCCCGACCACCGTCTGGACAAGCTGTCTGAAATGTACCACCCCAAGAAGACCACCCCCGCTGTCATTGAGTTTGTGGACATCGCCGGGCTGGTAAAGGGCGCCTCCAAGGGCGAGGGCCTGGGCAACAAATTCCTGGGCAACATCCGCATGACCGACGCCATTGTCCATGTGGTCCGCTGCTTCGACGACGAGAACGTCATCCATGTGGAGGGCTCCACCGATCCTCTCCGGGACATCGACACCATCGACCTGGAGCTGATCATGGCCGACCTGGAGATGGTGGAGCGCCGTATCGACAAGGCGAAGAAGGCCGCCAAAGGGGACAAGAAGTTCCTCCAGGAGGCCGCTGATTTCGAGGGTCTGCGGGACTGGCTCAACGACGGCAAGTCCGCCCGGTCCTATGAGGCGGTGGACATCGCGGAGGAGTACCCTGACTGCGAGCTGCTGTCCCTGAAGCCGGTCATCTACGCAGCCAATCTGGACGAGGATGGGTTTGCCGATCCCGAAAGCGTGGAATACTATAAGCTGGTGGAGCAGCGGGCAAAGGAGCAGGGCGCCCAGGTCATCCCCGTGTGCGCCAAGCTGGAGGCGGAGATCGCCGAGCTGGAGCCCGAGGAGAAGAAGATGTTCCTGGACGACCTGGGCATTGCCGAGTCCGGCCTGGACCGGCTGGTGAAGGCCAGCTACACCCTGCTGGGCCTGATCTCCTACCTGACCTCCGGCGAGGACGAGTGCCGCGCCTGGACCATCAAGCGTGGGACCAAGGCGCCTCAGGCCGCCGGTAAGATCCACTCCGACTTCGAGCGGGGCTTCATCCGGGCCGAGGTGGTGTCCTACGAGGATCTGATGGCCTGCGGCACCATGGCCGCAGCCCGGGAGAAGGGCCTGATCCGCTCCGAGGGCAAGGAGTACATCGTCCAGGACGGCGATATCATTCTGTTCCGGTTCAACGTGTAAGGGGATATGTTGTGAGCATCTATCTGGACCTGTTTCTGACCTTTGCGAAAATGGGAGTCTGCACCTTCGGCGGCGGCTACGCCATGCTGCCCATCCTCCAGCGGGAGGTGGTGGAGAAGAAAGGCTGGGCCACCAACGAAGAGCTCACCGACTATTACGCCATCGGCCAGTGTACTCCCGGCATCATCGCGGTGAATACCGCCACCTTTATCGGCTATAAGTATAAAGGTGTGCCGGGCGGCATTCTGGCGACCCTGGGTGTGGTGGCGCCCTCCATCGTCATCATCACTGTCATCGCCGCGTTCCTGACCAATTTTGCCGACATCCCGGTGGTGCAGCACGCTCTGGTGGGAGTCAACGCCTGCGTGGTGGCGCTCATTGCCTCCAGCGTCATCAAGCTGGGCAAGTCCACGGTCAAGGACGCGGTCACCTCGGCCATCTTTCTGGCGGCGCTGGTGCTGGCTTTCTTTGTGGGCCTGTCGCCCGTCATCCTCATCGTCTGTGCGGGTGTGGTGGGCTATGTGGCCCGCCGGCTGGTGAAGTTGTCCGGGGGAGGTGCGGAGAAATGATCCTGCTGCGCCTGTTTTTCGAGTTTGCCAAGACCGGCCTCTTCGCCGTGGGCGGCGGCCTGGCCACCATCCCCTTCCTCCAGGACCTGGGCGCCCGTACCCAGTGGTTCAGCGACGCGGATCTGACCACCATGATCGCCGTGTCCGAGTCCACCCCCGGGGCCATGGGCGTCAACATGGCGACCTATGTGGGCTATACCACCGCTGGCATCCCCGGAGCCGTGGTTGCCACGCTGGGGCTGGTGTTCCCCTCCATTGTGGTCATCATTGTGATTGCCGGCTTCCTGCAAAAGTTCCGCCAGTCCAAGACGGTGGACGCGGTCTTTTACGGCCTGCGCCCCGCCTCCACCGCCCTCATCGCCTCCGCGGGCCTGACAGTGGCCACCGCGGTGCTGATCACGGTGGGCGGACTGGAGGAGCACCTCTTCACCGTCCACTGGCCCGCCCTGCTTCTGGCAGTGGCCGTGTTCGTGTGCCTGCGGTATACCAAGCTGAAAAAGCTTCACCCCATCGTGTTTATCGGCATCTCCGCCCTGGTGGGTGCGGTGTTCCGGTTTTGATCCGTAAAAAAACCTCCGCCTACGGGCGGAGGTTTTTGTGTTTCCGGTTGTGTTTCAATCAGTACCGCCGTACCACGGCCACCACCTTGCCGATGATCTCGGCTTGGGTGCCGTCGATGGGCTCGTAATCCGGGTTCTCGGGCAGCAGCCAGGTCTGGCCGTCCTTCCGGCACAGGGTCTTCACCGTGGCCTCGTCCTCAAACAGGGCGACCACGATCTCCCCGTTGTGGGCGTCCTGCTGGCGGTGGACCACAACCAGGTCTCCGGGCAGGATGCCGGCGTTCAGCATGGACTCGCCCCGGACCCGCAGGGCGAAGTGCTCCCCGGACAGCCCGTTGGTGTCGAAGGTGAGGTAGTCCTCGATGCATTCCTGAGCCAGGATAGGGGAACCGGCGGCCACATTGCCCAGGATGGGGACCTGGTTGGCGTGGGGGTCCGTTTCCTCGGCCACCGGGCCCAGAGAGGCGCCGGGAAGAGAGATGGCCCGGGTCTTGCCCTCGGCCTTGACGATGACGCCGGCCTCCTCCAGCCCCTTCATGTGGAAGTGGACGGTGGAGGGGGATTTCAGTCCGACCGCCGCGCCGATCTCCCGGACGGAGGGGGGATAGCCGTGATCGGTGGTGAAGGCCAGGATATAATCATAAATCTGCTGCTGCTTTGCGGTCAATTTGGCCATAGGAAAGCTCCTTTCGCGCAGACGGTGGCAAATCAATTCTTGGGTGTATTTTATCATACATTTGTGCGAATGTCAAACGAATGTTCTTTCCCAAAACAACAAAATCCGTAAAAAAGCCGCCCGCTGCGGAATGCCGCGGCGGGCGGTATGACTGTTGCTACGCTCAGAGGAGCGGGGCACCCTCCCGCTGAAGGCGGAGCCGGGCGTCGTAGAACCCGGCGCGGGACACGGAGCGGTAGGGCGTGAGCCAGAGGAACACCGGCAGGGTGACCAGATCGGTGAGAACCGCGGTCCCCACTCCGCCGGAGACAGAGCTGTACAGGACGAACAGGTCGTTCTGAGCCTGGGTCAGCCCGAGAAAGCCGACGGGCGCTCCGCTCCGCCAGAGGGAGTAGTTGGCCAGCAGCTCGGGCAGTTCCGCTGCAGGGAAGGCGGCCAGAGTCTGGAAAAAACCCGCGTGCCACAGGGCGGCAACCAGTACCAGGGCGGCCAACGCCAGGGAGAGCAGGCTCCAGCCCACGAAGGAAAACTCCAGCTTGAACAGCTCCCACTTCCAGCCCCGGGTCAGCTCCACGCTGCGGCGAACGGCGGCGCCGCCTCCGTCGTTGGGACTGTCGGCCAGCAGATAGGGAGCCAGGGAATAGCGCAGCGTAATGGCCCAGACGGCGGCGGACAGCCCGACGACCAGAAGGAGCACCAGGGGATAGAGCAGGGCGGAGTTCAGCAGCAGGGAAGCGTATACCAGCGGGAATACCGCCACGATGCTCAGAAGCACAGACCAGCCCATGATCCGCCCCAGGATGCTCAGCTCCATCAGAATGACCCGGCCTGCCACGGAGAAACCCTGAAGCAGGGACCCCAGTCCCGGGTCCAGCCGGCGGCTGGTCCACAGGGACCACAGGTCGAAGCTGAATTGGACGATGACCACATAGAGGGACATGAGGATGCTGCAAAACAGGGAGACGGTAAAAGCCGCCTCCTCATTGGTCAGAAAAGGGATCAGCTGGTTGGGCAGATAAGACAGGCCCGTGGTCATCAGGAAATAGACCAGCGCGACCACCCAGAAGCGGGGGCGGGTAAGGCCCATGGCCTCCCTGGCCCGTCGTTTCAGTTCCTTGCGGTCGATTTCCATAAGCGGCAAAACTCCAATCTGTTTCTATCTGGAAAAATCAGGCGCATTTCTGCGGTGGGAGGGACCTCAGCTGTCCCACTTGTCCATGACCTGGCGCAGCTGGTCGGCCAGCCGGGCCAGATCCTTGTTGGGACGGCCACGGCTGCGGCTGATGAGCAGCTCCAGCTCCTTGGACACACCCTGCAGGCGGACATAGGCGGGGGAGGCGGCGGAAGCGCCGCCGAACTTGGGCTTGGTCTCCAGCACCACACCCTTGGCCAGCATGGTGTTGGCCGCCAGATCGTAGACTTCCTCGTACAGGGGTGCGTGGGCAGGGATGCCCCGATCGTTCAAGGTGTCGGCAAACAGCTCGGTGACGGGGGCGTCGCCGTGGACCACGAAGACCTGCTCCGGCTTGGGGGAGAAATGCTCGGCCCAGGCGATCAGGTGGTCCCGGTCAGCGTGGGAGGAGAGGCCCTTGAAATTGATGATCCGGGCACGGACGGCGATCTCCTCGCCGAAGAGCTTCACGGTCTTGGCTCCCTCCAGCAGACGGCGGCCCAGGGTGCCCTCCCCCTGGTAGCCCACAAAGACCACGGCGCACTCGGGGCGCCACAGGTTATGCTTCAGATGGTGGCGGATGCGGCCGGCGTCACACATGCCGGAGGCTGAAATGATGATCTTGGAGGTCCTGTCGGCGTTCAGAGCCTTGGACTCCTCCGAAGTCTGGGACAGGGTGAGGCCCGGGAAGGTGAACAGATCCTCGCCTCCCTGGAGGACGGCGATGGCCTCCTCGTCCAGGTAGCCCCGGAGGTCGCCGGCATAGATCTTGGTGGCCTCGGCGGCCAGGGGGCTGTCCACGCAGACGGTGAAGTTGGGCACCGTCTTGACCAGACCCTCGTTTTTGATCTCACGCAGGAAGTAAAGCAGCTCCTGGGTGCGGCCTACGGCAAAGGAGGGGATGATGATGTTGCCCCCCTTGGAGAACACGTCGTCGATGAGGGCGGCCAGAGCCTCGGTGTAGCTCTCGGGGGGCTCGTGGTTCCGGTCGCCGTAGGTGGATTCCATAACCACATAGTCGGCCTGGTCCAGGAACGCGGGGTCCCGGATGACGGGCTGGTCCACGTTGCCCAGATCGCCGGAAAAGACGATCTTTTTCGTCACGTCGCCCTCGGTGGCCCAGATCTCCAGCGCGGCGGAGCCCAGCAGATGGCCCGCGTCGTTGAACCGGACCTTGACTCCCTCGCACAGCTCGAAGGTCTCGCCGTACTCATAGGTGCGGATGAGCTGAAGAGCCGCCTCGGCGTCGGCCACGGTGTACAGGGGCTCCACCTCCTCCCGGCCGGCCCGCTTGCCCTTCTGGTTCTGCCACTGGGTGTCGCTCTCCTGGATGTGGGCGGAGTCCCGCAGCATGATGGACATGAGCTGCCCGGTGAGACGGGTGGTGATGATCTGGCCGTTAAAGCCCTCCTTGACCAGCAGGGGGATGCGGCCGGAGTGGTCGATGTGGGCATGGGTGACCAGTACATAGTCGATATAGCCGGGGGCGAAGTCCAGCGCGTTGTCATCGTGTTCATCCCGGCCTTGCTGAAGGCCGCAGTCGATGAGGATCTTGGTCCCGTTGACTTCCAGACAGTGGCAGCTGCCGGTGACCGCGTGGGCCGCGCCGAAAAAGGTCAGTTTCATCAGATATGCTCCTCCCTTGATCGAAATGGAAAAGTTGTTCTTATTGTACACCCTGCCGGGAGGAAATTCCACACCTAATTGTAAACATTGCGTAAAAGGGGGACGTACGCCTCCTCATGGGGACCGGGGCTTTCGGTCCGTTGGCGGGAAAACATGGCATAAACGGTACCGGACGCGCCATAGGATGGAGAAACGGGAAGGGGGGAAGCATATGGCATATGAGGAGGAGCGGCTCCGTCCTGGGGCGCCCCATCAGGTGGTGCTGGAGGACCGGGAGCAGCTGACCATCTCCGGTGTGGAGGAGGTGGAGAGTTTTGACGAGAACTCCATTCTGCTGTCCACCGCCTGCGGCGGTCTGGAGGTCCAGGGGGAGGGACTGCACATCGAAAAGCTGTCTCTGGACGGCGGGGACCTGAAGGTGGACGGGACCGTCAACGCCCTGATCTATGAGCCCAGGGGCCGGGAACGGGGCGGTCTGCTCAGCCGCCTGCTGGGCGGATGACCATCGACGTGATCCAGCAGGGCAGAGCCCTGTGTCAGGCCCTGCTGCTGGGGGCGGTCCTGGGGATGCTGTACGACCTGTTCCGGATCCTCCGGGTCCGGGTGAAGGTCCCTCTGCTGGGACCGGCGCTGGACCTGCTGTTCTGGATCGTGGCCACGCTGACCCTCTTTCTCTGGTCCCAGGAGGCCTGGGGCGGCCGCATCCGGCTGTACGGAGCTGTGTTCTGCGTGGTGGGCGGAGGGGTCTATTTCTGGGGCCTCAGCCGGTTTTTCCTGTGGTTGGGCTACCGGATGGCCGACGGGGCGGCCATCCTTTTGGGGATTTTGACGGTTCCAATGCGGGTCCTTCTGGCCATTTTGAAAAAAATCAGAAAACTTGGAAAAAACACCTTTCTTTTCGGCGGGAAATGGTATAGAATAAAGCATAAAACTGGGGGCATGGAGCAAGCGTTCCGGCGGCGTGCCGCCCGGGAGAGAGGAGAGGGGTCTCATGCGGTTCAAACAGGCCGGTTTTTTGACGAAGATCGTAGTGCTGGCTTTGCTGATCTATATGACCACCTCTCTGTTGGATCTCCGGGGCCAGATCCAGGCCACCCAGAGCCAGCGGGACACTTTGGCCCAGCAGGTGGCCGACCAGCGTCTGGAAAATCAGGAGCTGGCCGACGCCATCGAGCACAGCGACGACCCTGAGATGCTGGAGCGGGTGGCCCGGGAGAAAGGCTATGTGAAACAGAACGAGGTCCTGTTTTTTGACGTGGCCAACTAAAGAGAGAGTCTTTTGCCCCGGGCGCGGTTGTGTGCGGGTCCGGGCAGAGGGAAATTTACAAGGAGGATATTTCGGTCGCTTATGGAGTTTGGTGTTGGGTCCATTTTGGACGGGAAGGTTACGGGAATTACAAAATTTGGCGCTTTTGTGGCGCTGCCGGACGGCAGGTCCGGACTGGTCCATATTTCGGAGATTGCTTATTCCTATGTGAATGAGGTTTCCGACCATCTGCACGAGGGGCAGGAGGTCAAGGTGAAGGTCATCGGTATTGACCAGGCCAACCGGATCAACCTGTCCATCAAGCAGGTCGCTCCGCCCCCCCAGCGCACCCCGCGACCGGCGGCCGGCGGCGGCCAGCGTCCCGGCGGCGGCCGTCCTCACCAGAGCGGTCCCCGGCCCATGGGCTATGTCCGTCAGGCTCCCAAGGAACCCACCGACTTCGAGGACCGTTTGAAGCAGTTTATGCAGTCCTCGGACAGCAAGCTGTCTGAGCTGCGCTATATTGAAAAGAAGGGCGGGAACCGCCGCAGCGGCGGCGGCGGACGCCGGTAAACAAGACAAAAGGGCTGCCGATTTATTTCGGCAGCCCCTTTTTGCGGCAAAAAAAGACGCCCCTGAGGGCGTCCAGCGTGCGGAGGATCCGCACATAGATCATATTGGATAAGCTGCCAGAATAATATACCATATTTTGACAGGGATGGCAATGGGAACTTTTGTCGAACTCTGGCCAGCGCCCGTGATTTGGAGGAAAATGCTATGCTGATCGTCAACGGGACCGTCCATACCATGGAGGGTCTGACCATTCCCAACGGCTATGTGGCCGTGTCCGGGGGCAAGATCGCCGGGACGGGTCCCATGGAGGAGTGCCCGGAACACTGGGAGGGGGAGCGGGTGGACGCCCGGGAGGGGCACATTCTCCCCGGCTTTGTGGACGCCCACAGCCACCTGGGCATGTTCGGGGACGCTTTGGGCTTTGAGGGGGACGACGGCAACGAGGCCACCGACCCCTGCACCCCCCACCTGCGGGCCATTGACGCCATCAACCCCCTGGACCGCTGTTTTCAGGAGGCACGGGCCGCCGGCGTCACCACCGTCCTTACCGGCCCCGGCTCCGCCAACCCCATCAGCGGCCAGTTTGCCGCCATCAAGACCGACGGCCGCTGGGTGGACGCCATGGTGGTGAAGGCCCCCGTTGCCATGAAGCTGGCTCTGGGAGAAAATCCCAAGTGCGTCTACAACGAGCGCCATGAGACCCCGGTGACCCGGATGGCCACCGCCGCCATCATCCGGGAGAATCTGGCCAAGGCGCTGGAGTACGCCGGGAAGCTGGACCGGGCGGCGGAGGACGAGGATGAGGAGAAGCCCGACTACGACACCAAGCTGGAGGCGCTGCTCCCGGTGGTCCGGGGAGAGCTGCCCGTCCACATCCACGCTCACCGGGCCGACGACATCGCCACCGGCATCCGCATCGCCAAGGAATTCGGTCTGAAGTGCGTCATCGTCCACGGCACCGAGGCCCATCTGATCCCCGAGCTGCTGGAGCAGGAGGGGGTCCCTGTCATCACCGGCCCCTGCCTGGGGGACCGGTCCAAGCCGGAACTGGCCAATATGACCATTGAGTCCCCGGCGGTGCTGACCATGCGGGGGGTCAAGGTGGCCATCTGCACCGACCACCCGGAGGTCCCCGTCCAGCACCTGCCCCTGTGTGCCGCCATGGCGGTGAAGGGGGGTATGAACCCGGAGGCCGCCCTGGCCGCCATTACCATCAACGCCGCCCAGATCGCTGGTATCTCCGACCGGGTGGGCTCCCTGGCTCCCGGAAAGGACGCCGACATCGTCATCACCAGCGGCCACCCCATCAACCTGCTCAGCCGGGTGGAGGCGGTGTACATCGGGGGCGTGCGGGTCCACGGATGACGCACAAAGGAGAGTTTAGAAAAAATTCACAAAAACCTATGGCTTTTTTCTGTGGATATGGTATAATAAAATAAAGGCGGGGGAACCCTCCCCTCCCTATACCAGCCCTTCGGGGCGAAAGGAGCGGATAGTATGAAATTCGTGTTTACGGACAAAAAGGTGGACCTGCCCAATGCCATCCATGCTTACGCAGAGAAAAAGGTAGGAAAACTGGACCGTTTCTTTAAGGAGGACGCCACCGCCGCAATCACCTTCAGTGTGGAAAAAGAGCGGCTGAACAAGGTGGAGATCACCATCCGGTCCAGCGGCACCATCTTCCGGGTGTCCGAGAGCACCTCTGATATGCACGCCTCCATCGACGCCGCCGTCACCACTTTGGAGCGGCAGATCCGGAAGAACAAGACCCGTCTGGAGAAGCGGCTGCGTCAGGGCGCTTTTGAGCGGGCCTTGGATGCGGCAGAGGTCTCTTCCTTCGCTCCTGACGAGCCGGAAGAGGGCGAGTACAGCATCGTCCGCAGCAAGACCTTCCCCATCAAGCCCATGACCCGGGACGAGGCTATCCTGCAGATGAATCTGCTGGGCCACAGCTTCTTCGCCTTCAAGGATGAAGAGGCCGACGGCGCCTTTGCCGTGGTCTACCGCCGCTACGACGGGGATTACGGTCTGATCGAGGACGAGCAGTAAATATTGAATTTATTACGGGGAGCGGCGTAGGCCGCTCCCCGGTTTTTTCGGGATCGGAAAAGAGAAATACTGTCAACCGGGCCGCTCTCCGGTTGACGTTTTTTTATTTCCCTACTATAATGAGGACAAACCATTGAGAATTAGGGGAGGAACCGGACATGAGCCGTGAAAAAGTTTTGTCCCTTCTGCTGGAGCGCCCGTCGGAGTACCTGTCGGGGGAGGCGATGAGCCGCGCCCTGGGCATCAGCCGGGCAGGCGTGTGGAAGGCCATCGAGGCCCTGCGTCAGGAGGGGTATGAGATCTCCTCCGCCCCCAACCGGGGCTACCGGCTGGAGTCCGCCCCCGACCGGGTGCGGGAGGGGGAGCTGGCCGGACCGCTGGCGGGCTGTCGGGTGGGTGGGACCCTGGCCTGCCTGGATACCATCGACTCCACCAATACCGAGTGCAAGCGCCGGGCCATGGCGGGAGCGCCTGAGGGTCTGGTGGTGCTGGCCGAAGAGCAGACCGGGGGCCGGGGGCGGCTGGGCCGTTCCTTCCAGTCCCCCAAGGGCTGCGGCCTGTACCTGTCCGCCCTGCTGCGGCCCCGGCTGGAGCCGGCGGCGGTGACTGACTTCACTGCCTGGGTGGCGGTGGCGGTGTGTGACGGCATTGAGGCCGCCTGCGGCGTCCGGCCCCGGATCAAGTGGACCAACGACATTGTGATGAACGGGAAAAAGCTGTGCGGCATCCTGACTGAAATGGGACTGGAGAGCGAGAGCAACGCCTTGGAGTACCTGGTCCCGGGTATCGGCATCAATGTCAACCACAGGCCCGAGGACTTTTCCGAGGAGGTGCGGCCCATCGCCACCTCTCTGACCCAGGAACTGGGGCATCCCGTGCGCCGCTCCCTGCTGGCGGCGGAGGTCATCCGGGCGCTGGACCGGATGTATGCCCATTTCCCGGATAACAAGCAGGAATATCTGGACAAGTATCGCTCCGACTGCATGACCCCGGGGAACCAGGTCCAGCTCATTACCCCCGCCTCCCGGCAGGAGGCCTATGCCCTGGCCATCGACGACGACTTCCGTCTGATAGTGGAGCTGCCGGACGGGACCAGAAAAGCCCTGTCCGCCGGGGAGGTGTCTGTCCGGGGCATGTACGGGTATGTGTGAGAATTCGGAAGCAGAAATTTGAAACTGCTGCCCCCTAGGGCAGCCCACAACTAAAAAACGCCGCTCTGACCATTCGGTCAGGGCGGCGTTCCGTTTTTTATTTAAGCTTCTTGATAGGAGGCAAATTCCTCCGCGCCCGGGTCGTCAAATACCTTTGCGAAGGTCTCGGCGTCCATCGTCTCATGATCCAGCAGGTACCGTGCGGTGAGTTCCAGCTCCCTCCGGCAGCCGTTGAGGATATCCTCGCAGCGGCGGTAAGCCTTGTCCACGATGGCCTTGACCTCCTGGTCGATCTGGCCGGCCACCTCTTCGGAGTAAGAGCGCGCCTGAGCCATGGTACGGCCGATAAAGACCTCGTCGCTCTCGTTGCCGTAGGCGATGGTGCCCAGCTTGTCGCTCATACCGTACTTGGTGACCATAGAGCGGGCGATCTGGGAGGCCTTCTGAATGTCGCTGGAGGCGCCGGTGGAGATGTCCCCCAGCACCACCTGCTCGGCCACACGGCCACCCAGACAGACAGCGATACGCTCCTCCAGCTCCTTCCGGGACAGGTAGGCCTTGTCCTCGCTGGGCAGGGAGATGGTCATGCCGCCGGCGGGGCCCCGGGGGACGATGGTGATCTGATGGACCGGGTCCTGGCTGTCCAGCTGGTGGATGACAATGGCGTGGCCCGCCTCGTGGTAGGCGGTGAGCCGCCGGGCGTGCTCGGTCACCACCCGGCTCTTCTTTTCGGGGCCGGCAATGACCTTCAGCATGGCCTCGTGGAGGTCAGACATGGTGATAAACCGCTTGTCCTCCCGGGCGGCCAGCAGAGCGGCCTCGTTGAGCAGGTTTTCCAGGTCCGCGCCGGTAAAGCCGGCGGTGGCCCGGGCCACCGCGCTGAGAGACACGTCCTCGGCCAGCGGCTTCTTTTTGGCGTGGACCTTCAAAATAGCCTCCCTGCCCTTGATGTCGGGCAGGCCCACATAGATCTGACGGTCGAAGCGGCCGGGCCGCAGCAGGGCGGGGTCCAGAATGTCCTGCCGGTTGGTGGCGGCCAGGACGATGACCCCCTCGTTAGAGCCGAAGCCGTCCATCTCCACCAGCAGCTGGTTGAGGGTCTGTTCCCGTTCGTCGTGGCCTCCGCCCAGTCCGGTGCCCCGCTGGCGGCCCACGGCGTCGATCTCGTCGATGAACACAATGGCGGGGGCGTCCTTCTTGGCCTGGTCAAACAGGTCGCGGACCCGGCTGGCGCCCACGCCCACATACAGCTCCACAAAGTCGGAGCCGGAGATGGACAGAAAGTGGACTCCGGCCTCGCCGGCCACCGCCTTGGCGATCAGAGTCTTGCCGGTGCCCGGAGGGCCCACCAGCAGGACGCCCTTGGGGATCCGGGCGCCCAGAGCGGTAAACTTCTGGGGGTCCCGGAGGAACTCCACGATCTCCTGGAGCTCGGCCTTCTCCTCCTCGGCGCCGGCAACATCCTCAAAGGTGACCTTCTTTCCCTGGTCGGCCAGGGTCCGGGTCCTGGCATGGCCGAACCGGGCGGCCCCCGGGGCGCCGCCTCCGTTCATGCTGGCCATGCGCTGGCGGTAGAGGATGAACAAGAAAACGCCCACCGCCAGCAGGAGCAGGAACTGGGGCAGCATGTTGTACCACCAGGAGCTCTCCAGACCGGGAATGTAGTCATAGCCCTCCAGCGTGCCGGAGGCCAGCTGCTGGTCGATCTCATCCCGGAGGTCGAAATAGAACAGGTAGGGGTCGGCCAGCTGGTAGGTGAGGGTAGAGGTCTGGTCCCCCTGTTCCCGAAGGGTGAGGGTCAGGGTGTTGTCCTCCAGGGTAAAATATTTTACCCGTGACTGGCTGAAATAGATGCGGATCTGGCTGTAATCGGGAGCGTCCTCCTGATCCATGCGCTGGAGGGTGCTGACGGTGAAAAACATCATCAGTACCACCAGCAGGTATAGCATCAGGTCCCGGGGCGTGATTCGTCTCATGGGCAAAAATCCTTTCCGGCGGCAGAAGAGGGACACAGCGGGGTCCGCCAACCCGGTTTTGAAGTGGGAACGGCGCGGTCAGCCGCCGTAGACCTCGGGCTTGAGGATGCCGATATAGGGCAGGTTGCGGTATTTCTCCGCGTAATCCAGTCCGTAGCCCACCACAAAGGCGTCGGGAATGGTAAAGCCGGAGTAATGGACCTTCACCGGCTTCACCCGGCGCTCCGGCTTGTCCAGCAGGGTACACAGGCGGATGGAGGCGGGGTGCCGGTTTTCCAGGATCTTCAGCAGATAGCTCAGCGTGTTGCCGCTGTCCAGAATGTCCTCCACCACAATGATGTGGCGGCCGGAAATGTCCTCGGAGAGGTCCTTGGTGATTTGGACCTGTCCGCTGGAGGTGGTGCCCTTGCCGTAGGAGGACACAGCCATGAAGTCCAGGGTGCAGGGCAGGCGGATGGCCCGGCACAGGTCGGCCATGAAGATAAAGGAGCCACGCAGAACGCTGATGAGCATGATCTCCTTGCCCTCATAGTCCTGCTCAATCTGCCGGGCGATCTCGGCCACCCGGGCCTTCAGCTGCGCCTCGCTGAACAAAGTCTCCTGAATGTCGTTTTCTAACATGGGGACGCTTCCTTTCCAGATGAAGTGTTGTGGTCCGCCGAGGGTCGAATGGTAATGTGCCAGGCGTCGGCGTCCATTTGAGGCAGAAAATCCTCCGCCGGACCCAGCCCCGCTGCGGCGGCGATCCGGTCCCGAAAGACCAGAATGGGCAGGGAGTCCCGGAGGCGGGCGGGGATCTTTTCGTCCACGCACCATTTTTTAACGGTTTTTGTGGGCCGGCCCGGCAGCTTCAGCCGGTCGCCGGTCTGCCGGGAACGGAGGGTGAGGGTGGGTAGCTGTTCCCGGTCCAGCCAGAAGTCATAGGGTTCCTGGGGCTGGCCGCCGTAGGAGGCGGCCTCAGCACGGATCTGCCAGTCGCCTGACCGGAGTTCCCCGGGCAGGGGAAGGAGGACTTCCTCCAGCGTCGGGGCAGAGGATTGGCGGGTCAGCACCAGATTGTCGTACTCCCGTCGGGCGGTGAGCCCGTAGGGCAGGTCCATCCGGGCGGAGGGATCGCTCCCCCGGCACAGCCGGAGCACGCCCTCCAGATGGGCAATGCCGCAGTCCTGGTCCCCCCCGTTGAGCCGGCCGATGAGCTGCCGCACCGCCCGGGAAGCCAGAGGCTCGGGGGCCGTCCCCAGGAGGGAGGCGGAGATGGACAGGCCGCCGTCCAGCGGGAGAGCCTGGTCGGACAGCGCCTGGGCCTGGCCGGACAGATAGTCCTCGTCCGCGCGCAGCAGGGTGGCGGTGCGGGCCAGCCGGGCGGCAAAGCCGGGGCAGACGCCCTCCAGTACCGGTACCGCCTGGTGGCGGATGCGGTTGCGGGCAAAGGCGTCGTCGGAATTGGTGTGGTCCTCCGCGTGGGGCAGACCATAGTAGGTGAGGTAGGCCTCAATCTCGCCGCGGGAGGTGGTGAGCAGAGGGCGGATCAAATCGCCCCGGACCGGCTGAATGCCTGTCAGCCCCCGCAGTCCGGAGCCCCGCGCCAGGTGGAATAAAATGGTCTCCACATTGTCGTCGGCGGTGTGGGCGGTGGCGATCACATCGGCGCCGGCCTCCCGGGCCGCCTGGCGGAGAAAGGCGTACCGCATGTCCCGGGCGGTCTCCTCCAGCCCGGTTCCCCGGCGCTCCGCTTCCCCCTTCACGTCGCCGGAGCCGGTAAACAGGGGGACGGCGGGGAGCAGGGTCCCGTCTCCCAGCCGCTCCGCACCGCAGCACAGCTCCACGAATTGGGCCACAAAGGCGGCGTCCCGGCGGGAGGCATCCCCCCGAAGCTGGTGGTCATAGTGGGCGGCGGCCAGCGAGAAGCCCAGCCGGGACCGCAGATGATACAGGGCGTGGAGCAGGCAGATGGAATCGGCCCCGCCGGACACGGCGCACAGCACGGTGCGCCCGCGGGGAAGCAGCTCCAGGTCCCGGATCAGTTGTTCCATGGATTCCAGCATAGCGCGTCCCTTTCCTGAGTGAGAAGCTTGAGGGATTAAAGTCCGGCTGCACGGGAGAATTCTGCATCCTCCCGCCTTAGGCGGAGCACCCCCGCTTCTGACTCATCGTTCCTGACTCCTGCCTGGATCAGTATTCCGAATGCTGCCACTCAATGTCGCTGAAGGTGGTGAACTCGGGCAGCCACTGCAGCTCCACGGTGCGGGTCTCGCCGTGGCGGTTTTTGGCCACGATGCACTCGGCCAGGTTGGGGTTTTCGGTGTCCTTGTTGTAATAGCCCTCCCGGTAGAGGAAAAGGACGATGTCGGCGTCCTGCTCGATGGCGCCCGACTCACGCAGGTCGGACAGCATGGGCCGCTTGTCCTGGCGGGACTCGTTGGCGCGGGACAGCTGGGACAGACACAGTACCGGCACGTTCAGCTCCTTGGCCATAATCTTCAGGGAGCGGGAGATGTCGGAGACGATCTGCTGCCGGTTGTCCCCGGAGCGGGTCTTTCCGCCGGCGGACTGCATCAGCTGGAGGTAGTCGATGACCACCAGACCCAGATTTTCCACCCGGCGGCACTTGGCGTTGATGTCGGCCACGGTGACGGAGGAGTCATCGTCGATAAGGATCTTGGACTTGTTCAGAGAGTCGGCGGCCACCGCCACCTTCTCCCAGTCCTCCTCGGTCAGCTTGCCGGTGACCAGTTTTTTGTTGTCCACAAAACATTCCCCGGAGATGAGGCGGAGGGCCAACTGCTCCCGGCTCATTTCCAGAGAGAAGAAGGCCACGTTCTTCCCCGACTTTTTGCCGGCCTCCAGCAGGATATTCAGCGCCATGGAGGTCTTGCCCATGCCGGGTCGGGCGGCCAGCAGGATCAGATCGGATCGGTTCAGACCGGAGATAGCCCGGTCCAGGTCCCGCAGGCCGGTGGACAGGCCGGGGATGGCGTTGTCGCTGGCGGCCAGCTCGCTGAGCCGGTCATACACGTCGATGAGCACGTCAGAGATGGGGGTCAGCCCCCGTGCGGCGCGGCCCTGGCGGATGGCATAGATGCGCTGCTCCGCCGCCTCCAGAATGTCCTGGCCGGTGTCGGTGCCCCGCTGGATCATGGCGGTCAGGTCTCCGGCAGTCTCAGCCACCCGGCGCAACAGGGTCTTGTCCTTGAGAATGTCGATGTATTCCTTGACATTGGCGGCGGTGGGGGTGGTATCCATGAGCTGGAGCATGTACCCGTGGGACAGGTTCTCGTCATAGTACCCGTTCTGCTTCATGTTCTCCAGCACCGTCACCGGGTCGATGGTGAGGGAGTAGTTGAACATGGAGTAGATGGTCTCATAGATCTCCCGGTTCTGCCGAAGATAGAAGTCGTCAGGCCGGAGCTTGTCGATGACCTCGGGGACGCAGCGGGGGTCAATGAGCATGGAGCCCAACACCGCCTGCTCCGCCTCCACGCTGTGGGGAAGCTGCTTCAATAACAGTTCTTCGTCTTCCACTGACATAGGTACACCCCCTTCGCTGAGTTGAAAGTTGGGAATTAGGAGTTAGGAATGATGCAGTCCGTCTGCGGCGGAATGCCACCGCTCCCGACTCCTGCGGGAGGAGCAATAGCTTATGCTTCCTCGGTGACCATCACGCTGACCGTGCCCACCACTTCATAGCCCAGCTTGGCCTTGATCTGGTAGCCGCCGCAGGCCTTGATAGGCTCGTCCAGCACCAGCTTGGTCTTGGCGATGTTGATGCCGTGCTGGGCGGCCAGAGCCTCGGAGACCTCCTTGGCGGTGACGGCACCGAAGAGACGGCCGCCCTCGCCGGCCTTGGCGGCGATCTTGGTGGTCAGGCCCTCCAGCTTTTTGGCGGTAGCCTGGGCCTCGGCCTTCTCGGCGGCCTCCTGGGCCTTCCGGGCCTTCTCCTGCTGCTTCATGGTGTTCACATTCTCGGCGGTGGCGGGGACGGCCAGCTTCTTGGGGAGAAGGAAGTTGCGGGCGTAACCGTCGGACACGTCCACCAGCTGGCCCTTCTTGCCCTGGCCCTTCACGTCCTGCTGTAAAATCACTTTCATAATTGATTCAATCCTTTCTTTTGCCCTGTTCCGTAGACCGGGTAGGGCGGTTCATATTTGGCGGCGGGGGCGAGCCCCCGCCCTGCTGACAATTCCTTTAAGTCTCCAGATACCGGTCAATGGCCCGGGCCAGCTCCAGGGTGACCTCCTCCAGACTCTTGCCGGAGACCTGGCCGCCGGCGGCGGCGGCGTTGCCCCCGCCTCCCAGCTGCTCCAGGATGACCTGAACGTTGGTGTCCCCCATGGACCGGGCTGAGATGTTTACCCGCTCCCCGTCCGAGGCAAGCACGAAGGAGGTGTCGATGCCGATGATGTTCAGCAGCTCATCCGCCGCCTGGGCGGCGATGACCCGGTTCACCGGCTTGTCCGTGGCCGCGATGGCGATGTGGTCCCGGTACAGCTTGGCGTTCTGGATGATGGCGTACTTGGTGATGGTGCCGGCCAGATCGTTCTGGTAGAGCTTTTTCACCTCGGCGGTGTCGGCGCCGGAGCGGCGCAGGAACGCCGCCGCCTCAAAAGTCCGGCCCCCGGTCCGCATGGTGAAGTTCTTGGTGTCCAGCACGATGCCGGCCAGCAGGGCCTCGGCCTCGGCCCGCAGCAGCTGGTTGGGCTCCACGATGTACTGGAGCAGCTCGGTGACCAGCTCGGAGGCGGAGGAGGCATAGGGCTCGTGGTAGTTGAGGGCCGCGCCCTCGATGTAGGTGGCAGCCCGGCGGTGGTGGTCGATGACCGCCACCCGGTTGCAGGACTGGAGCAGCTCCTCCGCCTGGACCTGCTCGGGCCGGTTGGTGTCCACCACCACGGCCAAGGAGCGGGAGTCGGCGATAAGCAGGGACTCCTGTGCGGTGAGGAAGCAGTCCTGGTACTCAGGCAGCTGGGACAGCCGGTCCACCAGCTCCTGGGCGGGGGAGGGATTGGCGTCTTTGATGATGTGCACGGGGACCCCGTTTTTCCGGCACAGGGCGCACACGCCGGCGGCGGCGCCCACGGAATCGTTGTCCGGGGCCTTGTGGCCCATGATGAATACCTGGGTGGAATCGGAGACCAGGGAGGACAGGGCGTTGGCCATGACCCGGCTTTTGACCTTGGTGCGCTTTTCCGTCTCCTTGGAGCGGCCGCCGTAGAACTCGAAGGTGAACTTGTTCCGGACCACCGCCTGATCTCCGCCCCGGGACAGGGCCATGTCGATGGACAGGTTGGCGAACTGGAGCAGCTCCTGGAAGGACTCGCCGTCCTTGCCCACGCCGATGGAGAGGGAGGCGGTGATGCCGCTGGGGTTCTTGACCTGGTGGACCGTGTCCAGAATGTCGAATTTCTTCTCGGTGAACTGGGTGAGGTACTGTTCCTCAAAGATGAAAAGGTACCGCTCCCGCTGGTAGCGGCGCAGCAGGCCGCCGGTGTGGGCCACCCAGGCGTCCAGCCGGGAGTCGATCTCGGACATCATGGCGGAGCGCTCGTTCTCCGTCAGGTTTTTCATCAGCTCGTCGTAGTTGTCCAGCAGCAGCACCGCGGCCACCGGGCGGGTGGCCTGGAACTGGTCCCGGATGGCGCAGAACTCGGTAACGTCCACCCAGTAGGTGGTGGCCAGGAAGCCGCCGCTCCGTCCGCCGGTGCGGACCAGATGGCCAAAGACCAGGAACCGCCGCCCGCTGTAGGTCACCTCGGTGGGGCACTCGCTCTTGCCCTCCATGAGCCACCGGGTGTCGAAGCCGGGGATCAGGGCGGACAGCTTGGCGTCGAAGAGGTGCTCCCGTTCGCCGGTGAGCTGGAGAAAGCGGTCGTTGGTCCAGATGATGTCATCGCTCTCCGGCCGGAAGATGATCATGGGCAGGGGCGAGTTGGTCATGGTGTCCTTGGTGGCGGTGTCCACCGTGCCGGTGACGCTCTCCAGGTATTTGGAGATCTCCCGGCGGCGGCGGCGGTTGTTTTCCCGGTTGTAGAGACCGAGACAGGCCACCGCCACCAGTTCGGCGCCCGCCAGAGGCAGGGAGAAGAAGGCGGAGGCCAGGGCGAATACGATCAGGCAGACGAAGTAGAGCTGGAAGCTGGGCTGCAGCAGCTGTGCGATCTTCCGGTTCAACGAAAACGTCTCCTTTCCATCAAAGAATGGGGGGAAGCGGCGGCCGGACGGGCCGCCGGGGAAAGAATTGGAAAAATCCAATCAAATACATGTTATTATAGCAGATTACCGGGGGGAAAACAAGAGGAAAGGGGTGGGCTTTGTCCGGGCGGGGAGGCGGGATGGGAGAGAAAAATTCCCGGAAACGGGGAATGAACCGTTGCGCCTGAAAAAAAAGACTGCTATAATAAGCAAACAAGGCCGTATTCCGCACGGCCCTCCCATCCGCATCAAGAGGAAAGAGAGAGAGAAGCGGGCGCTCCGGGCGCCGCGCTCCCACGCCGCTGTTATTTGTATTGTGTGGAATGTAAGCCAGAACGAAGGAATATAGGAGGCAATCCAAACATGGAAGAAATCAAAATCACCCGTGCCGCCACTCTGAAGGAGAAGCCCGAATCCTCCACCCTGGTATTTGGCAAAGCGATGACCGACCACATGTTCCTGGTGGACTATGATGAGGGCCAGGGCTGGCACGATCCCCGCATCGTCCCCTACGGCCCCCTGCAGATCGACCCCGCCGCCAAGGTGCTCCACTACGCCGAGGAGATCTTCGAGGGCCTGAAGGCCTACCGCACCGCCGACGGTTCCATCCAGCTGTTCCGGGTCATGGACAACATCCAGCGGATGAATGACTCCGCCGACCGTCTGTGCATGCCCCAGATCCCCGCCGAGCTGGCGCTGGCCGGCATCACCGAGCTGGTGAAGCTGGAGCAGGACTGGGTGCCCCATGAGAAGGACACCTCCCTGTACATCCGTCCCTTCATGATCGGTCTGGACCCGGCTCTGGGCGTTCACTCCTCCCACCATGTCCAGTTCATTGTCATCGTCTGCCCCGTGGGCGCTTACTATCCCGAGGGCCTGAACCCCGTCAAGATCTACATCGAGGACGAGGACGTCCGCGCCGTCAAGGGCGGCACCGGCATGGCCAAGACCGGCGGCAACTACGCCGCTTCCCTCCGTGCCGGTAACCGGGCGGAGAAGAAGGGCTACACCCAGGTGCTGTGGCTGGACGGCGTCCACCGCAAGTACATCGAGGAGGTCGGCGCCATGAACGTTATGTTCAAGGTGGCCGGCAAGGTCCTGACTCCCGACCTGAACGGCTCCGTGCTGCCCGGCATCACCCGCCGCTCCTGCATCCAGCTGCTGAAGGACTGGGGCTATGAGGTGGAGGAGCGCCGCATCTCCGCCCAGGAGCTGTTTGACGCCGCCGAGAATGGCACGCTGGAGGAGGCCTGGGGCACTGGCACCGCCGCCGTCGTCTCCCCCATCGGCGAGCTGGCCGAGGGCGACAAGAAGGTCACCATCAACAACAATGAGATCGGCCCTGTCACCCAGCGGCTGTACGACGAGCTGACGGGCATCCAGTGGGGCCGCGTGGCCGATCCCCACAACTGGATCACCAAGATCTGCTGAGGCATCGTTTGAATTTAGATAAAAAATCCGCCGGATCATTCCGGCGGATTTTTTCTTCTTTTCAGGGCTTGAAATGGGGGCATGCCGCGGAATCGGTGTTGCGCTGTTTCAACCGGGGAAACACACAGTGTCCGTAACGGATAGGAGCGTATCGGTATCCGGCTTTTATATAGTGCAGCCGAAAGTGGCGGCAATTTCCGCATGTGTTCTGGTCCATAGAATCACCTCAGCGACAGTGTAGAGTTTATAACTCTAAAAGTTAATAGAGTTATAAACTCTAATGTATGCTATTGTTGAGGTGAGATTCATGACGTATATGGAACGGATCAAGTCGCTGCGTGAGGATCATGATCTGACACAGCAGGCGGTAGCCGCATTTTTGGAAGTGGGACAGAAGACATATTCGGACTATGAACTAGGCAAGACCAGAATCCCGCTGGAGAGTATCGTCAAGCTGGCGCGCATGTATGATGTCAGTGTGGATTATATCTGCGGAGTGACAGATCAAAGAAGACAGTTTCCCAAGCGGTAACAGGCAAGCGGCCCGGCGAAAGCCGGGCCGCTTGGTTTGTGGATCGGGATGTCATTGGAGCAGACTGGCAATGAACTGCCGGGCCACCCGGGGGGTGCGGCCGGAGTGGCGGATCTCCCAGGTCATGGCCTGGGCGTGGAGGACCTCCCGGTCCATGGTGATCCCAGCCTGGCCGGCCAGATGGTCCACCAAGGCCAGATAGCCGGCCTTGTTCATGGTCAGATAGGGGATGCGAAGCCCGAAGCGCTCGGCCAGGGCGGTCTTTTCCGAGATGGTCTCGGCGGCATCCACCTCGTCGCTGCCCCGGTCGCTGAAGTTCTGGCGCACCAGATGGCGGCGGTTGGAGGTGGCGTAGATGGCCACGTTGGCGGGCCGCCGCTCCAGACTGCCCTCCAGAATGGTCTTCAGGGAGGAATAGGTCTTGTCGTCCTGGTCAAAGGCCAGATCGTCGATGAACAGAATGAATTTCTGCCGCCGTCCGCCCAGAGAGCGCATGAGCTGGGGCAGGCCGGTGAGGTTCTCCTTCTGGATCTCAATGAGGCGCAGGTCCTCCATGCCGGGCAGATAGAGCATAGACTTCACCGTGGCCGATTTGCCGGTGCCTCCATCGCCGAAGAGCAGGACGTTGTTGGCCGGATGGCCCGCCATCAGCTGGCGGGTGTTGGCTTCCACCTGGTCCCGCTGGAGCTCGTAGCCCAACAGGTCCTCGGGCCGGGGGCAGTCGGGGTCGGGCACCGGAACCAGTTGGCCCTCCTCCCACAGGAAAGCCTGGTACCGGGCGTACAGCCCCGCGCCATGTTCCCGGTAGAACTGGGTGAGAGCTTCGAAGTCGAAGGGCGCGGCGGCCCGCCACCTGGGCAGAGCGGCCAGCACCGGAGCATACTCGTTGGGCAGCAGCTCTTTCATGGCGTCGACGCAGCGGTCACAGTCGGTCTCGGCCAGCAGAACGAAGGTGTCCACATCCCGGCGGGCCCCATTTTCCAGGGCGGGATCGGAGCCCCCCCGCTGGGCCAGCAGGGCGTAGGGAGTCTCGGTGTACCGCAGCCGGTCCCACAGCCAGTCTCCCAGACCGGAAAAGCCCTCCTCCCGCAGATGATAAAAGACGGCGGTGTAGGCGTCCAGGGCCTCCTCGCCCCGGCCCTGGGCCAGCGCGTCCAGAAGGCGGCCCATTTGAAGCAGGACCGGCTGGGCGGTCAGGTTCCGATAAGCGGACAGGCCCCGAAGGGCGGCCCGCAGCGCGTTCAATTCCATGGCGGTTCTCTCCTGTATCTGTCTGTATGTGTGGGTTTCTCCCAATTTTAATGTCTGGAGCCGCCCTTGTCAACCCGTGATGGGTATGGTACAATATCTTGAAATTTGCAGGGCGGGGGCGGAAGGTGGATTGCCCGAAAGGGCAGGAATCACCTCGGGGTTTGCCTCCGCCGTGACATCAGTTTGGACGGAAAACAGCGGCGCAAGCTGCCATGGAGGAAATATGGTATCCATCGCAGGTATTACAATTGAAACGCCCCTGGCCCTGGGCCCCATGGCAGGGGTGACCGACGTGGCCTTCCGCACCATCTGCCGGGAGCAGGGGGCGGGTCTGACCTGCACGGAAATGGTCAGCGCCAAGGCCCTGTGCTATCAGGATAAAAAATCCATCCCCCTGCTGCAGCTGGGAGAGGGGGAACACCCCGCCGCCGCCCAGATCTTCGGCAGCGACCCGGCCTGTATGGAGCAGGCGGCGGGCATCGCCCATGAGGTGTCCGGGGCCGACTTCATTGACATCAATATGGGCTGTCCGGTGCCCAAGGTGGCAAACTCCGGGGACGGCTCCGGGCTGATGCGGAATCCGGACCTGGCGGTCAAGGTGGCCGAGGCGGTGATCCGGGGGGCGGGCTGCCCCGTGACGGTGAAGTTCCGCCTGGGCTGGGACAAGGGGTCCATCAACTGCGTGGAGTTTGCCAAAGCCATGGAGGAGGCCGGGGTGGCCGCCGTGGCCGTCCACGGCCGGACCCGGAACCAGATGTACGCGGGTACCGCCAACTGGGATTGGATCCGGGAGGTAAAAAAGGCGGTGAAGATCCCCGTCATTGCCAACGGCGACGTGTTCAAGCCCACCGACGCCCCACGCATCCTGAAATACACCGGGGCGGACATGGCCATGATCGGACGGGGGGTCTTCGGAAACCCCTGGCTTTTTGCCCAGTGCAAGGCGGCCCTGGAGGGCCGGCCCATCCCGGACATGCCTCCCCTGGCAGAGCGGTGCGACACCGCCGTGCGCCAGTTCGAGCTGTCGGCGGCCAACAAGGGGGAGAAGATCGCCTGCCTGGAGGCGCGGCGGCACTACGCATGGTATTTGAAGGGAGTTCCCCACGCGGGGTATTATAAGGAACAGATCGTGAAGATCACCACCTTGGCCGACGTGTATAAGGTCACCGAGGGGATCAAGCGGGACTTGTGTTGAGAAGGAAGCGTTGAGCGTGAAGCGTTGAAATGCGCGGCACGGAGAGAGTATATCCACACGGAACAAGGGGGTGGGAAGCTGTGACGGAGCGGGAACTGGTGGATCGGGCAAGGGCCGGGGACCAGGATGCCTTTGAACAGCTGGTGCTGAACAATCAGAATCGGGTGTACACCCTGGCCCTCCGGATGGTGAACGACCGGGAGGAAGCCGCCGACTTGGCCCAGGAGGCCTTTCTCAAGGCCTGGCAGGGCCTGCCCTCCTTCCAGGGGGACAGCAGCTTCTCCACCTGGGTATACCGGCTGGCTTCCAACGTGTGCATCGACTATCTGCGAAAGCAGAAGCGCCGCCGGGAGGTGGAGCCTGTCCTCTCCCTGGACGACGAGGAGTCGGGCTGGACGGAGCCGGCGGACTGGGACCAGGACCCCCAGCGGCAGCTGGAGCGGGCGGAGCGGAGCCGGGCAGTGGCCCGGGGGCTGGAGGCTCTGCCCGACAACCACCGGCAGGTGCTGGCGCTGCGGGAGCTGTCGGGGCTGAGCTATCAGGAGATCGGACAGGCGCTGGAACTGGACATCGGAACGGTAAAATCCCGGATCGCCCGGGCCCGGCTGGCCTTGCGGAAAATCTTGTTGGAGGACGGGAACTTTTTTGGCGGTCCGCCGTCTAACCCATCGAACGAACATTAAGGAGGTGAAGCGGCATGGATCGCTGTGAACGATATACGGACCTGATCTCCGCCCGGCTGGACGGGGAGCTGACCGGGGAGGAGGAGCGGGAGCTGGAGGCCCATCTGGCCTGCTGCCCGGCTTGCCGGGCACTGGAATCGCAGCTTGCTGCGATTCATACCGCTTTCCCCCAGGTGGAAGAGACACCCGCCCCTGAGGGCTTTGCCCAGGGGGTGATGGAACGGATTCGGGCGCAAGAGTCTGCCGGACCGAAAGTGGTCCCCCTGTTCCGACGGCCCCAGGTTCGGGCTTTGGCCGGGCTGGCCGCTTGTCTGGTACTGTGTGTCGGCCTGTACCAAGCGGGGATCCCGCGCCGAGCCGGAGACGCTGTGGAATATGTGGAATATAATGTGGCCCCGGACAGCGCCGCCAGTGAGGGCACAGAGAAACTGATGCAGCCGGGGATCGCGGTAGCTTCTGTGGAGGGCCTTATGACGGAGGAAGATTCTCAGGATGCGGGGGCGGCCCAGAGCGACGCCGTTCCGGAGCTTCAGCTCCGGAGCACCGGCAGCCCTGCCCAGTATGAGGTGGCCGGCCGGGCGGTGGACGCCGTGCTCACCTTGACGCAGTTACCGGAAGGATCGGAGGAAATACTGGGGCCGGAGACGGAGACTCTGCCCGATGGGGAGGGCGGGACCTGTTATCTGGTCACATGGGAGCAGATGGAGGGGCTGCTGGCGCTGCTTCAGGAGCGGGAGGGCATTACCTCGTCCGTGACTGCCGGGCAGAAATCTGACGGCTTATGTGCCGTCGTCCTGACGGAAGAACCGTAGTCCTGCTGCGGAGCTCGCCGAAGAATTGATTATAAGATATAAAAATCGTCCAAAATCTATGATTTTGGGCGATTTGTTATTTGGGATTAAGGCTTGTCGGCTTCCCCTTGGCTTGTACGGGCGTGAATATATTGTGCCAAAATGTTTGCGGTCCCTTCAATGCCCAGCCGGGCGCTGTTGACGGTGAGGTCATAGTTCCGGGCGTCCCCCCATTTGCCCTTGCAGAACTGGTCGTGATAGAGCCTGCGCCTCCGGTCCTCCCGGGTCATGATGGCCAGAGCTTCGCCGGTAGTCTCGGCTCCCCGCTCCATGGTCCGGGCCAGCTTGAAGTCCCGGTCGGCCAGCACAAAGATGGACACCAGACCGGGGCGGTCCCGTAGGACCTCCTCGGCGCAGCGGCCCACGACCACAAACGATCTGCCGGCGTCGGCCTGCTCACGCAGGTATTGAAACTGCATCTGGGCGAGCGCGTCCCCCGGGGCATTGCTGAATCCTTTCACGGTGCGGTACATAAGCCGGTTTTTAGGCTGTTCATCGTACCGGGCCAGATGTTCCACATCCAGTTCCCGAGTCTGGGCGATGGCTTCCAGCATGTTTTTTTCGTAGAGAGGCAGGGAGAAGCGTTTTGCCAGCGACCGGGCGATCTCGTGGCCGCCGCTTCCGAATTCCCGCCCCAGGGCAACGATCAGCGGTTCAGACATGAGTGGTCCCTCCTTATAAGCAGTAAAATCAGAAGTAGCGGACAAATATGACCAGCATGGAGATGAAAATGACGATGACGGTGGCCGGAGCCATGACCTTGCAATACCGGCCCCAGCTGATGGCGTGGCCGCTTTTGGCGGCGATGGAGGTGCCCACTACGTTGGCCGAGGCTCCGATGGGGGTGGCGTTGCCGCCGATATCGGTGCCCATGGACAGGGCCCAGGCCATGGTGTGCAGGTCCGCCCCCTGGACGGCGGCCAGGCTTTTGATGACGGGGATCATGGTGGCAGAGAAGGGGATGTTGTCGATAAAGGCGCTGGCTGCGGCGGAGCCCCAGATGATGATGGCGGCGATCAGCATGGCGTTGCCGCCGCTGGCCCGGCCGATGAGAGCGGCCAGCAGCTCCAGTACGCCGGTCTGCTCCAGACCGCTGACCACCACGAACAAGCCCATAAAGAACAGCAGGGTCTTATAGTCCAGCCGCATCAGGATGCCCTTGGCCCGCGGCCCCGCGGCAATCAGCGTGGCCAGGGCGATAACCGTGCCGATACAGGACACGGTGAGCCGGGTCTGGGCATGGGTGATAAGCAGCACGACGGCGCAGCCGAAGATGAGGCAGCTGACCAGGAAGGAACGGCGGTCGGTGATGGCCTCCTTGGGATCGGGACAGCTTCGGGACTGCCCGGTCCGGTCCGAGCTGCGCAGATCTTTCCGAAAACAGAAGTAGAAATAGATCACGATGATCCCCAGGGAGATAGCGGACATAAGGCCGGTGTTGGCAATAAAATCGCCGAAGGAGTACCCCAGGGAGGTGCCGATGATGATGTTGGGCGGGTCGCCGCACATGGTGGCCGAGCCTCCCAGGTTGGCGCAGAAGATCTCAGAGAGGATCATGGGCACCGGGTCCAGCTCCAGCAGCCGGGCCAGCTCCACCGTGACGGCGGCCAGAAACAGGATGACCGTAATACTGTCGATGAACATGGACAGCACCGCCGACATGACCATGAAGGTGAGAAAGATGGGGATGGGCCTGTAATGGACCAGCTTGGCGATCTCCATGCACAGCCACCGGAAAAATCCGCTCTCCGCCATGCCCTCCACCATGATCATCATGCCGGCGATAAAGGTGATGGTCTCCCAGTTGATGCCGGTAGAGGTGGTGGCGGCCCCCATCTGGTACCAAAAGTTCGGTTGGAAGATGCTGTACAGGCTCAGCGCCTCCAATACGGCCCGGCCGCTGCGCATGCACAGGCCGAATACCACTGTCAGGGTCAGAAAACCGCACCCCAGGGTGGCGATGTGCCGTTCTACCTTTTCTGTTACGATCAGAAAAAACATGGTCAGAAAAATCGCCACAGCGGAAACTTGGGCAATCAGCATGATATGATACGCGCTCCTTTTTGTGCGGGACCGTCCCGGACCCCGTACATTTGTTTCTTCCCTATCATATGACCGTCCCGAATAAAGAAACAAGGAGACAAAAGCTCCGCTGTATTAAGATTTCGTCAAACGCAGGCGGTGGGGGAGCGGGGGGCGGAAGGAACCGGTCCGCGGACTTTCCGGAGCGTTTTTAAGGCCTTTCCAGGACTTTCGTCACTTTTCACGAAAAGATGGGGAGAAATCGAAGAAGCGGCTGGAGCCCGCCTTGCCGCTCCGACAAAAAAACAGTTGTCAGACGGGGGTTTTTAATGTATAATAACCAATAGCGTGTAACGTCTTTTTGGATCGGTTCCTCCGGTCCGCTGACGGAGCAATATGCGAAACATAAGGAGTGGAAACAAGACATGAGATATTCTGTACAAAACATCCGCAACGTCTGCCTGCTGGGACATGGTGGGAGCGGAAAGACCGCCCTGGCGGAGAGTCTGCTGTATATGACCGGCGCCATCGACCGCATGGGCAAGGCTGTGGACGGCAACACCGTCTGCGACTATGACCCCGAGGAGGTCAAGCGCCAGATTTCCATCTCCCTGTCCGTGGCCCCCCTGGAGTACAAGGGCTGTAAGATCAACGTGCTGGACACCCCGGGCGGCTTCGACTTCTCCGGCGAAGTGATGGAGGCCCTGCGGGCCGCCGACGCCGCCATCATCGTCTGCTCCGCCAAGGACGGCATCTCCGTGGGTCTGGAGAAAGCGTGGAAGTTCTGTGAGGAGCGGAACATGCCCCGTTTCATCTATATCTCCAAGACCGACGAGGACAACTCCGACTACAACGCCACCTTCGACGCGCTGCGTGCCAAGTACGGCAACAAGATCGCCCCTGTGGTCGTTCCCATCTGGGACGAGGACAAGAAGGTCATCGGCATCATCGACGTGCTGAACAAGCGCGCCTATGAGATGAAGAACGGCAAGCGGGTGGAGATCGAGGTCCCCGAGAACAAGCAGGGCGTCCTGCTGGAGCTGTACGACGCTCTGAAGGAGTCCGTGGCTGAGACCAGCGAGGAGTTTATGGACAAGTTCTTCTCCGGCGAGGACTTCACCTATGCCGAGATGATCCAGGGCCTGCGCCAGGGCGTCCGGGAGCTGTCCATGTTCCCCGTGCTGTGCGGCTCCGCCGTCAACACCATGGGCTCTTTGATGCTGATGGACTACATCATGGAGCTGCTGCCCACCCCCATGGAGGGCAACTACCACAAGGCCACCCGTCAGGACGGCGAGACCGAGGAGTTCGTGGTCTCTCCCGGCGGCGTGCCCACCGCTTTCGTCTTCAAGACCGTCTCTGACCAGTACGGCAAGTACTCCTTCGTCAAGGTCCTGTCCGGCGCCATCACCCCCAACATGACCATGGTCAACGCCCGCACCGGCGAGAATGAGAAGCTGGGCCGCCTGTATGTGATGCGCGGCAAGAAAGCGGAGGAAGTGGAAGAGCTGGGCTGCGGCGATATCGGTGCCATCGGCAAGATGGAAAAGGTCAAGACCGGCGACACCCTGTGCGACGCCCGTAAGGTAGTCTCTCTGAAGCAGATCCCCTTCGCCGAGCCCTGCTACGCCGTGGCCATTTCCCCCAAGACCCGCGGCCAGGAGGACAAGGTGGCCCAGGGCCTGTACCGCCTGAACGAGGAGGACCCCTCCTTCAACGTGGTCAACAACGCCGAGACCCACCAGATGGTCCTGTACGCCGCCGGCGATATCCAGGTGGACGTACTGGTGTCCAAGCTGAAGAGCCGCTTCAATGTGGAGACCGAGCTGAAGGCTCCCCGTGTGCCTTACCGTGAGAAGATCCGCAAGACCGTCCAGAAGCAGGGCCGTCATAAGAAGCAGACCGGCGGTTCCGGCCAGTTCGGCGACGTGTGGATCCGCTTTGAGCCCAACCTGGAGGAGGAAGAGATGGTCTTCGCCGAGGAGGTTTTCGGCGGCTCCGTGCCCAAGAACTTCTTCCCCGCCGTGGAAAAGGGCCTGCGCGAGGCCTGCGTCCACGGTCCTCTGGCCGGCTATCCCGTGGTCAATCTGAAGGCCGTGCTGTACGATGGCTCCTACCACCCCGTTGACTCCTCCGAAATTGCCTTCAAGACCGCTGCTCAGCTGGCCTATAAGGCCGCCATGCCCGAGGCCAACCCCGTCCTGCTGGAGCCTGTGGGCGAGCTGCAGGTCACCGTGCCCGACAGCTACATGGGCGACGTCATCGGCGATCTGAACAAGCGCCGCGGCCGCGTCATGGGCATGAATCCCACCGGCGACGGTGAGCAGGTGATCGAGGCCGAGGTCCCCATGGCCGAGATGACCTCCTACGCCATCGACCTGCGGGCCATGACCCAGTCCCGCGGTTCCTACACCTTCCACTTCGTCCGCTACGAGGACTGCCCCCCCATGGCCCAGGAGAAGGCGATTGCCGCCGCCAAGGCTATGGCTGAGGAATAAGCCAATCAAAAAATCCCGCCCCACAGGGGGCGGGATTTTTTTGCGGGGCAGTCCTCGTAAACGAGGGTTCAGAGGGGCCTGAGGGAGCAAATATAGCCGCCGAAGGCGGCCGACCGGCCCGTGACCCAACGAAGTGGTCATGGGCCGGAGAGGAGGAGCAAGGGAGCGGGCGGGGAATGCCCGGCAGGGCGTTCCGAGATAAAGCGGACTTTGCTCTGACGAAGGAGAAGGCGATTGCCGCCGCCAAGGCTATGCCGCTCATTGCAGATCTTTGGCGGCGCTGGCCTCCATTCGGAGACGGACATGTTTTGCATACAAAAGGGGAACGGCGGGGAGAGTGCGCCGGGCGGAACAAGATACTTTTGACGATATTTTGCCATTTGATACGATAAAAGAGCTGGCGGCTCAAAATAAATAAGGGCAAAATCACCAAAAATAGTGTCCACAATGCAAGGACACTTGGATGCAGAAAAACGGACAAAAATTTACAATGTCCGCGAAATACGGACACATAAGAAAAAATTGAAGAAGAAAATGGCGGGAAATTGCAAAAAAGCGGAATCTTTCTGTGAATTATTTGACTTGCAAAGTGAGGAAAAATCCCGTAAGATTTCTTTATCCGTGGGGCAGCGAGCCCCAATGAAATAGGAGGAATAGTATGAAAAAGTTTCTGTCTTTGGCCTTGGCTGTGAGTATGGCTCTGAGCCTGGTCGCCTGCGGCGGTTCCAGCAGCGGCGGCAGCTCCGCCGGCAGCGCCGCCAGCGGCGCCGCGTCCGGCGACAAGGTCGTCAAGATCGGCGTGTATGAGCCCCAGACCGGCGACAACGGCGCCGGCGGCAAGAAGGAGATCCTGGGCATGCAGTATGCCAACACCGTCCAGCCCACCGTGGAGATCGGCGGCGAAACCTATCAGGTCCAGCTGGAGATCGTGGATAACCGCACTACTCCCGAGAACGGCCCCTCCGCCGCCTCCGAGCTGGTAAACCGGGGCGTGTCCATCGTGCTGGGCTCCTACGGCTCCGGCGTGTCCATGGCCGGCGGCAAGGTGTTTGAAGAGGCCGGCGTCCCCGCCATCGGCGTCACCTGCACCAACCCCCAGGTCACCGCGGACTGCAGCGTCTATCACCGCATCTGCTTCCTGGACCCCTTCCAGGGCACCGTTCTGGCCAACTATGCCTATAATGAGCTGGGCGTGACCACCGCTTATACTCTGGCCATGCTGGGCAGCGACTATGACCAGGGTCTGGTCCACTACTTCAGCGAGGCGTTCACCGCTCTGGGCGGCACCGTCAAGTCCGAGGACTTCCCCGAGGGCAGCGCCAACTTCGTCTCCTACATCAACAACGCCAAGGCCGCCAACGCCGGCGTTATCTTTGCCCCCGTCTCCATCAACTATGCCCAGCTGATCGTGGAGGCCGCCGACACCCAGGGCTTTGAGGGCGCTCTGCTCGGCTCCGATACCTGGGATGACAACATGGTCATCGAGAGCGCCAAGGGCCGCGACGTGGACGTCTATGTCACCACCTTCTACCAGGAGGGCGGCAACGCCGAGTTCGACTCCGGTATCAAGGAGTGGATCAACGCCAACGCCGACGCCAAGACCAACAACGGCGGCAATGATATGATCTCCGCCGTCACCGCCATGGGCTATGACGCCTACTTCACCGCTCTGGAGGCCATCAAGGCCGCCGGCAGCACCGATCCCGCCGCTGTGCTGGAGGCTCTGCCCGGCGTCTCCTACGAGGGCGTGTCCGGCCTGATCGAGTTCGACGAGATCGGCGACGCCAAGCGGGATTCCGCCTTTATCAAGACCGCCAACACCGAAGCCGGTGCCTGGGACTTTGTGAAGGTCCAGACCGTCGGCTGATCGCCATCCTAACGGGAAACAAGATTGGCGGAGCGAATGCTCCGCCAATCTTTCCCTGCTTTCGATGGGTCGCCTTGAAAGAGCAGGCGGACCTGCTTTTTCCAGACGGCCCATGAGACTGAAAAATACCTTCAGGAGGTTTTCCCATGCAACAGATACTGCCTTACATCATCAACGGTATCTCTGTGGGCGGCCAGTACGCGCTGATCGCCATCGGGTATACTCTGGTCTACGGTATCCTGCGCCTGATCAACTTTGCCCACGGCGATGTGTTCATGGTGGCCGGTCTGGTGATGGTCTACGCCACCACCGCCATGCCCATATACGCGGCCATCCCTCTGGTGCTGGTGGTCACGGTGGCGCTGGGCTTCGTGATCGAGCGGGCGGCCTACAAGCCCCTGCGTACCGCCCCCCGGATGAGCGTCATGATCTCCGCCATCGGCGTCAGCTATCTGATCCAGAACCTGGCCTTCTATGTCACCGGCGGCGTGCCCCAGCCGGTCACCAATCCCATCCCCTGGATCTCGGAAAACGTGGAGATCCTGGGGGCCTCTACCAAGCGGGTCACTCTGGTGACTCCCGCGCTGACCATCGTGCTGGTGATTGCCCTGGTGTACCTCATCAACCACACCAAGATCGGCATGGCCATGCGGGCGGCGGCCAAGGACTTTGAAACCGCCCAGCTCATGGGCATCAAGATCAACGCCGTCATCTCCATGACCTTCGTCATCGGTTCCTTCCTGGCGGCGGTGGGCGCTATGCTGTATTTCACCAACTACCCCTCCGTGGCCATCACCTCCGGCGGTATGCCGGGGCTGAAGGCCTTCGTAGCCGCGGTGTTCGGCGGTATCGGCTCCATCCCCGGCGCGGTGGTGGGCGCCTTTATCATCGGACTGTGCGAGGAGCTCATCAAGGGCGTCGGCTACACCACCTTCTCCGACGCGTTTACCTTCGCGCTGCTGATCGTGGTCCTGTGCGTAAAGCCCACCGGCCTGTTCGGTGAAAAGGTCACCGACAAGGTGTAAGGAGGGAACGATATGACGACAAGCAAGAAGAAAACGGTCTTCCTGGCGGCGGTTCTGATCCTGGTCCTGGCGGCGGCCATTGCCGTGGATGCGGCCCTGCCCAGCTACCACATCGTGATCAAAGTCATTAAGAAGGGCACAGTCTATGCCCTGGTGGCTGTGTCCATGAACCTGCTCAACGGCTTTACCGGCCTGTTTTCTCTGGGTCAGGCGGGCTTCATGCTCCTGGGCGCCTATGCCTACGGCGTACTTACCATCCCCGTGGCCAAGCGGATCAGCGTGTACCAGTACTTTGACGGCGGCGCCATCCAGTTCTCCCTGCCGGAGATCTTTGAGAGCTTCCTGGGCAAGACGGTGGGCACCACGGTGGGTATGCTGCTGGCCCTGTTGGTGGGCGGCCTGCTGGCGGCGCTGATGGCCTGGCTCATCGGCCTGCCGGTGCTGCGGCTGAAAAGCGACTATCTGGCCATTGCCACCCTGGGCTTCGCGGAGATCCTGCGGGCCTTCTTCCAGTGGAACGCCTTGGGCCCCATTACCAATGGCTCCAACCTGCTCAAGAGCTACCCCGATTTTGAACACGCCACATCCTATATCATCCTGGCGGGGCTGATGATCGCCTTTATCGTGCTGCTCATCAACTCCACCTATGGCCGGGCCTTCAAGGCCATCCGGGACGACGAGGTGGCGGCTGAGGCCATGGGCATCAACCTGGCCAAGCACAAGCGGATGGCCTTTATCATCAGCTCCTTCTTCGCCGGGATCGGCGGGGGCATGCTGGCCATGTACAACGGCACCATCGCCGCCGCGCCCTTCAAGAGCGCCATGACCTATGAGATCCTGCTCATCGTGGTCATCGGCGGCATCGGCTCCATCACCGGCTCCATTCTGGCCAGCTATCTGTATATTTTCAGCGCCGAGTGGCTGCTGCGCGGCCTGGACTCCGGCAAATTCCTGTTTATCAACGCCCCTGCCGTGTTTAAGAACGGCTTCCGCATGGTGGTGCTGTCCGTCATCATCATGTGCATCGTGCTGTTCTTCCGCAAGGGCCTCATGGGTGACAAGGAACTGCCCGATCTGCTGGGCCGCCGTCCCAAGGCTCGGAAAAAGGAGGTGGCCGGCAAATGAGCGCCAATGTATTGAAAGTGGAAAACGTCACCATGCAGTTTGGCGGCGTGGTGGCTGTGGACAATATGAACCTGGAGGTCAACGAGGGGGAGATCGTGGCTCTGATCGGCCCCAACGGCGCCGGCAAGACCACCGCCTTCAACGTGATCACCGGCGTGTACCAGCCCACTAACGGCGCGGTATGGTTCCAGGGGGAGAAGATCGTTGAAAATCATCCCCAGGGCAAGATGAAAAAGCTCTATAAGGGCCAGAACGACGGAGCGTACACCCATATCCTGGCCCCCACTCCGGATAAGATCACCCAGTTGGGCATGGCCCGTACCTTCCAGAACATCCGCCTGTGGAAGTCCCAGACGGTGTTCGACAACGTGCTCATCGCCAAGCATTGCCGCACCCACACCAACTTCCTCTCCGCCGCCCTGCGGCTGAACCGGAAGGAGGAGGCGGCGCAGCGGGCCCATGTGGAGGAACTGTTGAAGACTGTGGGCCTGTACGACGTGAAGGACGAGCTGGCCACCTCCCTGCCCTACGGCAAGCAACGCCGTCTGGAGATCGCCCGGGCGCTGGCCACCGAGCCCAAGCTGCTGCTGCTGGACGAGCCGGCGGCGGGCATGAACCCCCAGGAGACCGATGAACTGACGGCCTTCATCGGGGAGATCCGGGACAAATTCAAGCTGACGGTGTTCCTCATCGAGCACCACATGGACCTGGTCATGGACATCTCCGACCGGATCTATGTGCTGGATTTCGGCAAGCTGATCGCCGACGGCACGCCGGAGGAGATCCAGAACAATCAGCGCGTCATCGACGCGTACCTGGGGGTGGCGGAAGATGCTTAAGATCGAAAATCTCCATGTGGCGTACGGAGGCATCCAGGCCCTTCGGGGGATCTCTCTGGAGGTGCCCGACGGCAAGATCGTCACCCTGATCGGCGCCAACGGCGCCGGCAAGTCCACCACCCTGCGGACCATCACCGGCCTGGTGAAGGCCGTCTCCGGCTCCATCCAGTGGAACGGCGAGGAGCTGCTGGGCAAATCCATTGACAAGATCGTGACCTCCGGCATCGCCATGAGCCCCGAGGGCCGCCGGGTGTTTCCGGACATGACGGTGCTGGAAAATCTGAAGATCGGTGCCTACCTCCGCAAGGACAAGGAGGGCGTCGCCAAGGACCTGCAGTGGGTCTACGACCTGTTCCCCCGGCTGAAGGAGCGGGAGTGGCAGCTGGCGGGCACCCTGTCCGGCGGCGAGCAGCAGATGCTGGCGGTGGGCCGTGCCCTGATGAGCCGCCCCAAGCTGCTGCTGCTGGATGAGCCCTCCCTGGGTCTGGCTCCCCTGGTGGTGCAGGACATCTTCTCCATCATCCGGGAGATCAACCGCCAGGGCGTGACCGTGCTGCTCATCGAGCAGAACGCCAACATGGCGCTGAAGATCGCGGACCTGGCCTATGTGCTGGAGACGGGCAACATCACCATGTCGGGCACCGGCGCGGAGCTGCTTGCCGATGAGAAGGTCAAAGAGGCCTATCTGGGCAAACGCAGGAAATAAAGACAAAGCCACCGGCACAAATATTGTGCCGGTGGTTTTTATTTGGCTTTTGGTCCGGGGTCACCGGCATTTTTGATAGGCGATTCGGGGAGAGCCGTCTTCGCTCCAGATACGGCCGCACCGGATAAATCCATTCTTCTCCAGCACATGCTGCATGGGCAGGTTGTCATAGTGGGTGTCGATGCGGATGTTGCCGCACCGGTCCATACACCACTCCAGCACCTGGGTGGCCACGCCCTTTACCTCGCCCCGGCTGGCTACCCGGTGAACGGCGCAGTAGGGCAGGTCATTAAGCCAGGCACCCTGGATCACCCGGTAGGTGGGGTCCTCCCCGGGGATCATGGCGAAGACGGCCTGGACCCTTCCCTCCAGAACGTACACGTAACTGTGGCCCAGGCGGATGTCGTCCCGGATCTGCTGCTCCCGGGGGGAGGAGTTGCCCCACTGGGTCGGGTTGCCGGCCTGCTTCATAAAGCGGCGGGCCCTGGCGTAAATGTCCATCAGATCGTCCCAGTCGGACGGCTGCGTGTTCCGGATCATAGGGTCCACACTCCCTTGCAATCATGATTTTTGTCTGTGAGCAGCATTATACTCTTTTTCCCCCGGTTCGTACAGCAAAAAAGGAAATTTTACCGCGGGGAGCCTTGCCGCTTTACCGAATCGGTGCCTTGTGCTATACTGAACTATAACTGAGCACGGGGAGACGCCCGGTGATAATAAGGAGTGAACCAAGTGGATCTGACAGAACGCATGGTGGAGAGCAAGACCATTTTTGAAGGCAAGATCGTCCGGCTGACCCTGGACCAGGCGGAGCTGCCCAACGGCACGCTGGCTGCCCGGGAAGTGGTGTATCATCCCGGCGGCGTGGCGGTTCTGGCTCTGGACGAGGAGAACAATGTGGCGCTGGTGCGTCAGTTCCGCTACCCCATCCGTCGGGAGCTGCTGGAACTGCCCGCCGGCAAACTGGACCACGGCGCGGAGGAGGACCGGCTTCTGGGGGCCAAGCGGGAGCTGAGCGAGGAGACCGGCCTGGAGGCGTCGGAGTGGACCTATCTGGGCTACACGCTGGCCTCCCCCGGTTTCTGCGACGAGGCCCTGCACATGTATCTGGCCCGGGGCCTGACCCAGAAGGAGCAGCACCTGGACGAGGATGAGTTTTTGAATGTGGTCACCATGCCCTTCGACCAGCTGGTGGAGCAGGTGATGGACGGCACCATCACCGACGCCAAGACGGTGGCCACCACCCTGAAGGTCAAGGTGCTTTTGGGCCTGTAAGGCGCGGATCAAGAGATAGAGAAGGAGGCGGTCTCGTGGGAAAGACCATCCTGATCGTGGAAGACGAGCAGAATATCGTGGACATCCTGTCCTTTAATCTAAGCCGGGAGGGCTATGACACCCTGGAGGCCTACGACGGTCCCACCGGACTTCAACTGGCGCTGGAGAGCAACCCGGACCTGATCCTGCTGGATCTGATGCTGCCCGGAATGAACGGCTTTGACGTGTGCCGGAAAGTGCGGGAGGCGGGCTCCTCCACCCCCATCATCATGCTCACCGCCCGGGAGGAGGAGACGGACAAGGTGCTGGGGCTGGAGCTGGGAGCTGACGATTACATCACAAAGCCCTTCTCCATGCGGGAGCTACTGGCCCGGGTGAAGGCCAATATCCGCCGGGTCTCCATGGCGCCGGCTCCGGCCGCCCCGGCGGAGCCCCCGGCCAAGGACCTGGTCCGGCTGGGCCGGGTGACCATCGACCGGGAGAAGGCCACCATCTTCAAGGACGGCCGTCCCCTGGACCTGACCCAGCGGGAGTACGACCTGATCTGCTTTTTGGCGTCCCAGCCGGGAAAGGTGTTCTCCCGGGAGGCGCTGATGGAGCACGTCTGGAACTACGAGGGCTATGTGGGCGACGTGCGGGCGGTGGACGTGGCCGTCCGGCGGCTGCGGGAAAAGATCGAGGACGACCCGGCCGCCCCCAAGTTCATTGTCACCAAGCGGGGCATGGGGTACTTATTCGGAGGTTAACCGGATCTGCCTCTGTTTTTCCATTTTTCAGCGCCCTTTTTACTCCTGATTCCTAACTCTGAACAGGTGGTGAGTCTGTGCGAAGCGTACACATGAAGCTGGTCATGATCATGGTCCTGCTCATCCTGTCTCTGATGGCGGTGGTGGGCGCCTTTCTGATCAACTCGGTCTCCGCCTTTTATCTGGAGGACTTCTATACCCAGGTGGCCGAGGTGTTCCAAGACCGGAGCCTGCTCCACGACCTGACCACCGAGGGAGAGGAAGAGGAGAAGAGCGGGGCGGAGATGATGTCCGATGTCCTCCAGGCCTACGCCGGCGAGCTGGGCGTGGACGGCCGCAACCGCAAGCTGTATATCCTGGACGGAAACGGCGTGTGTCTGGTCCGCCCCGACGGAGAGACGGGGAATCTGGAGTACACACCCAACCTGAGCCACGCCCTGAGTACCCGGGAAGTGGGGGACAGGAGCAATCTGGCGGTGGATTATATGGACGTTGCCATTCCCATTGACCGGGGCGACGACTCCTATATCATCTATATCCTGGACAACAAGACCACGGCCAACAACCTGACGGAGCAGATGTTCCTGCTGATCATGGAGGCGCTGATCTTCGGGCTGGTCATCTCCATCCTGCTGTCCTTCCTGCTGTCCAAAACCATGGTCACCCCCATCCAGCGGCTGACAGAGGGGGCCATGCGGGTGGCCGAAGGGGATTTCTCCCGGAAGATCGAGGTGGCCTCCCGGGACGAGATCGGCGTGCTCACCGACACCTTTAACGACATGGCGGGCCAGCTTCAGGACACCCTGCGCCAGGTGGAGAACGAGCGAAACAAGCTGGACACCCTGTTCCTCCACATGACCGACGGCGTGGTGGCCTTCTCCCGGAAGGGGCAGGTGATCCACTCCAACCCCGCTGCCGCCCAGATGCTCCACTGTGCCATCGGGCCGGACACCACCTATGAGAGCCTCTTCGGAGAGGTAGCTGCGCTGGACCAGGTGCTGGCCGCTCCCGACCATTTGGAGGGGGAGCGCCGGGTGCGGGACAGCTTCCTCCAACTGCTGCTGGCCCCCTTCGACCGCGGCCGGGAGGGAGGCGGCGCCCTGGTGGTCATCCATGACGTCACCGAGCAGCGGAAGAACCAGGAGATGCAGCGGGAATTCGTGGCCAACGTGTCCCACGAGCTGCGTACTCCCCTGACCAATATCCGATCCTATGCCGAGACCCTCAGCGAGAGCGCGGGAGACATCCCCCCCGCCATGGAACAGAAATTCCTGGGGGTCATTCTCAACGAGAGCGACCGGATGACCCATATCGTTCAGGATCTGCTGACCCTGTCCCGATTTGACTCCGGGCGGAACGACCTGAAGCTGACCCGCTTTTCCTTCTCCGACGTGGTCCGGGACCTGTACAACGCGGTCTATATGGAGGCCCAGCGCCACAGCCACACCCTGACCCTGGAGATGGAGGAGGGTCTGCCCGACATCGTGGCCGACCGGGAGCGGGTGGTCCAGGTCATGATGAATATCGTATCCAATTCCATCAAATACACCCCCGACGGGGGCCATATCGCCATCCGGGCCGGCCGCCGGGAGGAGCGGGTGTGGATGGTGGTGGACGACGACGGTATCGGCATCCCCGAGGAGGACCGCCCCCGGATTTTCGAGCGGTTCTACCGGGTGGACAAGGCCCGTTCCCGCCAGTCCGGCGGCACCGGCCTGGGCCTGTCCATCGCCAAGGAGATCGTGGACCGCCACCAGGGCCTGCTGGCCCTTCAGGACAAAAAAGGGCCCGGCCTGGCGGTGCGTCTGGAACTGAACATTGAGGGACCGGGCCATGGATAAGCGAAAGAGAAGAGTCCGGGCCGTGGAATTGGGCAAGGACGTGCTCATCGTCCTGCTGATCTGCTCTGCCCTGTGGCTGCTGACCCGGAGCCAGCTGTTCCAGGCCCGGGGAACGGAGGACCACCAGATCAATCTGGTTCAGACCCAGAGCGGCGCCCGGGCCGACGCGGCCCGTCCCCTGCGGATCACAGCCAACCTGGAGGGGGGCGCGGAGGATATCCGGTACGGCGTCCAATACGACACCGACGCGTCAGACGCCCTGTTCCAGCGGGTGGCCGGACTGCTGGTGGAGGCGCTGTCCAGCGCCGGCGAGGCGGAGCGGATCACCCGATCACAGTGGGAAAAAGCCCTGCTCACCGCGCCAGGGGTGTCTTTTGACTTCCAGGGTGAGATGCCTTTGTCCGTGCTGGCGGGATGGCTGTCCGGGGAGGAGAGCTCCATCGACGGCGTGGTCCGGAGGCTGACCCTCACGGTTTGGCAGGAAAAGGTGGCGCTCTGCTACCGGGACGAGGAGGACGGAGTCTACTACCGCCGCCTGTCGGAGGTAGCCAACGAGGCCCATTTGGTGGAGGCACTGTCCGGTCTGGAGGACACCGGGGCCCGCTATGCCTTTGAGTCGGAGCTGACCCGGGATCTGGACCGGGATACCCTGGTGATGACGGCGGATCTGCGTCCCGCGGTCTACAGGGCGGACAACCCCATGGCCGGAGGGCGGGCCGCTCTGGAGGCGCTGATGGGGGATTTGGGCTTTTCCGTGGACGCCAGCAGCTTCTATTCCTCCGGCGACGAGCAGGTCGCCCGCAGCGGGAACGACAGCATCCGCCTGTCCGAGCGGGGGGTGGCGGAGTACCGGGCGGGGGAGGACAGCGACCATTTTCAAATCCCGACCCGGTTGGACGAGCCCAGCCTGTTTGAGTCGGTGGAGGCCTGCCGCCAGCTGGCGGCCGCTACCCTGGGGGCCCGAAGCGGTCAGGCGCGCCTGTATCTGATGTCCGCCCGGGAGACCGGGGCGGGGCTGGAGGTCCGGTTCGGCTACTGCCTGAATGGGTCGGTGGTGCGGCTGGAGCAGGACTGCGCGGCCCGGTTCCTGGTGCGGGGCGGACGGATCGACCAATTTGAGCTCTGCTTCCGCAGTTATACAAACAGCGGGGAAACGTCGGTGGTGCTGCCCATCCGGCAGGCCGCCGCCGCCATGAACGCCATGGGGCTGGAGGGCGAGGAGCTGCTCCTGGTGTATCAGGACACCGGCGGCGAGATGGTAACGGCCTCCTGGGCCGCCGCCAGCGCTTCGGAGAAGAGGTGAGGAGATGGAAACGCCAAAGCTGAAAAACATCGTCCTCCTGATCCTGGTGCTGACCAACCTGTGCCTGCTGGTCTTTGTGGTCCGGCAGGAGTGGCAGGACCAGGCCCAGCGCCGGCAGGCCCGGGCGGAAGCCATCCTGTTTCTGGAGGGTAAGGGCGTGGGGGTGGACGAGCGGCAGATCCCCGAGAAAATGAACCTGATGCCCCAGATCGTGGAGCGGAATACGGAGCAGGAGGGGAGGCTGGCCGCCCGGCTGCTGGGGGAAGGAGTCAAGGTCCAGGACCGGGGAGCCGGCGTTTACCGCTATTTCAACGACGCCGGTTCCATCCAATTCCACAGCGACGGCTCCTTCTCCGCCCAATTTGTCCCGGGATTGTTCCCGATGGGAGACCGGTGGGAGCGGGACTGCCTGGCGCTGCTTTCCAAGCTGGACTTTGAAGGGGAGCTTTTGAGCGTAGAAACAGATGCGGGAGGGGACCGGTTGCTCTTCCGCCAGAGCTGGGAGGGCTATCCCTTGTTTACCCAGCAGGTGACGCTGGAGACGGAGGACGGCTGCGTCACCGGAATGACTGCCGGGCGCCGTCTGGTGGGCGAGCCGGTCCGGGACCAGAGCCGGAATACGGTCAGCGTGTCCACCGCGCTGGTGGAGTTTTTCAACGGACTGAACAGCCTGGGCGACGTGTGCAGCCGGGTAGACGGCGTCACCCAGGGCTATGTAGCCGGCAGCTCCCTGACCGGGCCCATGACCCTGACTCCCGTATGGCGGATCGACACCGATACCGGCTCGTACCAGCTGGATCTGGTGGACGGGGGCTTGAGCCGGGTCGCCTGACGAGGGGTGAATGTGCATTGGCTGGGGATGGCGCGGGCCGCGCCGTTCCCAGCTGATTTCGTCTTTACCTGGCAGGCGATGTGTGGTAAGATAGCCGGGAATCAATGCGGTCAGCCGCAAGAAGGAGGGTGACGCCCTGTGTTTGACAAGAACAGCCCCATCGGGGTCCTGGACTCCGGAATCGGCGGGTTCAGCGTGGTCCGGCAGGTCCAGAAGCTGCTGCCCGAAGAGGATCTGATCTACTTCGGGGACGGGGCCCATATCCCCTACGGGAACCACTCGGGGGGGACCATCATCGCCATGGCCCGGTATATGTTTGAATACATGGAGTCCCAGGGGGTCAAGGCCCTGTTGGTGGCCTGCAACACCATCTCCTGCGTCATCGACCGCTGTCAGGACGCGGTGTCCTGTCCCACCTTCAACGCGGTCCAGGCGGGGGCGGACGCGGTGGCCGGACTGGATGTGGAAAAGGTGGGGGTCATCTCCACTGTCTTTACCCACAACGCCCGGTGCTATCCCCGGCGCATCCTGGCCCAAAGCCCCAGAAAAATGGTGGTTCTCAGCTGCGGCTGCCCCGATCTGGCCCGGCTGGTGGAACACAATCTGGGCAATCCCGACGGCATGGCGGAGGTGGAGGACGACCTGCGCCAGGAACTGGACCATATGGTGCTGGAGGACAAAATCCAGTGCTGCGTTCTGGGCTGTACCCACTACCCTCTGGTGGAGGACAGCATCCGGAAGCTCTATCCCGGCCTGCTCCTGGTCGACCCGGCGGAGGAGATGGCCCGGGAGCTGGCCCGCTGTTTGGAAGAGCGTGGACTGAAGCGGGAAACGGGAAAAGCGGGCACTCTGAACATCCGCACCACCGGCAGCGTGGAGGAGTATGCCCTCCGGGCCCGCCAGGTGGGATTGGAGGGGGTGGAGTCGGTGGAGTTCTACCCGCCCATGGAGCTGTAAGGAAGTTCGAGCTGTCACAACAGGCCTCCCGGCTGTGCCGGGGGGCCTGTTTCCTTGTTTTCCGGCGTATTGCGCTGCGACAGGGGGCTTTGGAGGCTAAAATGGCAAAAAAATTGGAGGCCGGGCGCGCCGCCGGCGGAAAGCGGGAAACCATAAAAAGAGAACGGGAACTTTTCGACAAAGCGTTTGCCATTCCACTATAAATCCTGTATACTGAAACGGAAAGAAAGACGAGGTGTTGTCTGTGGGCGAGCTTACCTTTGCGGTCCCCACCCTGTTCGGGCTGGAGGGCCTGTGTGCCGACGAGATGCGGCGGCTGGATCTGCTGGATGTCCGGGCGGAGAACGGCCGGGTGCTGTGCGGCGGGACGGCGGCGGACCTGCCCCGGCTGAATTTGAATCTGCGGACCGGAGAACGGGTGCTGCTGGTGCTGGGGACCTTCCCGGCGGAGGACTTTGACGCGCTGTTTGAGGGGACCCGGGGCCTGCCCTGGGAGCGTTTCATCCCCAAGAACGGCCAGTTCCCGGTGAAGGGCCACAGCCTGAACTCCGTCCTTCACTCCGTCCCCGCCTGCCAGTCCATCATCAAAAAGGCGGTGGCCGCCCGGCTGGGGGCCAAATACGGGCTGAACACCCTGCCGGAGACGGGAGGGCTGTACCAGATCCAGTTCTCCATCATGAAGGACACCGTCACCCTGATGCTGGACACCAGCGGGGCGGGGCTCCACAAGCGGGGCTACCGGGCCCAGGGGGTGGACGCTCCCCTGCGGGAGACCCTGGCGGCGGCCATGGTGCTGCTGTCACGGTACCGGGGGCGGGACCCTCTGTGCGATCCCTTTTGCGGGTCGGGCACCATCCCCATCGAGGCCGCCCTCATCGCCAAAAACCGGGCTCCGGGCCTGAACCGGCATTTTTCCGCCCAAAAGTGGACGTGGCTGGACAACAAACTGTGGATGTCCGCGGCGGATGAGGCCATGGACAAGGAATTCGACGGAGACTATGAGATCTGGGGCGGGGACATCGACCCTGCCGCCGTAGAGCTGGCCCGGCATAACGCCGCCTTGGCGGAGGTGGAGGACCTGGTGAGCTTTGAAACGGCGGACGCTACCCGGTTCCACTGGGGCGGCATCCGGGGCCGGGTGGTCACCAATCCGCCCTACGGTGAGCGCATTATGGAGCGCCGGGAGGCGGAGGAGCTGTACCGGGCTTTCGGGAAAGCCTGGGACAAGTTCCCCGAGGGATGGAAGCTGTATCTGCTGTCCTCCCATACGGAATTTGAGCGCACCTTTGGAAAAAAAGCGGACAAGAAGCGCAAGCTGTATAACGGAATGCTGAAGTGCGATCTGTTCATGTACCTGTAACAGATTGCGGGATAGTGTGTGTGGAGGAGCGGCGAAGCCGCCAACCAGAAAGAACCCCAGCGGAGCAGGCTCGTTTTGGAGAGGACGGGCAACAAAATGGAGCAGATGTTCGCCGTCAGGCGGGCGGAGCGGAATGGAGTTTGTGAGGACGACATGCGCCATTTGTTCATCATCAACCCTGCGGCGGGCAAACGGGAGAGTACCGCCAAGCTGGAACAGCTGCTGGAGCGGCTGAGTTTTGACCATGAGGTGGTCTATACCACGGGGGAGGGTCACGCCCAGAACATCGCCGAGCAGGCGGTTCGGGAGGGAGGACCGGTCCGGATCTACGCCTGCGGAGGCGACGGGACGCTGAATGAGGTGGTCAACGGGGCGGCGGGCCACGGCCAGGCGGCGATCACCTGCGTCCCAAAAGGGACGGGAAATGATTTTTTAAAGGTGTTCGGCTCCGATTACCGGACGTTGTTTTACGATCTTGAAAAGTTGGCTGTGGGTCCCCAGACTCCCTTTGATCTCATCGACTGCAACGGAAAACTGGGGATCGACGTGGTGTGTACCGGGGTGGACGCCCGCATTGCCGCCGATGTCCACCGCTATAAGGACTGGCCGTTTGTTTCCGGCATGGGGGCCTACTGTCTGGCGTTAGTGGAAAACGTGCTGTTCAAGGGGATTTCCCGCCCCATGTCCGTACATATGGGGGAGCGGGAATGGTCCGGGGACACGGCCATCGTCTGCGTCTGCAATGGGCGCCATTACGGAGGCGGCTTTATGCCGGTGCCGGAGGCCATGCCCGACGACGGGGTGCTGGACATGCTGCTGATCCCAAAGGTCAGCCTGCTTACCCTTGCCCGGCTGGTGGGCAAGTACGCCCAGGGCCTGTACCGGGACTACCCGGAGCTGATCTGGGACTACCACGGGGCCCGGGTGGACTGCGCCTCCCGGGAGGAGATGATCGCCGTGGTGGACGGAGAGGTCATGCGGGACCGGGAATTCACCATCCGCCTGTCAGAGAAGAAGGTGAACTTTTTCTACCCGGAGGGGGCGGTTTACGCGCCGCGGACGGGCCGGGTGACGGAACGGGAGGCGTGCGTGCGATGAGAAGGAGATGTTTCCTTCTGTCGGCGGTCCTGGTGCTGGGGCTGCTGGCCGGGTGCGGAGGGCAGCAAGAGGAACTGGATCGGACGCGGATTCGTTCGGATACCATCTATTTGTGCCAGACCTTCCCCGACCGGGTCACCGGGACAGAGGGGGAGCGCCAGACCTGCGACTGGCTGGAGGAACAATTGGAGCAGGCGAGCTTTTCTTGCCAGGAGGGCACGCTGCTGCGCCAATCCTTTTCCGGACTGAAGGGAAAGACCAGCGAAAACCTCACCGCCCTGTGCAACCGGGGCGGAGATCCGGTGCTGTGCGTGACAGCTCACTATGACAATGTGGAGGGCTCCCCCGGCGCCCGGGACAACGGAGCGGCGGTGGCCGTCCTGCTGGAGCTGGCCCGCTGCCTGGGGCAGGAGCAGCCGGAGCAGGCGGCGGAGATCCGGCTGATCTTTCTGGGATCGGAGGAAAACGGCTACTACGGCTCCCGGGCCTATCTGGAGAGCCTGAGCCCGGAGGAGCGGGAACGCCATCTGGCGGTGTTCAACATGGACATCAGCGCGGCCACCCGGGGCGAGGGGGAGCTGGTGTGCTGTACGCTGGGTGGCTGGGAGGACGGACAGTACCGGGGGGGAGATATTTTCTCCCCTGCGGAAAACCGGGTGTCCCAGGCGGTCTCGGAAGCCGGCCAGAAGATTCTGGGCGGGCCGGTGCCGGTGGTCCACGGCGGGGAGAGCGACCATGTCACCTTCCACCAGTGGGAGATCGACGCGGCCAACGTGTGCTGGCGGCGGCTTGAGGACGGGTTTCCGGTTTTGCCTTCTGAGTATCACAAACCGGAGGATACGGCAGAGACCATCGACTACGAGACGGCTTGGACCACGGGCCGCTGTGTCCTGGAGGCGCTGCGGCTTCTGGGAGGAGAAATTAGCACTCCAGAGAACGATTTGTGAACGAAATGTAAAACCTAAAAAAATCAACCCCAAATTTTTAAAATTAGGGGTTGATTTTTTTGCGCAAAGCGGTTATTATCATACTTGTATTTGGCACTCGGACAAAATGAGTGCTAAGAAGAGCGGCCGAGCAGGCTCGTTCCATCAATTTGTTTATACCAATATCTATTATATAAGGAGGAACCCTACTATGAAACTCAAACCTTTGGCTGACCGTGTGATCGTCAAGCTGGTCGAGGCGGAGGAAACCACCAAGGGCGGCATCATCCTGACCGGCGCCGCCAAGGAGAAGCCCGAAGTGGCCCAGGTCCTGGCCGTCGGCCCCGGCGGCATGGTGGACGGCAAGGAGGTCGTCATGACCGTGAAGGTGGGCGACAAGGTCATCACCAGCAAGTACGCCGGCACCCAGGTGAAACTGGACGGCGAGGAAGTCACCATCGTCCGTCAGAACGACATCCTGGCCATCGTCGAGTAATCACGAAGCGCGAAGCCGTCGTGAGCGGCTATGCGCAGTAACATTGAAATCATCTCATTATTTTGGAGGTAATGCTTTATGGCTAAAATTATTTGCTACGGCGAAGAGGCCCGCAAGGCTCTGGAGAAGGGCGTCAACCAGCTGGCCGACACCGTGAAGATCACCATGGGCCCCAAGGGCCGCAACGTGGTGCTGGACAAGAAGTTCGGCGCTCCCCTGATCACCAACGACGGCGTGACCATCGCCAAGGAGATCGAGCTGGAGGACCCCTTTGAGAACATGGGCGCCCAGCTGGTGAAGGAAGTCTCCACCAAGACCAACGACGTGGCCGGCGACGGCACCACCACCGCCACTCTGCTGGCCCAGGCCATCATCCGTGAGGGCCTGAAGAACCTGGCCGCCGGCGCCAACCCCATGGTCATGAAGAAGGGCATTGCCAAGGCCACCGAGACCGCCATCGAGGCCATCAAGGGCAACAGCCAGAAGGTCAACGGCACCGCCGATATCGCCCGGGTAGGCACCGTCTCCTCCGGCGACGAGAACATCGGCAAGCTGATCGCCGAGGCCATGGAGAAGGTGGGCCACGACGGTGTCATCACCATCGAGGAGTCCAAGACCGCCGAGACCTATTCCGAGGTCGTGGAAGGCATGCAGTTTGACCGGGGCTACATCACCCCCTATATGGTCACCGACACCGAGAAGATGGAGGCCATTCTGGACGACGCCCTGGTCCTGATCACCGACAAGAAGATCTCCAACATCCAGGAGCTGCTGCCCGTTCTGGAGCAGGTGGTCCAGTCCGGCAAGAAGCTGCTGATCATCGCTGAGGACGTGGAGGGCGACGCTCTGTCCACCCTGATCGTCAACCGTCTGCGCGGCACCCTGAACGTGGTGTGCGTCAAGGCCCCCGGCTTCGGCGACCGCCGCAAGGAGATGCTCCAGGATATCGCCATCCTCACCGGCGGCCAGGTCATCTCCGCCGACGTGGGTCTGGAGCTGAAGGAGGCTCAGCTGAACATGCTGGGCAAGGCCCGTCAGATCAAGGTCACCAAGGAGAACACCACCATCGTCAACGGTGCCGGCAGCTCCGAGGAGATCCGCGCCCGCGTCGCCCAGATCAAGAGCCAGATCGAAGTGACCACCTCCGACTATGACCGCGAGAAGCTGCAGGAGCGGCTGGCCAAGCTGGCCGGCGGCGTGGCCGTCATCAAGGTCGGCGCTGCCACTGAGGTCGAGATGAAGGAGAAGAAGCTCCGCATCGAGGACGCTCTGAACGCCACCCGTGCCGCTGTGGAAGAGGGCATCGTGGCCGGCGGCGGCACCGCCTATATCAACGCTGTCCCCGCCGTGGAGAAGCTGCTGGCTGAGACCGACGGCGACGAGAAGACAGGCGTGAAGATCATCGTCAAGGCCCTGACCGAGCCCGTGAAGCAGATCGCCGCCAACGCCGGTATCGACGGCTCCGTGGTGCTGGAGAAGATCAAGGACTCCGGCAAGACCGGCTTCGGCTTCGACGCCTACAACGAGACCTATGTGGATATGATCTCCGCCGGTATCGTGGATCCCACCAAGGTGACCCGTTCCGCTCTGGAGAACGCCGCCTCCATCGCCTCTGTCCTGCTGACCACCGAGTCCCTGGTGGCCGACAAGCCCCAGCCTCCCGCACCGATTGCGGCCCCCGCTGACCCCAGCATGGGCGGCATGTACTAAGATGTAACTTTCGAGTGAGAAAGCAAGCAAATTAGTATCCATTCTTTATGAAAACGCAAACTTTTAAATGCGAAAAGTTCGAGCTTACGCAGACCTTACGCAGAAAGCTTTGCGCCTAATGAGTAACTATGAAGAAGCCTCTGAATCATCAAATGGTTCAGAGGCTTTTTCATTACTGGATCTCAAACGCTGCAAAGTCCAGGCTTCCGCCGCCCTCGTAGACGAAATATAGATCCCCCAGGGAATGAGCTTTCGCTCGTCCCCTGGGGGATTTTCGATCAAAGCGTATTGCTCAAGAGCAGCAGCTTCTTCTCTTCTCTCGATCCATAGTCAGCGTTTCCAGCATCAGAGCAAACCTACCAGGTTGAAAGCCAGGATCAGGCCGGAAAACACGATTGAGACCGTGGAGCAGAGCTTGATCAGAATGTTCAGGCTTGGGCCAGCGGTGTCCTTCAGGGGATCGCCCACCGTGTCGCCCACGACAGCGGCCTTGTGCTGTTCGCTGCCCTTGCCGCCGTGATGCCCAGCCTCGATATACTTCTTCGCGTTGTCCCAGGCGCCGCCGGCGTTGGACATGAACACCGCCATCGCAAAGCCGGACACGGACACGCCGCCCAGCATCCCGACCACGCCCACCGGGCCGAGGACGAGACCCGTGCCGATCGGCACGATGATGGCAATCAGTGCCGGGGCAATCATCTCATGCAGCGCGCCCTTGGTACACAGCGCGACACACTTGGCATACTCGGGGTCGGCCTGGTAATCCATGATGCCCTTGATCTCGTGGAACTGCCGCCGTACCTCCACGACGATCGACTGTGCGGCGCGTTCCACGCCGTCCATCGTGAGCGAGGAGAACAGGAAGGTCAGCAGCGTGCCGATAAAGAGTCCCACCAGCATCAGGGGATTCGTCAGCGACAGATCCAGGACCTCGGTGGTCTTGGCCTGTACGATGTCCACGTAGCTGACCAGCAGAGCCAGCGCCGTGAGGGAAGCGGAGCCGATGGCAAAGCCCTTGCCGGTGGCGGCGGTGGTGTTGCCGAGGGAGTCCAGCGCGTCGGTGCGCTCGCGCACCTCCTCCGGCAGATCGGCCATCTGGGCGATGCCGCCGGCGTTGTCCGCCACGGGGCCGTAGGCGTCGGTGGCCAGCGTGATGCCGAGGGTGGACAGCATACCCACGCCCGCGATACCGATACCGTAGAGTCCCTTGTCAAAGGTTTCCGCTCCGCCGGCAAAATAGAAGCTCAGCAGCACGGCCGCGGCAACAACAAGAATGGAGACCATCGTGGAGCGCATGCCCAGGGACAGACCGCCGATGATGATGGTGGCGCTGCCGGTCTCACTCTCGGCGGCCAGCTCCCGTGTGGGCTTGTAGGTGTCGGAGGTGTAATACTCGGTGAAGTAGCCGATGACGCAGCCCCCAACCAGACCGCAGAGGATGGCGATGTACACGCCCCAGCTGTGCAGGAGGAACCAGGTCAAGGGCGCTGCCAGCACGGCTGCGAGGATGGCGGCGGAATAAGTGCCGGTACGCAGACTCTTGAGCAGATCCTCCTGGCCGGCATCCTCTCTGGTGCGGATCAGGAAGGAGCCGAGGATCGAGCAGACGATGCCGCACACGGCCAGCAGCAGCGGCAGCAGCATCCCGCCGAAGCCGTAGCCTGCGATGGCGCCCAGCGAGAAGGTGGCGAGGATGGAGCCGACGTAGCTCTCGTAGAGGTCCGCACCCATGCCGGCCACGTCGCCCACGTTGTCGCCCACGTTATCTGCGATGGTGGCAGGGTTGCGGGGGTCATCCTCCGGAATGCCGGCTTCCACCTTGCCGACCAGGTCCGCGCCGACATCGGCGGCCTTGGTGTAGATGCCGCCGCCCACGCGGGCGAAGAGGGCCATGAAGCTCGCGCCCATGCCGTTCATGACCATGATCGCGCCGATCTGCTTCGGGTCGGAATAGCCCAGCGCATAGCGCAGGATAAAGAACCACATCGTCACGTCCAGCATGCCGAGGCCGACCACGGAAAAGCCCATCACACTGCCGGAGGAGAATGCCACGCGCAGGCCCTTGTTCAGGCTCTCGCTGGCAGCGTTGGCGGTGCGGGCGTTGGCGGAGGTCGCAATCTTCATGCCGATATAACCGGCCAGCATGGAAAAGATACCTCCGGTGAGGAAGGCGAAGGGAGTGACCCGGGAGAGCATCCTGCCGCCGGATCCGAAGGCCAGAGCCAGCAGCAGCACGAACACGATGGCGAAGACCTTGAACACCGTGGTGTACTGGTGCTTCAGATAGGCGTTGGCGCCGGCCCGGATCGCCGCGGCGATCTTCTGCATGCGCTCATTGCCCTCCGACACGGACAGCACCTTGCCGCGCTGGACCGCCGCAAAGCCCAGGGCCAGCACCGAGCCCAAAAAGCCTAAAAGAAACAGTTTTTCCATCGTTGGGTCCTCCTTTTATCTTTGATAGAATTGCCGGATATAATCCTCCACATCCTCGCGGCTGCCGCGGAATACTCCGGGAGTCTCCATCTTCAGGGAGACGCAGGCGGTGGCGTAGAGAAGTGAGGTCTGCATATCGTTTCCCAGGAGCCGCATGGCCAGATAGGAGCCGAAGGTGGTGTCTCCCCTGCCGGTGCGGCCGGACAGATTGCGGGCCTTCACCGGACAGGTGCAGACCTGCGTTCCGTCGCAGACCAGCATCTCCGCGTTGTGGGAGACCATGACTTCCTTCGCGCCCCAGGCGACCAGCTGCCGGGCTGCGGCCTCCCGGTCGGCAAGGCCGGTAAGCATCTCCGCCTCGGCGGCGTCGGTCTTGAAAAAGTCCATCCAGGGGAGAAAGCGGAGCTTGTCCTCCCAGTCGTGCAGGGACATGCTGCCGCCGATATTGTGCCGCAGGAAGCCCTGAGCGTCGGCGGAAAGGAGGGCTTTCCTGTGCAGCGCCTCCAGCAGCTCGTCGGGAAAATCGCCGTACAGCAGGCCTGCCAGATGGCAGAGCCGCCACTCGATATCGGGCAGTTCCCCGGGCAGGATCGGGTCGGACTGAGCGGCGCAGCCGGATCTGCGGCGCTCCCGGTCCGGTGTGAAATACTCATTGCGCATTAGCGTTGTCTTTGCCGACGGAAGAAGGGCTTTGTCCTCCTCAGGCATCTGGAATACGTCCAGAATGTCCCGGTCCTCCGGGGCGATCTTCACCGCCGCGAAGACGCTGGCTCCCATGGCCCGTGCTGCCGGCGTGCAGAAAGTCACGGCGCCGCCGGCGCTCCGGTCCTCCGCGCCGGTATAGTCGATATTCAGGTCCCGGGTGGCCGGGCCCAGGATCATCAGGTCGTAGCTGTTCATGATATTCCTTTCAAAACGTGTCCCGCCCGCTCGATGGGGAGCGGGCGGTCCTGCTGTTGAAACCCGCGGGGCTTCAAGCCTGATAGCTTGTCCCCTTGCCAAGGGTCATGGCCTCGTAGGCTCGCCGTACCTTGGCATAGTTCTTGTCGCGGTCCAGCGCGATGCCGCGGCCCACGCCGTCTACGATGACGCCCCGGCCGATGGCCGCCAGCTTCTCGTCCAGATCCCGGAGCATCTGGGGGGCGCTGCCCGGCTCGGTGCTGCGTCCGTCGAAGATGATGTGCAGAAAAACCTTGTCCACGCCCTCAGCCATCTCGGTGAGCATCAGCGGATAGTCGATGCAGCCGTGGCTGGATTTAAGCGTCAGATACGAGAGCAGATGCAGGGCGCTCCCCTCTTCCTTTGCGGCGTTGATGGTGTGGAGAAACACCGGGTTTTTCCGGAATGAGCCGTCCTTGATGGCGGAATCCATGCGCACGTCGTCCTGGGCGACGATACGGCCCGCGCCCAGATTGTTATGCCCGGCCTCGGAATTGCCGGCCTTGCCGGTCTGCAGACCCACATCCTCGCCGGAGGCGCGGAGCTTCGCGTTGGGGTAGCGCTGCAGCAGCGCGTCCCAGCCCGGGGTGTCGGCCAGATAGATAGCGTCACCCTCGTCCCGGGTACCGAAGCCCCAGCCGTCCAGGATGATGAGCATCATCTTGTCGTTCCGGAAGTCCGGGGTGTCGATCAGACTGCGGCCGGTCATCTCGGCGGGCTTTTCGATGCCCAGTACGCTGAGGACCGTAGGGGCCACGTCACCCAGGCGCCCGTCGTGCAGCGCGAGCTCCCGGCCCTTCGGGTCCAGGACGATGAAGGGCACCAGATTAGTGGTGTGGGCGCCGTGGGGCTTGCCCTCTTTGGTATAGAGGGCCTCGATGTTGCCGTGGTCGGCGGTGACCGCCACCACATAGCCCTTCTCTTTCGCATAGTGAGCCACCCGGTCCACATAGCGGCTGATCGCCGCGGCGGCTGCCAGCTTGGCCTGGGTGTTGGCGGTGTGGCCGATGACGTCGCCGTTGGCGAAGTTGGTGACGATGAAGTCATAGCCCTCATCGACAGCCTCTTCCACCTTCTCTGCCACGGCGGGCAGGCTCAGCTCCGGCTTCTGGTCGAAGGCGATGCCCTTGGGGGACGGGATACACAGATCCGTCTCTCCGGGGAAGGGCTGGTTATAGCCGCCGTTGAAGAAGAAGGTCACATGGGCAAACTTCTCCGACTCGGAGCAGTGGAACTGCCGCAGTCCCGCCTCGGACAGCACCTGTGCCAGGGGCTTCTGCACCCGCTCGGGGGCAAAGGCGATGGGCAGGTTTTTGAATTTCTCGTGGTACATGGTCATGATGGCGAAGTCCAGATCGGGCATATATTCCCGCTCAAAATGCGGGAATTCCGCGTCGGTGAAGGCCTCGGTCAGCTCGATCTCCCGTTCGCCGCGGCGGCAGCAAAACACCACATGGTCGCCGTTGCGGATCTTGCCCACAGGCGCGCCGGCGTCGTCCACCAGCACCATCGGCTCCAGAGAGTAGTCGGTCTGGCCCTGCTCATAAGCCCGCTCAACGGCTTTGGCCAGGGCCTCGCCGCCGTGAAACGCTTTGTCAGTCATGCTCGATCCTCCTCAGTGCAGCGGCGGGAACAGGTCCAGCAGCTGCGAAAAATGCGTGATGAACACGTCGGGCCGATTCTCGTCCGTGACCTCCTGGGGCTTTTTGCTAGGGTAGCGGACCGCCACCGTCATGCCGAGGCCCGCGGCCTTCGCGCCGACGATGTCCCGGTTGAGATTGTCGCCCACATAGCAGGTGCGCTTGGGGTCGGAGCCGCACTCTTCCAGCGCGTAGTAGTAGATGGCGGGATGCGGCTTGCGGATCAGACACACGGAGGACTGCTGCACGCTCTTGAAATAGGGGCGCAGCCCGTCGTGATCCAGCCACTCGTCCACCTCATGGACGCCCACGAGGTCGCTGACGATGGCCAGTGTATAACCTCTGGCGAAGAGCTCCTTCACCGTCTCGGCGCCGCCGTCGGTGACGACGCGCTCGCCCTTGGTGCGGCGGTAGGCGTAGGTCATCTCGTCCGCCGCGGCTTCGACCCGCTCCCGGGGAAAGTCATAGGCTAGCCACCGGGTCCAGAGCTCCTTCACCGGCGCCTCGCAGTAGAAATGCAGCGCCCACTCCCGATACTTGTCGTAGCGGGGCTCGATCACGTTTTTATAAAACTCCGTGGGGTCGTCCTCCACGCCGAGGCAGCGGGTGATGACGCTCTTGGCCTCCAGCTCGTAGGCCGGGTCCTTGCGGATGACCCGGAAGGTGTCTCCCAGGTCGACGAAGATGGTGTTGATCTGTTGTTCCATCAGAAGCCTCCCTGCAGGATCGGCAGATCCAGAATATCCAGGAATCGGTGGACGATGTAATCCGGCCGGTTCGCGTCGGTGATCGTTTTCTTTTTCAGCTTTTCGGGGCTGATGAAGAGAATGTTGGCCCCGATGCCCGCAGCGATGGCGCCGGTGATGTCCCGGTCCAGATTGTCGGCCACGGACACGCACTCGCCGGGCTCCAGGCCCAGCTTTTCGCAGCCCAGCCAGTACATCCGCGGGTCCGGCTTGCGCAGGCCCGTCACCGGGGAGAGGATCACCGCGTCAAAGTATTTTTCCAGCCCGTCGGCCTTGAGCCAGTCGCCGATCTCATATTCGCCGATCAGATTGGAGATGATGCCCAGCTTGTAGCCCCGGGCATGGAGCATCTCGATGACCTCCCGGCCGCCCTCCACCACATGCCGCAGGCCTTTGACCTGGCGGTACTGGTAGGTCAGCTCGTGGCAGATCTCCCGCAGCCTGTCCTCGGGCATCTCCGGCAGCAGCCACTTGTGCCACAGCTCAAAGTCGTTGCTCTCCTTCATCTCGCTCAAAGCCCAGTCGCGGTAGGGCAGGTATCGCTCCTCCACCATGTCGATGAAGCCCTGCACGTCCTCGAAGCCGGCAAGCTCCGCCATGCGCGCCTTCGCGGCCTCGATGTGCTCCGGCACCATCTCGGCGATGCGAAGCGTGCCGCCCAGATCGAAAAACACACCCTTGATCTGTTTCATGGCCGTAACCTCAGGCTCTGGGCGGGAACAGGTCCAGTAGCTCCGGAATGGACTTGATCGTATAGTCCGGCAGCACCGTGGGGGCCTTGCCCTCCCGGTCGGCGGTGCCAGCGTCCTCGAAGAGCACCATGGCGCCGAAATGCGACGCCTTGGCACCCTCCACGTCGCGCACCGGGTTGTCGCCCACATAGGCGCAGGCCTCGGGCGCAGCGCCGATGCAGCGGGCGCCCAGCAGGTAGATGGCCGGGTCCGGCTTGCGCAGGCGCACCTTGGAGGAGAGGATCACCGTGGTAAAGCAGTCGGCCACATGGTCGCGGCACATCCAGTCGGGGATCTCGGTCTCGGTGATGGTGTTGGCGATGATGCCCAGCTTGTAGCCCCGGCGCTTGAGCTCGCGCAGGGTCTCCAGCGTGCCCTCGTGCACCACGCGGCGGCCGTCATGGTCACGCCACAGGCGGGTCAGGCGCGCGGCGTTGGGCGCCACCCGGTCCGCCGGATAGTCCGGCAACAGGTACTGGAGCCACAGCTCCATTTCGGACACGTCCAGCAGCGCCGTCTTGGCCCACTTGCGGTAAGCCTTCCAGTTTCTGTCCAGTTTGGCGAAAAAGGCGTCGTGCTCCTCGGTGGTGCCGACGAGCTCCATCAGCTCCTTTTCCGCGGCGGCGGCGAACTCCGCGTCCTCCACCACATAGCGCAACGTGGCGCCGACATCAAAGAAAATGGCTTCCAGGTTCTGCATCTTTCCGTCCGTCCTTTCTATGCTGATTGATTCCGTTGATCAAGATTTCTCAAAATCCCGGGGATTTCCTCCAGATCCTCGATCAGAGCATCCGGCGCGTAGCCCGCGTTTTCCAAGCCCGCGTCCCGATGGGCGATGCCGGGGTTTCTGATCTGGATCATCAGGCGCCAGCCGGCGTTCCGGGTGCCGATCACGTCCCGGGAGATGGTGTCGCCCACATAGCAGAGCTGCTCCGGCTTCAGATCCAGCGCCCGTTCCGCAATGCGGAAAATCTCCGGCGAGGGCTTGCGGATGCCGGTCTCGGCGGAGGTGATGACGCAGTCCATCAGTTCCTCGATCCCGTACTCCGCCAGGAAGTGGCGCACCACCGAGCGGGAGATGATGTTGCTGATGACCCCCAGCCGCAGGCCCATGGCCTTGAGCTGTTCCATCGTTTCCTTGAGATGGGGCCGGCGCATCACCCGGGGGCGCTCATAGTCGTACAGGAAGCTCAGCTCTTCGGAGAAGGGCTCGAGCCGTTCCCGCTCCAGCCCGTATTCCCGCAGAAAGTACCGGCTCCAGATCTCGGCGGAGGGCAGCTCCCGCAGGTCCTGTTCGGACCGGTGCTTGTAGATCTCGCTGTTCACGGGAAGGCGCTGCGCCAGAAGCTCCGGCCCGCCCTCCAGCGCGACGCCGTAATCGGCCAGGCGCTCGATCAGCCGGCGGGCAAACCACAGATCCCGTTCCGGGCTCGCCGAGGATTGGTGAAGCGTTCCTCCCAGGTCAAACAATACTGCTTGGATCATGCCGGCTCTCCTTTCCGATATACTCAAACGTTTCCGCTATTTGCATTTCCAAGATACCGCGGTTTTCCGCGTTCGTCAAGCTTTATTTTGTTCCGTTTCATTCGCAAATCGGCATAATATACACGCTTTTGCAACGATTTCGTTGGATTCCCGGAAAGCCCGCTTTCCGTTCCCGGATATTTTCATTCTGGCCGTGCGAAATTTCCGCGCATTCCTTTTATTGGAACCTTTTTCGGTATTCCTGTCCGGATTAACCCAGGTGATGTCGACGTATTTCCGTTAATTTTCACAAAATTTCTCTTGCCATTTTGGAAGAGAGGGTTTAAAATGTTTTCGAGAATCATCCGGAAATTTTCGCTGAAAGGAGAAGAACATGAAAAACGTGACCATCAAGGACGTGGCCAAAGCCGCCGGCGTCTCCTACTCCACCGTCTCCCGCGCGCTGACAGGCAGCCCCGAGATCAGCGAAGAAACCCGGGAGCGGATTTTGCAGATCTGCAAGGATATGAACTACACCGCCAACACGGTGGCCCGCTCCATGGTGATGAAGAGCACAAAGCTCCTTGGTCTGATCCTCACCAGTGTGAATAACCCCTTCATGTCGGAGCTTGCTTATCATATCGACCGGCAGGCCCGCGCCAGAGGCTACAACATTATCCTTTGCAACTCTTCCCGGGATTCTGAGCAGGAGCGGGAGCTCTTCGAACTGATGATGGGCCGCCAGGTCGACGGCATCCTCCTTCTCCCCTCCGGGATCGAGAGCTACAACAAGCTCCATCCCTATCTCAGTCGCATCCCCACCGTGTTCATCGGGGAGAACCTGCGTGAGGTGCCGGAGAGCTATGTATCTGTAGATAACTACCGGGGTGCCCAGATCGGTGTGGAATATCTGTATAAGCTTGGCCACCGCGATATTCTGTATTTCGGGCGGCGCCGGGGCAGCACGACTCACCAGCTGCGCGCGGAGGGTTATGCCGCGGCCTGCGAACGCTACGGTCTGACGCCGCGCTACTGCAACAACACCTTCTCCTCTTCTTCCATCAAGTACGGCTATCAGCTGGCCAAGCAGCTGTTCGCCCAGGAGCGTCATTTCTCCGCCATCTTCGCCGCCACGGACACCAATGCCCTCGGCATCATGCAGGCGGCGGAGGAGATCGGCCTGCGCATCCCGCAGGATCTGTCCCTCCTCGGCTTTGATAACATCCGGGACAGCAGCCTGCCCAGGATCGAGCTGACCACCATTGAGCAGCCGATGAAGATGCTGGCCTCCGTGGCAGTAGACACTCTGCTTGACAAGATCCAGAACGATCAGGCCGGCTATTCCCACCGGATCCTCTCACCCGCATTGATTGAGCGTTCCTCCTGCGCTCCCTACACCCCGGCGGCAAAAAAATAAGCAGGAAAGAAAAACCGAATAAAACGCACGGGCCGAAAGCAGCGGCAAGCCGCTGCTTTCGGCCTTGTTGTTATCGTATAGGGCTGTTGCTGGCGCTTAGAATATCGTCGCGGGATTCCATAAAGCTCTTCATTTCCGCATAGCTGATCTCGGAGCGGCGGCGGAGGATCAGGTCGTAGTCCGTGGTGCCGTCCCGGCGGCGGGCGATCTTGCTCTCCGCCACCTGGGCGTTCCACTGCTCCAGCTGCCGGAGCAGGGCCTCATGAAAGTCTGTGTCGCTTTTCACGGTGAACTGGATGCGGTTGGCGGCATAGGCGTCCGCCCCCACGGCGTAGCGATGCATGAAATACTGGATGGCACTGATCAGCACAGTGGCGATGATGCCGAGAAAAATCATCCCGGACCCCACCGCCAGACCGAGCCCGGCAGTAAACCAGAGCCCCGCGGCTGTGGTCAGGCCCTTGACGAGCCCCTCGTTTTTGAAAATCACCCCCGCGCAAAGAAAGCTGATGCCGCTTACCACCTGGGCCGCCACACGGGCCGGGTCCGTCCCGTGAGTCCCGTAAGAAAACGCACCGTCCGCCGTAATCATGTCCGCAAAGCCGTACTTGGACACCAGCATGAACAGCGCGGACGCGCAGCACACGATGATATGGGTGCGGATGCCGGCCTCCTTAAAGCGCTTGCTCCGCTCATACCCGATGGCCGCGCCGCAAAGGCAGGCCAGCAGCAGTCTTTCCGCAAAGTCCAGCACCTGCACAGGTGCAAATTGACTGTGAAGATATTGTATCAGCGTCATTTCGATCCCCTTCTATCGTAAAACGCAGGCAGAGCCCGGCGATCGCCGGAGCCCTGCAGCATCCTGTATTCTGATTTACTTGCCTTCCAAAAGGCCCTTCACCACGGGCAGGACCTCATAGATATCCTCCACCACGAAATCCGGCTCAAACGCCCGCTTTACGCCGGCGTCCTTTTCCTTCGTAAGCTTGGAGCAGATCTGGATGGAGCAGGCAAAGCCCGCCCGCTTGGAGCCGATGATGTCCCGGGAGATGGTATCCCCCACATAAACGCAGTTTTCCGGCTTCACCCGAAGCTGCCGGGTGGAGACCTCGAAGATATCCGGCAGAGGCTTGCGCATGCCGGTGACGGAGGAGAGCGTCACGTCCTGGAACAAGTCCCGGATGCCGTATTCCTCCAGGCTGTCAAAGACCTGGTACATGGCGGCGGTATTGCTGATGACGCCAAGCTTCAGTCCCAGATCCCGCAGGCCCTCCAGCATCTCCTGCACCCGGGGACGCAGGCTGCGGTGATAGTGGGTCAGCTCCCACATGTGGGCGATGGGCTCGCAGAGGGGCTCCAGGATCTCCCGGGGAAAGTTGAAGTCTGCCAGGGCATAGTCCCGCCAGATGGGGATGGGCTTGAGCTCCACGTCGCAGCTGTCCCGGAACGCGCCGTAGCGCTTCCATCCGGCGTCCACCCGACGCTTCAGCTCCGCCAGATCCACCTCAGGATCCAGCCCGCCGGCCTTCAGCATCCGATCCAGCTCTTCCACGGCGGCAAGCTCGGACTGCTCATCCACAAAGACGTCCTCCAGCGTTCCGCCCATATCAAACATCACCGAAGTGATCATGGGTCATCCTCCCTAACATCCGCGGCACTCAGCTGCGGCGGACATATTTTTTCCACGCGGGCTCTTCCTCCACCGGCGCGGGCGCATGATGATCCCGCCGATAGAGCAGCGTGAACAGCACCAGCCCCAGGCCCACCGGGATCGCCGCGAACCACAGCACAAAGTGCAGGAACACGCGCATCGTTTCCCAGTCCCGGAGCAGCAGCGCCATGGTGATAACAGAAGCCACAAGATACAGCAGCAGCCACAGATAGGTTCCAAGCATCAGGCGCTTGTCGCTCAGCAGCCGGTGAAGCACATAACCAACAAGCAAAACGGCCGCGCTCACGCACAGGGAAGCAAAAAGATTCCCCAATGCCACAGGCCAGCTCTCCGTCAAAGGCGAGAGCCAGTCCACGATATAATGGAAGCCGATCAGCAGCAGCGCGATAAAGACGATGCTCAGGCTGAAGGTATAGACCAGAAAGCCGCTTTTGGGCTTGCCGTCCTCGGTAAAGAGAAAGGCTCTCCAAAAGCTCCTGGCCCTTTCATCCCGCTTCTTCTGCCTTTGCTGACGGCGGTTTTCCCGCTCCAGGTCACGGGTCTCGTGAGATCTATGCTTGTTCTCCATAGTGTTTCAGAAAACTGCGGAGCGGGCGAGGCCGCTCCGCAGTTGCTCAGACAGATGATCAGCCGATGTTGGGGTTCTGATCCAGCCAGTAGATCCACAGGTCCTGGGCGTCCAGGAACACGTTGTAGATGGAAGCAAGATCGGGCTCGGCAGCGTTCAGCTCGGCCAGCGTCATTTCGTTCTTCTTGTCCTTCACGTCGTCGCGGACGGGCCAGTTGCCTTCCTTGGCAAAGGGCTTGAAGCCGCCGCTTTCGCCGTCAGCGCCGCCGGTCACAAAGCGGATGAACAGGCGGGCGCCGGCGGGGTGCTTGCAGTTGTTGACAACGTACAGGTACTCCAGGTTCTGAAGGCCGTTATAGGGGTTCAGCACGACCCATGCGATGTTATAGCCGGAATCGTCGCGATTGGTGATCTTGCCGGCCGAGGCCAGGGCAAGGGCGGGATCGTCAGCCGTGGAATTGTGGACCGCTTCCACCAGCTCGTCGCCGTCGCCGATGAAGGTGATCTTCATCTGGCTGAAGCGCCACAGATACTCCACGCCGGCGTTGTTCGCAGGTACATTGGGGAAGGCGCTGGCGTCATAGGTGTACTCCAGATCCTCACCGTAGACTTCCTTGTAGTTGGCGGCCATCTGGTCGGCGTTCACGATAAAGCTGGCGAAAATGGAAAGGTACGCAGTCTCGGAGCCGATCTCCTTGGTAAAGATGCGGTACTTCTGGCTGCCGTCCTCGTTCTTTTCGATGATCTGCCACCAGCTGTCAATGGGCTGACCATCGGGGAAGGCTTCGGTGTTGTAGTACCAGAAGGACTGGGAGGCGTAGAGCGGATAGCCGTAGCGGAGCAGGCCCTCGTCGATATGGGCGCAGATGTCCTCAGGATAGAAGGCGGAGATGATGCCGTCCTCATAGTCGCCGAAGAACACATCGCCGTTGACGTCCTTCACCTGCAGCACATCGCCCTGGACGTTGCCGGCATTGGCTTCCAGGCGGCACTTCTGCAGGACCTCATCGCTGTCCAGATCCATGATGTCCACGGTCAGGCCGGGGAAAGCTTCCTCAAAGGTGTCCTTCACCTTGAGCATTTTGGAGGAGGTGGCGTAGATGTTGATGGCGCTGCCGTCCTTGACCTCTTCCAGGGCCTGGGCATAGAGCTCTTCGTCGCTCATCTTGCTCCAGTCGTCATAGATGGGGCCGTAAAAGGCAGAATCCTCTACCGAGGGCGTGTCGGGCTGCGCAGGGGTGTCGGGTTGCTGCTCCGCGGGAGTATTGTCCTCTGTCTTGGCGGGAGAGGCATCCTGCTTGGGGGTCTCAGTCTGGGTGCCGCCGCAGGCGACAAGACCCAGGAGCATGCAGAGAGCCAGCAGCAGAGCGCAGATCTTGCTCAGTTTCATTCTTTTTTCTCCTTTCGTCCTATTCTTGTGAGTGTCGGCGGGTTTGCGGTCTATGTTTTTCGCGGACTCGCCGCGTTGGATACGCTCAGCGAGCGCGTTTGATCAGGCGCGTGGTATCGGCGTTGTAAACGTTGATCTTTTCCGGGGCGATGCTCACAAAGACCTCCTGGTCAAGATCATAGTGGGCCAAGCCGATCTGCTTGGAGAGGAACTCGCTTTCACCGGCCTTGAGAGAAACCAGCGTTTCGGAGCCAGCAGGCTGGTTGGCGTAGACCTGCACCGGAATCCTGCCCTCCCCCGCTTCCTCAAAGATCTGGATCTGCTCGGGCCGGATGGCCACCACACAGTTAAACTCGCCTTCGGGGATGGTTTCTTCTGTCAGATCCTCCGTCGGGAAGACGTAGGTATCCAGCTCACAGGCAACGTGCAGGCCTTCCGCGTCCCGCTTAGCCTTTCCGGCCAGGAAGTTGATGCGGGGATTTCCGATGAAATCGGCGGCCTCGAGGTCGATGGGGTTCATGTACAATTCCATCGGCGGCGCCACCTGGCTCAGCTCGCCTTTTTTGAAGAGAGCGATCTTGGTGGACATGGTGAGGGCTTCCACCTGATCGTGGGTGACGTAGATGATCGTGGTACCCAGCTCCTTGTGGATGCGCTGCAGCTCCGAGCGCATATCCACACGAAGCCTGGCGTCCAGGTTGGACAGGGGCTCGTCCAGAAGCAGGAGTTTGGGGTTGGAGGCCACGGCGCGGGCAATGGCCACGCGCTGCTGCTGGCCGCCGGACAGCTCGTTTGGATAGCGGTCCACATACTCCTCGATGCGCATCATCCGGAGGGCATCCTGGATGCGGCGCTCGATCTCCTCCTTCGGCAGCTTCTGGATCTTCAGGCCGAAGGCGATGTTCTCCCGCACAGTCATGTGGGGCCAGAGGGCGTAGGACTGGAACACCAGGTTCAACCCGCGTTTGCTGGGTTCTGCGTAATAGGCCAGATCCGCGTTGATCATCTCCACACCGTCGATGGTCATGACGCCGCCCTGGGGCTTTTCCAGGCCGGAGACGACGCGCAGCGTGGTGGTCTTGCCGCAGCCGGATGGGCCCAGCAGGGTCATGAAGTCGCCGTCCTCAACGACCAGGTTGATGTCGCGCAAAACGTGGTTGTCCCCGTAAAATTTGTCGATATGCTTCAGTTCGATTCTGCTCATGATTCTTCCTCCTTACCACGATTTGCCAATATCGGCGCCGAAACGATTTGCGATGATATAGCAGATCAGGATAAACATCAGCACACACACCGAGATGGCGTCGGCCATCTGGTTCATGCCGTCCTGTGAATAGGTGAAGGCCAGGTAGGACATCGTGGTGGTACGCTTGTCCATCATGATGATAATCAGGTCAAGCTCCTTGGCAATGCTGATAAAGGTCAGCATGAAGCCTGAGATAAAGCCGTTCTTGGCAAGGGGCAGGACGATGCGGGTCAGCTTCTTGCCGAAGCCCGCGCCGTTGATCTCCGCCGCCTCCTCCAGCTCCACGGCGATCTGCATCATGTTGGCCGTGCCGGAGCGGCTGGCAAAGGGGAAATGCTTGACCACGCTGGTCAGCACGATCAATGTGAAGGTGCCGTAGAGCGAGGGGAGCAGGCCGCCCAGATGGGGCTTGGAGAACATCGCCACATACATGGACGAGAAGGCGATGCCGCTCATCAGATAGGGGATGAATACCAGCTGTTCGGTGAGGTTGCCGTACCACTTGCCGCGGCCGCGGGTGGTGATGTAGCCCAGAAACTGGCCGCAGAAGGCGGTGATGACCGATGCGATGACCGTCAGCCGCACGGTATTCCAGACGGCCTTGCCGAACTCGGTGTTGTAGAAGATGCCTCTGTAGCTGGTGTAGTAGGGCGCCAGCTCCTCGTTGGAGCCGATCCAGTTGTACATGGTCAGATTGCTCAGGCCGTAGCCCGCGCCGGTGTTGATCTGGAAGGTCTCCATGATCAGCACGAACATCGGCATAACCATCGCGAAGAACAGAAACAGCAGCAGAAAGATCATCAGAGGAACCTTGGCCTTGCCGAGGCGCATTTCGGTACTGCGCCCGCCCTTGCCGCCGATGGTGGCGTAGCTTTTGCGAACGCCGATGATGCGCTGGTTGGCAAAGATGATGAGGGCGGCCAGGGCGATCAGAACGATGCTCATCGCGAAGCCCACGTTCTGGGGGCTGCCGTTGATGAAGTTCTTCATCTTGGTGGCCAGCGTGAAGTAGCCGATGCGGTTGCCGAGGTTGGCCGCCACGCCGTAGGTGCCGATGGACTTGGACAGGGTCATGACCACGGCGGACAGCACACTGGGCAGCACCAGAGGGATGGTGATGGATTTGAGGATCTGGGGCTTGGACGCTCCGCAGATCTCGCCCATCTCCTCCAGCTCGGAGTTGATGGAGCGTAAGGCTGACTGCACATGGATGTAAGAAAATGCGTAATAGTGCAGCGACATGCAAAGTACGATGGCCACCGGGCCGTAGGCCAGCCAGTCCGGGATCGGGATGCCCAGGCCTTCCAGAAAGCCCAGGGAGCCGGAAGTCTTGTTGCGGAACACCGCCAGCCAGGACAGGGACTTGCACCAGGACGGGATCATGTAGGGGATGACTACCAGCATACCCAGCAGCTTCTTGCCGGGGATGTCCGTTCTGGCGATGAGCCAGCCGAGAATGCTTCCAAGAGGGACGCTGACCAGTACCGTAAAGAAGCCGCAGACCAGTGAGTTTTTCAGCGGCCCCCACAGGGTCGCCTTGGCCATCTGCCCGCTGAGCAGATATTTCCAATAGTACAGCGTGAAGTCGCCAACCTCAGCCCCCGGCAGACGCCGCAGCTCGCCCTTTGCTACCGTAAAGGTGGAGGCAATCATCTGCAGCAAGGGAATCACGATCAGGCAGAAGAGGATCACCAGGCTGATCATGACAACAAGGTTGAAGGGATTCTTGATCACATTCAGGATCTGATTTTTTAATCTGGTCTTATTGAATGGCCGTCGCGCAGCTTTTGTTTTCACATCCGTTGCCCCTTTCTTGCCGGCAGGTCCGGCGTTTCGGCAGAAGCAAGCTTTCGCTTTCGCTATTTTCGGGAGATCGCTTCTTGATTTAGCGGATACGTTTCCGTCTCATCTTACATAATTGATTATAGCAAAATCACGGTTTTCGTCAATAAATTCTTGAGATAATTCGAAATTTTTGGTCTATCTGCTGCTTTTATTGTCCTTATCTTGTCTATATTCACTACATCACTACTTTGAATTCATAAATCGCCAAATGTTTTTTCCGGAAATTTCCGTACTTAAATCGCATCTTTTCCGTCAAAGCATAGCTCTGCGCCATTGCCATTAATTTGTGAAAAAAATGACCGAGATTGAGACGATTCGGGACAGAAAAGGCTTCACTTCCCACTCCTGTCCCGAATCCGGTTTTCCCTTATTATGTTTCAGCGGTAGATCTCCGGTTTCTCAATGGTATCCACATTCAGAAACCGAGAGGTGCCGCGAGAGGCGTTCAGGGCATCACCCGCAACGCAGGCCACATAGCCGTCCCAGGCGGAGGGGCCGGTGAGCTGACCCTTGTTCACAGAATCGGCCCAGGCGCAGAGCTCTATATCATAGGCCTCGATGAAGCGTTCCTTCCAGTCGGTCATGATGGGCATGCACTCAGCGGGGTTCAGGCTGTCCCAGCCGGCAGGGCGGGAGCGGCGGACCACAGCGTAGGGATCGGGGAGCTTCACGGTGCCGTTCTCGCAGACGACCTCGCACTGGATGTCATAGCCATAGCCGTCGGCCACCTGAACCTCCACATCGATAAAGCAGCCCTTCTTGGTGCGCAGAAGAACGACCTGGGGGTTGTCATAGCCCTTGGTGGAGTTGGCGCTCTGGCGCACGCGGACGCACTGGGCATCCTCGTACTCATCGCTCAGCAGCCAGCGGCAGATGTCCAGCTCGTGGATGGCCACATTGGTGATGCCGTTTTCGGTCTGGAAGCCCGGCCCCTGGGAGACGTTGCGGTGGCATGCCTTGATGAGCAGGGGCGCGCCCAGCTCGCCGGAGTCAATGATGCGCTTCATCTCGGCATAGCCCCGGTCATAGCGGCGCATGAAGCCCACCTGTACCAGGCGCTTGCCGATCTCCAGCTCGCGGGCGATGATCTCCTCGCAGTCCGCCGCGTTCTGGCTCAGCGGCTTTTCACAGAAGCACCACTTCTCGTGTTTGAGCACCTCCATCACATAGTCATGATGGGTGGAGTCGATGGAGGTGATGACCACTGCTTCCACCTCGGGATCCGCGATCAGGCCATTGCAGTCGCTGCCGAAGGAGCGGATGCCGTACTTGGCGGCCAGATCGTCCGCACTCCTGGCGTAAATGTCGGCCACAGCCACCACAGTGGCTCCGGGGACCTTCTCGATGATGCGGCGGCAGTGATCCTTGCCGATAGCGCCGCAGCCGATCAAGCCAACTTTCAAAACCTTATCCAATGTTATCTCCTCCTTAAAACTTTCTGGCAGTCTCCACATGGGCTGCCGTATCCCGGTAAGCTTCCACATTCCGGGGATTCTCGCTGACCTCTGTGTCTCCAACACGCCACCAGGAACCGTAGCCCTCGGTCATGGACTTGGGCAGTACGCGGATATCGAAGAGCACCGGCACATCCTTGATGAATTTGGCCTCCGCGATGGCGGCGCGCAGCTGCTCCAGGCTGCGGATGGTGTAGCCCTTGCATCCGTAGCCCTCGGCGATCTTGGCAAAATCCACCGGCATGAAGGGGCCGGAGTGCTTTCCATCCTCGCCCCGGAAGCGCAGCTCGGTACAGAGGGTGTCGTTGCCGTGACCCACCTGCAGATTGTTGATACAGCCGAAGCTGGCATTGTTGAACAGGCAAATGTTGATCTTCTTATGCTCCTGGAGGGCGGTGAGCATCTCGGAATGAAGCATGATAAAGCTGCCGTCGCCGGTCATAGCGTACACGTCCCTGTCGCCGATGGCGTATTTCACCCCCAGGGCGCCGGAGATCTCATAACCCATGCAGGAATAGCCGTACTCCATGTGATAGGTGTCAAGGGCTCTGGGCCGCCACATGCGCTGCATGTCGCCGGGCAGAGAGCCTGCAGCGCCGATGACTACATCCTCGGGGTCGATGCACGCGTTGATCAGGCCCAGCACCGCGGTCTGGGTCAGCTCCGCGTCCAGATCCTCAGCAAAGCGGAAGGCGGATCTGGCGTTCCGGTCGTTCACTTCGGGCACATAATCCGGCCCGAAGCTGATGCCGTCCAAGCGCTGCAGTTCCTGCTTCCAGCGGGCGATAGCCTCGTCCACCTCAGTGGTATAGGTGGCCTTGTAGCCATCCAGCGCACGGAGCAGGGCGGGCAGGGCCATCTTGGCATCCGCCACCACAGGCACCGCCGCGTCCATCTTCAGGGCCTGGAACTCGGATACGTTGATGTTCACGAACCTGGCGTCGTCCCGGAAGAGCCATTTGGAGGAGGTGGTAAAGTCGGTGTAGCGGGTGCCCACCCCGATGATGACGTCCGCTTCCCTGGCGATCTCATTGGCGGCTGAGCAGCCGGTGACGCCGATGCCGCCCAGGTTCAGGGGGTGATCCCACACCACCGCGCTCTTGCCCGCCTGGGTCTCGCCGAAGGGGATGCCGGTCTCCTCAACAAAAGTGCGGAATTGCTCATGCGCCTCACTGTAGCGAACGCCGCCGCCGCAGATGAGGAGAGGCTTTTTGGCCGTGCGGATCAATGCCGCAGCCTCCGTCAGGGCTTCCGCCTCCGGCAGGCGGCGGGCTAAACGGTGGACCCGCTTGCGGAAAAAGCTTTCCGGATAATCGTAGGCTTCTCCCTCCACATCCTGAGGCATGGCGATGCAGACGGCGCCGGTATTGGCGGGGTCGGTCAGCACGCGCATGGCGGAGATCATGGCGCTCATCAACTGCTCGGGGCGGACGATGCGGTCCCAATACCGGCAGACAGCGCGGAAGGCGTCGTTGGTGGAGAGAGACAGATCATGGATCTGCTCCACCTGCTGCAGCACCGGATCCGGCTGGCGGCAGGCATAGACATCGCCGGGCAGGATCAGCACGGGGATGTTGTTGGCCGTAGCGGTGGCGGCGGCGGTGACCATGTTGGCGGCGCCGGGACCAACGGAACTGGTGACCGCGATGATCTTCTTTCGCTTGCACTGCCGGGCAAAGGCCACGGCGGTATGGGCCATGCCCTGCTCATTCTTCCCTTGCCAGACCTTCATTCGGTGGGCCTCCTGGCCCAAAGCCTGCCCAAGGCCCACCACGTTGCCGTGGCCGGGCAGCATGATCACACCCTCCACGAAAGGATGCTCGATGCCGTCATAGGCGATATACTGGTTTTCCAGGAAGCGGACCATGGCCTGTGCCATAGTCAAACGTACGGTTTTCATCGTCTTCCTCCTTATCCCTTGAAGATGTGGTCGTTGGCGTCCGGTTTCCAGAGCCAGGCGTGTTCGGGATCGTCGATGCGGGTCTTCATCCAGGGATCCCCGTCCAGATGACGGATGCCCCAGGAATAGCAGAGGGCATACCCGGGAGCGGTGACCTGGGAGTGGAAGCCCGAGGTGATAATGCTCATGCCGTTGTGACCGGTTTTGTAGATCTCCCCGTTGGCAAAGCCGGCGCCGAAGCCGTCGGGATAGTCAAAGCGGTAGAAGTAGACCTCCGGCTGGGGGTGATGATGGGGCGGATAGCTGGACCACTTGCCGGGGTAGCTGAGCACCTCACCCAGGACCATGTTGGAGAAGGGGGCGTTGTCATAGTCGAAGAAGGTCTTGATCTCCCGCTTCATGGCGCCCATCAGCTCGCCGTTGGCGCCGGCGTGCTGGGTCTGCACGGTCTCCGGGGTGTACAGGACAGCTTCATAGTCCCGTTCGTTGATGGTCTTCTGGATGTAGATCTCGCTGTGGCAGCGGGCGGTGAGACGGATCTCGGTGCGCCGGGGCGCCAGCAGACAGTATGCCTCGTGATGGAAGCAGTCGGGACGCCGGGCCTCAACGGCCTTGTCGTTCCAGGCGATCTCCACAGCGCCCTGGAAAAGCAGCACCGCGCATTCCTTCTCTTCCTCGCAGATGGAGAAGGTGTCCCCTTCTTCCATGAGCAGCAGGCCCACGTCCATCATGGTGCCGTAATCGTCCTCAGCGGTGTCGATATAGGCATTGTAGCCCCGCTGCAGCTCGGTGTTCTTATTCAGGTAACTCATGCTTGCCTCACAGTCCGGTATGCTCGCGGATATAGCGCCGCCCCTTGATGGCATACTCCAGCGGATCGGCCTTGGCCGGGTCCTGCTCAGCCTCTACCAGCAGCCAGCCCTGATAGCCGGCCTCGCTCAGCACCTGAAATACAGGGTCGAAATCCACGTCCCCGTCCCCAGGCACGGTGAAGGCCCCGTTGCGCACGGCGGTCAAAAAGCTCCAATCCTTGTCCCGGGCTTCCTTCACCACGGAAAGGCGCATGTCCTTCAGGTGGACGTGGCCCACCCGGTCCACGTACTTTTTCAGCATGGCCAGGGGGTCCTCCCCAGCGAAGGTGAAGTGGCCCGTGTCGTAGCAGAGGAACACGTAGCGGGGGTCGGTGTTTGCCATCATCCTGTCCGTCTCCGCCGCCGTCTGGACCACTGTGCCCATGTGGTGATGGAAGCAGAGCTTGAAGCCCCGTTCTACGGCCGCCTTGCCCAGAGCGTCCAATCCCTTGCAGAGGCGATCCCACTCCCCGTCGTCCATGACGTGTTTGTGGTTGCCGGTCAGGATGGGGGTGTCCACCTGGCCCTGGATGGAGTAGCTCTGCTCGGACACGTTGATGCGGTCCGCGCCCACGGCGGCCAGGAAGTCTAGCTCTCGGTTAAAGTCCGCCAAATTCTCCTCCAATGATTTGATCAGCAAAAAGGAGGAGAACCAGCGGCTGGCGATCCGCATGCCTCTAAGGTCCAGCTCCCACTTCAGCTCCTGGGGGTCCTTGGGGTACTTGTTGCCGATCTCGCAGCCGGTGAACCCCGCCAGGGCCATCTCGCTGACGGTCTGGCGGAAGGTGTTCTCCGCTCCCAGCTCCGGCATGTCGTCGTTGCACCAACCGATAGGCGCGATGCCCAGCTTGACTTTTTGAGGATCAAACATTGCCATAAGTACGCTCCTTTTCAAATTCTTGCCACGCCGCTGTCCCGGGCTGCCTGGGCGACGGCTGCCGCCACCGCCGGACCTACCCGCTTGTCGAAGGCGCGGGGGATGATGTACTCGGCGCTCAGCTCCTCGTCGCTGATGAGTCCGGCGAGAGCCCTGGCAGCAGCCATCTTCATCTCCTCGTTGATATCGCTGGCCCGCACGTCGAAGGTGCCCCGGAAGATGCCGGGGAAGGCCAGCACGTTGTTGATCTGGTTGGGGAAATCGCTGCGGCCGGTGGCGATCACCGCCGCGCCGCCCGCCTTGGCGTCGTCGGGGAAGATCTCCGGCGTGGGGTTGGCGCAGGCGAAGATGATGGCATCCCGGTTCATGGTCTTGACCATGTCCGTGGTGACGGTGTTGGGGGCGGAGACGCCGATGAACACGTCCGCACCCACCAGCATATCGGCGATGGAACCAGCCCGGCGCTCCAGGTTGGTCACCTCAGCCATCTCCTCCTTGATCCAGTTGAGGCCGTCCCACCCTTATAGATGGCGCCCTTGCGGTCGCACATGGTGATATGCCGGAAACCTGCCGCCAGCAGGAGCTTCACGATGGAGACCGCCGCCGCACCGGCGCCGGAGGTGACGATCCTCACGTCCTCCTTCTGCTTGCCCACCACCTTCAGGGCGTTGGTGAGCCCCGCCAGGGTGATGACCGCCGTACCGTGCTGGTCGTCGTGGAAGATGGGGATGTCGCACTTTTCCTTGAGCTTGCGCTCGATCTCGAAGCAGCGGGGGGCCGCGATGTCCTCCAGATTGATGCCTCCGAAGGAGCCGGAGAGCAGGTATACGGTGTTGACGAACTCGTCCACGTCCTTGGTCTTGATGCACAGGGGGAAGGCGTCCACGTTCCCGAAGGATTTGAAGAGGACGCACTTGCCCTCCATGACCGGCATGCCGGCTTCGGGGCCGATGTCGCCGAGGCCCAGGACCGCGGTGCCGTCGGTGATGACCGCGCACAGATTGTGGCGGCGGGTCAGTTCATAGCTCTTATTGATATCCTTCTGGATCTCCAGACAGGGCTGGGCCACGCCGGGGGTGTAGGCAAGGCTCAGATCCTCCTTGTTGTTTACGGGCACGGTGGCTACCACCTCGATCTTGCCCTTCCATTCCCCGTGCAGCCGCAGGGATTCCTTTGCGTAATCCATAAAACTATCTCCTTTTATCTTGTGATGACTTTCGGCAATGTGGAGCCGCCGTAGGGCATGCTCAGCACCCGGGCGTCGGGGCCCAGCTTTTCAAAGGCCCTGTCCAGGGCCGCCTGAGCCGAGGGCTGGGGCACCAGGAACAGGGAGCGGACGAACTCATCGTCCAGCTCGCTCACCAGATCCACTTCCGCCCGTTCCAGCACCATGGCGATGGCCGCCGCCTTGTGGCCCCCCAGCCTGAACTCCCGCTGGATGCGCTCGATGAGGGAATGGGCCGTTGGCGCGGAGGTCATCCATTCCTCGAAGGTCTTTTCTCCCAGCCCCTCCCGGCAGGAGCCGATGAGGATGATGACGCCGCCGTCCTTCACAGCGTGCTTGGCGTTGTCCAGAGCCTTCTGGGTCTGGTACAGGTTCAGGTCCTTGGGCGCGCCGCCCTGGGAGACCAGAACGATGTCCGCGGCCTCAGACAGCTCCTTGCGATAGAGGGCGTCCAGAAAGGCGCAGCCCGCCCGATGGGCTTTGGTCACGTCCCCGGCCACGGCCCGCAGGATCTCCTTATGCTCGGAAAGGACCACGTTCACGATGAAATCGACGCCCACCATGGCCGCCGCTTCCTCGATGTCCAGGCGAAGGGGGTTCCCCTCCAGGTTTCCGGCGCAGCACTCCGGCAACACCATGCGGCTGTGGTTCGCCTGGATGGCGGCCCGGGTGGAGACGCCGGGCATGATGGCCTTGGCGCCGCCGGAATAGCCGGCAAAATAGTGATATTCGATGTTGCCCAGGCAGATGCGCCGATCCGCCTCCGCCACGACCCGGGTGATGTCCACGGGGGTGCCCCGGGAGGTCGTGCCATAGGAGACGCAGTCATCGGGGTCGCTGTCCACGCACTTGATCTCGGAATAGGCACGCTCTCCGGCCAGCTTCCGATGCTCCTCGTCTGTTTGGCGACGATGGCTGCCCAACGCAAAGACCAGGGTGACGTCCTCCGGCCGGACGCCGCCCGCATAGAGCTCATCCAGTAGGGCGGGCATGACCCTGGCCGTGGGCATGGGCCGTGTGATGTCGCTGGTGACGATGGCTATGGTCTCCCCGGGACGAACAATGTCCCGGAGCCGGGGGGTACCGATGGGCTCTTGCAGGGCCCGGGCTACCTCCGCCTCGCCAGTGAGGCCCAGGGGCACGTCGTTGGCGTGGAGCTCCCCGATCAGATTCCGTTCGGGGACCTCCACCTCCTGAACACCTGTGCCAAATCCAAAGGTCAGCTTCATTTCGCTCTCTTTCTGGCGACGACGGCCTTGACCTGCGCCTCAATGTGGGCCGCCGTCAGGCCGAACCGCTTCTGCAGGTATCCCTGGGTGCCCACCTCGCCGAACTCGTCCTCCACGGCCACGCAGGCGGCGGGCACGGGGCAGCCCTCGGCCAGGGCTTCCAGCACCGCCGTATAGAGGCCCCCATGCCGGTTGGCGTTCTCCGCCACCACCACGGCGCCGGTCTTCTTGGCCCAGGCCAACACGGCTTCAGTATCGAGGGGCTTGATGGTGAAGCAGTCCACCACCGCTACGGACACGCCCTGCTTCTCCAGGGACAGGGCGGCCTGCATGGCCTCGTGGAGCATGATGCCCGCGGCGAAGACCACCGCGTCGGTGCCTTCCCGCAGGGTGACGGCCTTGCCGATGGGCAGCTCTGTCCCGTCTTCATAGACCCTGGCCATCTGCTTGCGGCCCACCCGGATATACTTGACGCCGGGGCGGTAGACGCACTGCTTGAGCACGCTCACCAGGCAGGTGGGATCGGACACGTCGATCACCGTGCTGCCGGGCAGGACGCTGTAGAGAGCCACGTCCTCGAAGGGCATGTGGGTGCCGCCGTTCATGGCCGCCGTGACGCCGGGATCCGTGCCGATCACCGTGATGTCGTTCTTGCCGTAGCCGCCGGAGAGGAAGATCTGGTCGTAGCAGCGCCGGGACGCGAAGGGCCCGAAGGAGTGGATGATGGGCCGATAGCCCGCCACGGCGAGGCCCGCGGCCACGCCGGCCATGTTGCTCTCGGCAATGCCGCAGTCGATGGCCCGATCGGGGTTCTGCTTGCCCCACTTCAGGGTGCCGGCGCAGCTCATCAGGTCCGCGTCCAGATAGATGGCGTTCTCATCCTCGGTCACGATCTTTTCAATAGTGGCGCCAAGGACCTCCTTGCAGGGGCGCTGGTCCATTTCACCGGTATATGCGATCTTCATACTCAACCCTCCAAGGCGGCCAGATCCGCCTGCAGCTCTCCCATCCAGCGGGCGTACCGCTCGTCGTTGATGGGCATGCTGTGGTTCATCTCCGTGTTCTCCGCCTCGGCGATGCCGTGGCCCTTCACCGCATCCAGCACGATGGCGTAGGGCTTGTCGCCCCCCTGCCGCGTCCGCTCCAAGGCGGCGGCGATGGCTTCCACGTCCCCGCCGTCCACCTGCACGGTATCGAAGCCGAAGGCCTCCATCTTGGCGGCGATGCTTCCTAAAGGCAGCACCTCGTCCACCCGGCCGTCCAGCTGCTTCTTGTTCCAGTCGATAAGGACCGCCAGATTGCTGAGCTTGTGGGCCGCGGCGAAGGCGAAGGCTTCCCAGCACTGACCCTCGTCCAGCTCACCGTCGCCCACGATGAGGAACACCCGGTTCTTCCGGCCCTTAAGCCGGTTGCCCAGGGCCAATCCAGCGGCCTGGGAGGTGCCCTGGCCTAGGGAGCCCGTGGTCACGTCGATGCCGGGGGTCTTGTTCCGATCGCAGTGGCTGGGGAGCCGGGTGCCGCCCTGGTTCAGGGTCTTCAGCTCCTCATAGGGGAAGTAGCCCTTCAGAGCCAACGTCCCGTAGACCGCGGGGCCGGCATGGCCCTTGGACACCACCAGATAGTCTCGATCCGGCCACTGGGGGTCCTCCGGCCGCACGTTCATCTCCCGGCCGTAGAGGACGGCCAGCACGTCCGCGATGCTCAGCGCTCCGCCCACATGGCCGGAGCCGATGGAATGGATCGCCTCCACCAGCGCCATGCGGATGCGGATCGCAAAGGCCTGCAGCGCTTTCTTTTCCGTCAGTTCCATATGTTTTCCTTTTTCCTTTCACAGCGGCAGGCCGGAGCCATGCCGCAAAGCCTTGATCACAGGCAGCTCCTCCCCGCTCAAAAAGCGGATGAGCGCGCCGCCGCCGGTGCAGATATAGCCCATCTGCTCCGTCAGTTTGTATTTCTCCGTGGCGGTGATGCTGTCGCCGCCGCCCAAGACCACAAATCCCGCCGTGTCCGCCAGGGCCTGCCACACGGCCTTGGTGCCGAGCTCGCTCTCCGCCTTCTCGAACACGCCCATAGGGCCGTTGACGAACACCGTTTTGGCGCTCATGATCGTCTCCCGGTAGAGTGCCGCCGTCTTTGAGCCGACGTCCACCGCGGCCGCATCCGCCGGGATCGCCCCCGGCTTCCCTTCCTGCCGCTGACCGTCTTTGACCCAGCTGAGGTCCACGGGTAGGACGATCCTGTCTCCGTAGGCTTCGTAGATGGCCTTGGCCTTTTCAAAGAACTCGGTGTAGTTGGAGGCGGCGATGAAGTCATAGCTGCCCTGGCCGATCTGCTGACCGAGAGCGATCAGGAAGATGTTGGCCACCAGGCCGCCGGTGAGGATCCTGTCCGCCACGTTCCGGGAGAGGACGGTCTCCATCATCTGGAAGGCGTCGGAGATCTTCGCCCCGCCCAGGACGAACACGCAGGGACGCTTCGGCGCTTCCATGAGGCCGGAGACGGTGCAGTATTCCTGCTCGAAGAGCCGCCCCATGGCGGAGGGGAGCACCTGCTCGAAGCCGCAGAGGCTGGGCTGGTCCCTGTGGGCCGCCGCAAAGGCGTCGCACACGTAGAGGTCGCCCAGGGGGGCCAGCTTCTCCACCAGCAGGGTCTTCGCCTGCTGCTCGTGGGTCAGGCGCAGCTTCATCTCGAAGAGGGTCTGCTCCTCCGCCACGAACCGCACGTTGTCCAGCAGCAGCACCTCGCCCTCCCGGAGCGCGGCGATGGCTGCCCGGGCCGCGGGCCCGCACACGTCGTCGATCCACTTTACCTCCCGGCCCAGGAGCTCTGAAAGGACCCGGGCGTGGGGGCGGGTGGTGTAGAAGTTCTTATACTCGATGTCGCTGCCCTGGTGGGCCATGAGCACCACCTTGGCGCCCTTGTCGGAAAGCTCCCGCACGGTGGGTACGCAGGCCCGGATGCGGTTGACGCTCTTGAGGGTGCCCTTCGCCCGGTCCACCGGCTGGTTGATGTCCACCCGGCAGAGGACGGTCTTCCCCTTCACGTCCAGCTCGTCCAGCGTTCTGATTCCAAATCGCATGTGGACCCTCTCCCGATCTTATTTGAAGCGGCCGATCTTCAGATATTCGTTGGTCTTGGCGGTGCCTTCCTCCCGGGTCAGCTGCATCTTCATGGCCGCCCGGATGCCGTCGATGGTCTCGGGGATGGTGACGCTCTCCTGGGGGATGTTGATGGCGAACATGATGTCGTTGCCGCTCTCCACCACGCTATCCTCCCAGAGGCCGATCTCGTACATGTCGCCCCGGCGGTTGCCCAGATCACGGGCGTACTTGAAGAGGCTAGCGTTGCCCTTGAAGCCCTCGTCGATGGTGACGGTGCGGATGCGGGGGTGCTTGCGGAAGGCCTCGATAGCCTGCTCCCGGGTAATCTTCTTCCCGTCCCTGGGGGTGACTACCATGGTGATGATGTGGCCGTGGGTCACGGGGGTATGGACCAGGATGCCCGTGGCTTCCACGTGAGGCATGATGGTCATGAGATCCACCGCCTGATGGGAGGGCGCCTTGTCGATCTGCAGGGCGTTGGTCAGGCCCCGGTGATAGTCGCCGGGATCGGCCACCCGGCGGATGATGGTGATGGCCACCTTTTCCACGCCATAGAGCCGGTCCAGGCAGTCCACCGCCCGGATGAGGCCCGTGGTGTTGCAGCTGGTGAGCTTCAGGTAGTTCTGGCCCACGCCCTTCTCATAGTTGGCATAGCCGTGGAAGAACACGTCCGCCACGGAGTTTTTCTCGCCGCCCTGGAAGATGGCCTTCACGCCCACCTTCTCATAGAGCTCCTTATTCTTGGCGCCCACGCCGCCTGGGGAGGAATCCAGCATGATATCCACCTTCCGGCACAGCTCCTCGAAGGTGCCCGCCACGGGGATATCGTACTTGTCGAAGGCGGCCTTGTCCGCGCCGTCCACCAGATACAGGTCGTACTTTACGTTGTTCACACCGATCATGTCGTTTTCCCGCAGCGCGCGGATGGACAGAGTGGGGGCGAGATCCGCAATGCCCACCAGCTCCATGTCGCCCTGCATGGCGACGCCGTCCGCCAGCCGCTGTCCGATGGTGCCGTAACCGGCCACGCCTACTTTTACTTTTGCCATGATCATTTCCTCGCTTTCTTCGTGTTTTCCGGGGATGCGAAAATAACGTCCCGGATGTTTTCACGCAGATTTTAGCATTTCATTGTTAACTTGTCAATTTTTTTTGTTGTTTTCTTGTTATATTTCTGTGCTGTTTTTTGTTGACTTAACAAATTTAACAATAGAGTTGACAGTTTTGGTGTTTTGGGTTATACTGACTGCATCAAGGGCCAGTTCCATTTGAAAGGAGTGCCGCCATGCGAGGCAGCCGCAGAAAAGAGATTGCCGCCTACATCACCCGTCGGGGTTCGGTCAACATGCCGGAGCTGTGCGAGACCTTTCATGTATCCATGAACACCATTCGGGCAGACGTGTCCTTCCTGGAACAGACCGGTACCGTGGAGAAGGTCTATGGCGGTGTCCGCGCCGTACAGCAGCAGGAGATCCCCCTCTTCGCCCAGCGGGCCCAGCTGCACACAGAGGCCAAGCGGGCCATCGTACGGCAGGCGGCCTCTCTGGTGAACGACGGGGACACGCTGTTCGTGGACGCCGGCACCACCACCATGCACCTTCTGGATGTGCTGCCGCTGGAGATCCACGCCACCATCGTAACCGGCAACCTCCACATCATCGCCCAGGCTTACACCCGCCCCAATCTGGAGCTGATCGTGCTGCCCGGCGCGCTGAACCGCCGCACAAACTCCGTCTCCGATGTGAGCACGCTGGAATTCTTGGGCCGCTATCACTTTGGGAAGGCCCTGATGGCAGCCACCGGTCTCTCCGCCGACGGGAAGCTGAATGTATCCTCCTATCTGGATCATGAGATCAAGCACCTGGCCGTGCAGCAGAGCGATCACCGCATTCTGCTGTGCGACTCGGCAAAGTACGGCGCAGCCGGTCTCATGAGCTACGCCAGTCTGAAAGATATGGACCGCCTGATTACCGACACTCTCTGTCCCCCGGAGCTCCGCGCCCTCTGCCGCAGCTTCGGCACCTTGCTGGAGATCGCCGAATAGCAGAAGAAAGGATCCTGCCCATGTACAAGATCGAACCGCACCTGCACACCAACCACGTCAGCCGCTGCGGACGGCTGGAGGCAAAAGAGATCGTGGCCGGATACAAGGCCGCAGGCTACAGCGCGCTAATCGTCACCGACCACTTCAACCGCACCACCTTTGAGCACCTGGGGATCGACCCCGCCGGGAAGAGCGACCGGATCGGTGCCTTCCTGGAGGGCTATCGCCGCGTCCGGGAGGAAGGCGAGCGCCAGGGCCTGCGGGTCTTCAAGGGCGCGGAGCTGCGCTTTGACGAGTGCGAGAACGACTATCTGCTCTACGGCTGGGCGAACGAGCTGCTGGCGGAGCCGGAAGAGATTTTCCGCATGGGCATCGCCGCCTTCTCCCCCATCGCCCGGGGGCAGGGCGCGCTGCTGATCCAGGCCCACCCCTATCGCCACGGCTGCACCCCGGCCATCGCCCGGTATCTGGACGGGGTGGAGGTTTACAACGCCAATCCCCGGCACGACAGCCGGGATGCGCTGGCTTTCCATTATGCGCAGGAGTTCGGTCTGATCGGCACCGCCGGGTCCGATTGCCACCGGAACGAGGATATTGCCCGGGCGGGCATTGGCACAGAGCGCCTTCCCAGCGACTCCATGGAGATGATGCGTCTGCTCCAGTCCCGCAACTTCCGCCTGCTGAAAAACGGGGAGGTTTTTGAACCATGATCTATGAAAAATCCTGCGGCGCCGTGGTCTATAAGCTTGAGAACGGCCGCCGTCTGTATCTGGTGGAGCGGACCCCCTCCGGGAAAACGGTGCTGCCCAAGGGCCACGTAGAGGCCGGGGAGACCGAGGCAGAAACCGCCCGACGGGAAATATGGGAGGAAACCCATCTGGTGGTCTCTCTGGACACTTCCTTCCGGGAAATCGCAAAATACTCTCCAAAGCCCGAAAGTGAAAAGACCGTGGTCTTCTTTCTGGCCCAGCCCGTGAATTGCGACGCACGTCCCCAACCGGAAGAGGTCGACCGACTGGAGTGGCTGCCCTATGAAGAGGCCGAGGCCCAAATCACCTATCCCTCCGTGCGCAAGGTACTGCGCAAGGCAGAAACTGTCCTGGCCGGGAGACAGAGAGACTGATTTCCCTCTGAAAGCGCCAAACAGTCCGAGGGAAAGCAGAAAAGTGCTCGCCCGGAAATGCGACATGTACGGATCAAGGCGAAACAACCTCGAAAAACGGCGCTTTTTGGCTTAAGACCGTCCTTTGCTGCACCAGTTTACCGCTAAAAGCGTTCAGTATGAAATGAGATCCCCCAGGGAATGAGCTATTTCGCTCGTCCCTGGGGGATCTTTTGCTCTATTTCAACTATAGTCAACTTTAGTTTTCACACTCCATCGTTCGCTTTTCATTTTCCACCCTTGTCACAAAAACCGTTTCTGCATTTTTGTGGCAAACTGGGGAAAATGAATACCGGCAAAAGGCATTTCGATCTTACGCGGGGAAATGGCGCTGCCGGTACCCGGGAGGTTTCCAAAGGAGGGCCGGGGAGGCCTGCCTTTGGCACACGATCTTGCTCGCAAGGTCTAGTGTGTTATACCTTTTGTTCCGCGAGGCGGGCAAAGGGGTGATGTCGCCTTTCCGGACAGCACACCTTTACCCGCCGAAAACGGCAGCCAAAAACTGCGAAGGGATGAGCAGAGTTTGTCTGCTGTTTTCATAAAGGAAGCGAGGGCAAAATGAAATGCAGCCCATGCTTCCGGCGGAACAAGAGGTATATAAGTCTCCCGTCCCGCCGCAGCGCCGTTTCCCAAAAAGATGCTTTCAAAATGCAAGCACGCTTCTAAAATTTTGCTCGGAGTGCTTGCAAAATGAAAGCATTTTCTCGCATTTTACTAATCCACCCATCGGATGATCATGCCGCGGTCGGAGTCGGTGCGCGGTGCATTGCATGAAAGAGTGCGTGCTTGCACAGCCTGTGGTGCTTCCCATTCGTACCAAAAGGGAACGGTCAGCTTTTTCGGGAGCTTATCATTTTCGCTTGCCCGGATCTCCTGGATCGCGCGTTTTGCGAAAGGCTGACTTTTGACAAAATCTCCGTCTGCCAGCTTTACGATCTCGATCCCGTTTTTCAAAAAGTCAAAACGGATCTCGCCCCAGTCGCCGTCGTAGTCTGCCCAATAGGAGTAGACTGCGGCGGCGATTTTTTTGTTTTTCTTCTCCTGCGAAATCAGCCGCAATTGCAAAACATGAAAGACCTCATGCCCGGCCAGATGCTTCATCATCTTTTCCAGCGCCCGCTGATACGCGCGCTCCGCGCCGCTGGCTCCGCTGCCCTCGAACAGCACGGCGAGATCCTCGAAGCCGACGCGTTTCCTCCAATCGCTGACGCGTCCGCAGGTCATGCAGATTGCGTTGCGTTTCTCCAGAAGTGTCTGTTCCCGAAAGCTGAGCGTTTCAAAAGCTTCCTGTACCCACTCGGTTTGAACCCAGCCCCAGAGGATAGATGCGTAATCCCAATGATCGTCGTGGCTGACGTCGGGATCGCGTTCAAAGAGATTTCCATCGTCGTCTCTTTCTGTGCGGGGATAGAAGTCCGCCCGGCTTCGATTCTTCAGCGCCGTAGCCAGATGCGCTTCTGCTGCCTGTTCGCTGCAGTGCTCGGCCTCGGCAATGGCCTTGACTGCTTCCCGTGTTTTCTCATGATTCTCACGATAGAGTCTTCCGGCTTTTCGGATAGCCTTGTATTCATCGAGACTTGTGAAGGAGCCGCCCTCTTCATTTTTGCGCTGCCCGATCATGGCGTTTTCAATGTCATGATGCGCAAAGGTCAGAAAGCTCGCGCTGCCGTTGGGATCATAACCCGGCAAAACCTCCAGCATGGCCTGCACGCAGGCCAGCTTATAATCGAACAGGCGATCCGGCTCAGTATTCCGAAAACCTTCTCGCAGAAGAAAACCGCGAATGCGGCGGTTGAGCCGTTCCTCATACGCATGGAGAAAGAACGGAAAGCCGTTTTCTTCCCCAGTGATTGCCATCACAATGTAATCGTTGATGTTGTCCACCTTCGGCGGATCGGGCGAAAGCTGAAAGGCCCGTTCTGCCTCCAGAAGTGTGAGACCGCTGCCTTCCTCGGCGCAGAAGGGGTATTTCTTTACATAAATAGTCACGGTCTCACCTCCATTCGCTTTCAACTTGTGGCCTCTGTCAAAAGAGCGTCCTGTTCCATCTCCTCCGCATAACTGCCGTTGGCATAGGCGGCGTCGGAAATGGCGCGCTCCAGTTTGTTCCGGGCAAGGCGCTTCATCTTTTCCGCTGTCGCCTCATCCAATGTGCCCCGGCGCACATAAACCTGGATCGTATTCATGCGCCGGTTATAGATCACCTTTAACGGATGATCGTCCGCCAGTTCCCGTTTTTCCCGCCCCTGCAGATTTCCAAGCTGCCGGCAGGTGCGGCCCTTCGGATCGCCGGGTGCAAATCCGCCGCAATATTTCGTATGCCGGGCATCGGTGGTCAAAAACCATCTTCCACAGATCGGGCACTTCCGCGGAGCATGGCCGAAGCAAAGGCCCTCAAAGATATCAGATCGGAGCATTCCCACAAAGGAGACATAGTGAATCCTCTTCACAATCTGCGGATCGTCCTTGCCTGGCAGGATCGTGCTCAGATATTGCACAGACAGATTGACCAGTGACATCCAGCCCGGATCAGAGAGGGATAACTCTGGGGATTCCGGGAAAAACTCGCCGAAGACTGCCGCATAGTCCTCTGGCGCGCGGTCGCTTTCATGCAGGGCTTGGGCAAAGGGCAGCAGGCCTTGTTTGAACATGACAAGTGAATCCGGCAGCTGTGCGCAGATCGCGATCACTTTTGTGAGCCCAAGTCCGCTTTTGAGCTGATCGCTCATGGCGGCAGGCAGATTCATGGCGGCGAGCTGCACATAGGCTTCCGCCTTTTTCATGTTTTCCTCGGTGAAGATCTCCGGGATTCGCTTGAGGTAATACGAATAATCCAACAGTGGAAACGCATTTTCTTTTTGCAGCAGCTCCAGCATTTGCAGGATGCTGTCTCCGCAAGGCGCGAGCAGATCCGGTTTGAGTTGGAGCTTGTTCACAGCCTCGACCGCCGCAAGCAGAGGCAGGTAGATCTGCTTCAGTTTTTCGATCACATCATCGGAAATATTCAGAGCCGCACAGCCAATGGTGCCGGAGGGCAGCGTGATGCCCTGATAGGAGACCTCGTCACGCCAGTAGTCCAGTGTCAGCAAATTGGGCTCGGCAATCTTCATGGGAATACCCCCTTTCTCTTCTCTTGCAAAAAACATTATCTCATAAAAGGTGTCCCAAATAACGGACTTGGTATTTTCTGACAGCAGCTTTTTTCGCAAATAATCTGCGGGCTTGAGCCCTTCTGCTTTGAAGGCTCAAACCCGCGTTTTTTATTCTGTTCTATTCCCCGAAATCATATTATTATCGATTTTGGGGAATAGAACACTCAAGCAAAAAAGTGCAGCGACTGAAATCATCCGTCCATCCGTACTTGTGTCCCGTTGTCATGTTTTTTGAAATCGACCTGTCATGCCATTAGCCTGCTTTTTCGCTTTTTCCTCATAATATTCATGGAGGGGCAAACAAACCGTCCCTACTACTCAATATTAGGAGGATTGCATATGACAATCTACGAAAAAGCGAAAAGCCTTGTCACAGCCCGCGAGGCGGCGAAACACTATGGGCTGACAGTAAACCGTTATGGGATGGCCCTATGTCCCTTCCATGACGATCACAACCCCAGCATGAAACTGGACGATCGGTTTCATTGCTTCGGCTGCGGAGAGGACGGAGACGTGATCGACTTCACCGCCAAGTTCTTCAACCTGATGCTGCCGGAAGCGGCGGAAAAACTGCTCGCGGACTTCGGAAACGGCGTCGAGCTCCCGTACACGCCTGCCCCGCCCAAGCCGCCCGATTCGGCTCAGCACTGTCATGATGTGCTGCTGAAAATGGAGGTCCAGGTCCGCCGACAAAAGCGCCTTACCGCACCGCAGAGCATGGACGATCCCATCACAACGGAATACGCACAGAACTGCCAGATGTACGATTTTATCGCAGGTCTGGCAGATTTGCTTTCCAATGGGACAGAGCAGGAGAAAGCGGAAGCGATTTCCTACTTTACCAACGGCGTGCTGGATTGCTACGAAGAGGCGCTGCAGAGGGAGGTGATCGTGTATGACGACATCTTCTGAAAGCCCGTCCTGGCTGGACGGGGACAAGATCGACGAGGTGCTGTTCTGTGAGGAGCTCCGCAGAGAACATCCGATGCTCTGTATCCATGAGGTCTTCTTCACCGTGGACGGCAAAGTGACGGACGAGGGCTGGATCAAAAACGCCATCTTTGAAAAGCTCAAGCCCTATGTCCGGCGCGGGCTCTCCCGGAAGATCGCATCCCTGCTGGATACACTGCGGGCCTGCTGCTATTCGCTGCCCCTCCCGATCTACCACGACCGCATCCACGTGGCCAACGGCACACTGTTCCTGGACGGTCGCTTTGAGGCAAGCAAAGACTTTTGCCTGAACCGGCTACCGGTGCGCTATGATCCGGAAGCTCCGTTCCCCGCAAAATGGCTCGCCTTTCTCAACGATCTGCTGATCCCGGAGGATATTCTGACCCTGCAGGAGTTCATGGGCTACTGCCTGATCCCCAGCACCAAGGCGCAGAAGATGCTGATGCTGGTGGGCAAGGGCGGAGAAGGCAAATCCCGTGTCGGGATCGTGCTCTCCGCGCTGCTGGGTACGAACATGTACAACGGCAGTATTGCCAAGGTGGAGACGAGCCCCTTTGCCCGCGCGGATCTGGAATACGGTCTGTTGCTGGTGGACGATGACATGAAGATGGAAGCACTGCCCCAGACCAATATCATCAAATCCCTGGTCACGGCAGAAATGCCGATGGATCTGGAGAAGAAGGGCAAGCAGAGCTACCAGGGCACCATGTACGTGCGGCTGCTTGGCTTTGGCAACGGAACGCTGAAATCTCTCTATGACCACAGCGTCGGCTTCTTCCGTCGGCAGATCATCCTGACGGTGAAGGATCGCCCAAAGGACAGGGTAGACGATCCGTTTCTTTCGGAAAAGCTGTGCGGCGAAATCGAGGGGATCCTGCTCTGGGCGCTGGAGGGACTGCACCGGCTGCAGGCCAACGACTACAAGTTCACGATCAGCGCACGCAGCCGGGAGAACATGCAAGAGAGCATGACCGAAAGCAATAACGTGATCGAGTTCCTCAAATCCGAGGGCTACATCGGCTTCAAGGCGGACCTGGATATCAGCTCCCAGCGGCTCTATGAGCTGTACGTGCTGTGGTGCGAGGAAAACGCCGAGAAGCCCCTGACCACGCGCAGCTTCTGCCTGCAAATGGCGGCGCTGGCTGCGGAATACAACCTGGAACCAACCAACAAAGTCCACGCCCATGGCCGTCAGGTTCGGGGCTATGTCGGGATCTATTCTCTGATACCATGAGGGACGGTAGTACGGAAGTACGGATGATTTCAGTCGCTGGTTTTTTCAAAACCATAAGGAGAATGTTTCGGCAGCCCGGAGAGGGCTGTTTTCTATTTCGGAAAAAAGTTGCCGGAAGGGTCGGAAAGCTTTCCCAAAACGCGCTTCCCGGAGGAGCGAACAGGATTTGCCGATTCGTGGGCTCCTTTCTCATACAGCGAATTATCCCTCATATCCGCAAAATCAATCAGGCCGCTTATGACCTGGACATCACAATACATCTTTAAAAATGAAATGAATGGAGGACAAACATGAATAATACAAGAAATGAGATCAAGGCGTACATTGTGCGCGCAGGCTTTACCATGCAGGAGGTGCTGGAGCGGCTGCATGATGATTATGGCTGGAGCAACAGTATTTCCAACCTCTCGGCCAAGCTCCAGCGAGAGAGCATCCGCTATCGGGAGGTCATCGAGCTAGCCGACGTGCTGGGCTATGACCTTGTGTGGCAGAAGAGGAAGGAGGGGCGCTGATGGACAAGGGACAGTTTGCCATCCTGCGCTTCGCCAAATACAAGGGGCCGGAGATCAGCAACATTGAGGCCCACAACGAGCGCACAAAGGAGAAATACGCCAGCAACCCCGACGTGGACACGAACCGCAGTAAGAATAACTTTCACATCATCCAGCCTACGGACAAATACCGCGCCATGTCCGAGGCGCTGATCAAGCAGTATGACTGTCCGCGTGTCCGAAGCGACAGCGTTCGGATCGTGGAAACGCTGATCACCGCCAGCCCCGAGTTTTTCAAGGGAAAAAAGAAAAGCGAGATCCGCGGCTTCTTCGAGCATGCCGTGGATTTCCTCAAGCAGGAGTTGGGGGAGGATCGCCTGATCTCCGCCGTCGTGCATATGGACGAGAAAACGCCCCATATGCACGTTTCTTTTGTCCCGATCACGCAGGACGGGCATCTCTCCGCCAAGCTTATCCTGGGCAATCGGAAGACGCTGACGGCCTGGCAGGATCGCTACTGGAAGCACATGGTCAGCAAGTATCCCGAGCTGGAGCGCGGCGAGAGTGCCAGCAAGACCGGGCGGGAGCACATTCCGCCCCGCATCTTCAAGCAGGCTGCGAATCTGAACAGGCAGGCAAAGCGCATTCACGAGCTGCTGGCCGACACCCACCCCTTCAATGCCAAGAAAAATGCGGCGGAGCTGGACAAGCTCCTCCGCAGCTTCATCCCAGACTATGGTCGATTTGCCACCAAAGCCCGGCTATATGAGCAGACCATCAAGGATCTGCAGGCAGATAAGAGCAGGCTTGAGGACGAAAAGGAAGGGCTGCAAGGCGATCTGAAAGCGGCCAACGACAGGGTCAAATCCAGAAAGCTGGATGAGGCCCAGCTCAAAGCCGACCTTTATAACCTCCAGCGCCAGATGGAAAAGATCCCGCCGGAGATCGTGGCCATGTATACCGGCAAATCTGCAAACAGAGAGAGGGGGCTTGCAAATGAGATGTGAGATCCCGGTATGGGAAAAGGCAAACCTTACTCTGGAAGAAGCGGCCGCCTACAGCAACATCGGTATCAACCGACTGCGCGAACTGAGCGACGGAGATCAATGCCCGTTTGTCCTTTTTGTCGGAAATAAGCGTCTGATCAAGCGCAAACAGTTTGATGCGTATCTTGCAGAAGCCTACTCAATCTAATTGAAATACAGCGCCTAATGGGTTATAATGCGTTCATAACTCATTAGGCGCTTTTCGGAAAGGAGCAATGATGTCAGAAAAGCGCAAAGACAATAAGGGCCGTATTCTGAAAAAGGGCGAGTCCCAAAGGAAGAACGGCACCTACGATTACAGATTTGTAGATAGCAAAGGAAAAACTCACAGCGTTTACGCGAAAACGTTGGACGTGCTCAGGCAAAAAGAAAAAGAAATCGAACGGGATATTGCGGACGGGATCGACTTTGCCGCAGGAGATGAAAAGGTATGCGATCTCGTGGATCGGTATATGGCAATGAAGCGAACGATCAAGCCAAATACAGCCAGGTCATACAGTACCGTCGTCAAACGGATCCATGTCGATGCTTTCGGACAAAGAAAGATACGCAGCATCAAAAAATCCGACGCAAAGGCGTGGTTTGTGAAGCTGCATGATGAAGGCTTGAAGCGGAACACCATCACCGTGTATAAATCGGTGCTTCAGCCCGCTTTCGAGATGGCGGTGGACGACGATGCCATCCGGAAGAATCCATTTCGCTTCAACCTCTCCGAGCTTCTCCCCGATGACGAGGCCAAGCGTGTCGCGCTGACCCCTGCACAGCAGAAGAAGTATCTGAAATTCCTCCGGGACTACGGAAGCGGAATTTATTATGACGATATTGTGATCCTGCTGGAAACCGGGCTGCGCGTCAGTGAGCTTTACGGAATCACTCTGTCGGATGTGGATCTCTTCAAGCGTCGCCTGTACGTAAGAAGGCAGCTCTGCAGGACGGGCGACCAGCCGTATTTCGTTTGCCCACCGAAATCCAGCAGCGGCATCCGCACGATTCCCCTGTCGGATGCAGCATATGAGGCTTTCCGGCGTGTGATAGAAGCACGTCCGAAACCTTCGGTGGAGATGATTATTGACGGATGCGGAGGATTCCTCTTTTTGGATTCCTATGAAAAGCCGAAGGTCGCCATGCATCTGGAGAACTATATGCGTCAGATGCAGAGGAAGTATCGAAAGCTCTACGGAGATACGCTGCCTACCGTTACCCCGCACGTATTGCGCCACACCTTCTGCACCAACATGCAGCAAGCCGGGCTTGACCCCAAGTCCTTGCAGTATGTGATGGGGCACAGCGATCCGGAGATTACTATGTCGCTTTATACGCACTCCGATTACGATTTCGTCGAGCACGCCTTCCATGAAGCGCTTAGTATGTGACGGATTGAAATTAAGCGTTTTTTACGCAGGTTTTTACGCATTTTGCCCGTAGAGACCCGTAGATTTACGTAGAAATGCGTAAGTTCCGCTTTTTGTGTTTTTAACTTTTCAACCGTTTTTATGCATCTTTTAATGTGTTTTCATGCGTTTTATCAACTTTTATTCTGTCTTAAGAAGCTGCGAAGCATCAGGGCGGCATGTACTAAGAAATAGCCGCTAACCCTTGAAATTGCTGGATTTTCTGTAAGTGGTGTGGCTGATTTACACCAATTCAGCGCTTAATAGGCAAAAAAGGATCTCTGCCCACAAATGTGAGTGGAGATCCTTTTATTTGTTTTGAACAGAAAAATACCGGCAGACGGATTACTCCATCTGTCGGTATTTACGTTATTCAAATATCCCGTCGGTGTCAAAAATGTGATTCAACTCATCGCTAGTCATAGCTCGCAGAACCTTGTCGCGTACCACGATATCCGTAAGCTCCAAGCGAACGAATCTATTATTCCCACCGGCATCCATTTATGAGAAAACTCCCGCAGCTTATTTTTTGCGTATTCGCCAAGCTTTGCTCGGCACGATTCGTCAGCAGCAAAAAGAACACAGTCGATTTTGTGTGCGTTTGGATTTTCTTCATCGTAATATCTGCCGCCATATTTGCTTGGGAAACCGTACCCACCAAGTTTAGCATCCGCATTTCGCACTTGCCTGTCAAGGTCAGTTTCCGACATCAATGTGAAGTCGTTGAATCTCTTTGGTAATAACGAGATCGAACCTTCCGGCCTTACCGTCCTCCACCATGCGGTGGAAATTTTCCCGCTTCTTGGTGGTGGCGGCGGACAAGCCCTCATCAATGTAGCCCTCTACATAGGTCCAGTTGATATTTCTGCGGATCAGGTCCCCATAATACTGGACCTGGTTCCCCAGAGAATTGAGCTGCTCATCGCTCTCACTGGACACCCGGGCATAGAACGTCACGCGGAGCGGGAGGTCGTAAATCGTTCTGGTCCTCAGTTGTTGGCGTGCGGCATGGATGTCCATAATCGCCCTCCTGCAAAGTTCGTTATATCATGTTCCATATAGGTTTCTCATGATACAGCAAAAAATTGTCTTTACAAGATGGGGAAAAATTTTACTCCTGCCGCTGCCAAAGTCCTGGGAAAAACTGACATGGCCGGGGACCCATAGGTTCCCGGCCATGTCGGTTTTCGATATGATCCCTCTAAAGGGAGCTTTTTCAGGTCACATTGTGGTGATCGGCGTTGTGGAACGGAGCGGCACTTTTGTCCGGCCACGGCCGTCTTTTCCCTATCCCTTCCGCCCTGTGTCCAGCACAGAAAGGACTCGTTTTTGGGCCGGGAGCCGGTCCCAGCGGGGGTATTTCTTCCGGTAATCCCTCCACAACGCCTCCGCGTCCGGGGCGTCCAGCCGCTGTGCAAGCTCCACCGTCAGGTTATGGACCGCCAGCAGCATCCAGTAGGCCAGGGAATTCTCTTTATTTTCCAGGGGCATGCGGTAGATGTATTCCAGCACCGACCTCACCTGCCCGGATGACAGCGTTTCCCGCGCCATGGCCCCCAGTACCGCCTCCAATTCTTCGGCGAACCGGTCATGGCAGGGGTCGTCGGCGGGGCCGCTGCCCATCCCAAACAGGCCGTCCCCCGGTTTGCGGTTCCGCTCCAGCTGCTCCGTTTTGGCAAGGTATGCCTCATACAGCTGCCGGACTGTGTCCAGGTACTCCATCCTCGCTCAGGCGAAGGGATTCTCCGTGGGATAGGGCAGGTTCTTGGGCTGGTTGTAGGCAATATCCTCCACGCCCAGGAACTTCATCACCTCGAACAGGGCCTTGCCATAATGGCCGAAAGCCACGGCGCCGTGATGGGGATAACGCTTCTGGATCAGCACATGGCGGTAGAAGCGGCCCATCTCGGGGATGGCGAACACGCCGATGCCGCCGAAGGAGCGGGTTCTGACGGGCAGCACTTCGCCCTGGGCGATATAGGCCCGGAGCTGGCCCTCAGAGTCGCACTGGAGACGGTAGAAGGTGATGTCGGAAGGAGCGATGTCGCCCTCCAGGGTACCGCGGGTGAAGTCGGGCTCAGAGTCCTGGGGCTCCAGCAGGCGGTGCTGGATCAGCTGATACTTCACGGCGCGGTCAGAGCACAGCTTGCAGCTGGGGGTGTTGCCGCAGTGGAAGCCCATAAAGGTGTCGGTCAGCTGATAGGGGAACTTGCCCTCAATGTCCTCGTGATACAGGGAGGCGGGCACGGAGTTGTTGATGTCCAGCAGGGTCACGGTGTCGCCGGAGACGCACATGCCGATGTACTCGGACAGGGCGCCGTAGATATCCACCTCGCAGGACACGGGGATGCCCCGGGACACCAGGCGGGAATTCACATAGCAGGGCTCAAAGCCGAAGGCCTCGGGGAAGGCGGGCCAGCACTTGTCGGCGAAGGCCACATACTTCCGGGCTCCCTTGTGCTCCTCCGCCCAGTCCAGCAGGGTCAGCTCCAGCTGGGCCATCCGGGCGTTCATGTCGGGATAATAGCAGCCCTCGCCCATCTCCTTGGCCATGTCGGCGCAGACCTCGGGGATGCGGGGGTCGTTTGCGTGGGCCTTGTAGGCCACCAGCAGGTCCAGCTCGGAGTTCTCCTCCACTTCGACGCCCAGCTCATACAGGCCCTTGATGGGGGCGTTGCAGGCGAAGAAGTCCTGGGGCCGGGGACCGAAGGTGATGATCTTCAGGTTGGAAACGCCGATGAGGGCGCAGGCGATGGGCTTGAACTCCGCGATCATCTTGGCGATATCCTGGGCGGTGCCCACGGGGTACTCGGGGATAAAGGCCTTCAGATGGCGCATGCCCAGGTTATAGGAGCAGTTCAGCATGCCGCAGTAGGCGTCGCCGCGGCCGTTAATCAGGTCGCCGTCACCCTCGGCGGCAGCCACATACATCACAGGGCCGTCGAAGTTCTTGGCGATCAGGGTCTCGGGGGTCTCGGGGCCGAAGTTGCCCAGGAACACCACCAGGGCGTTGCAGCCGGCTTCCTTCACCTCGGCCACGGCCTTCAGCATATCCTTCTCGTTCTCCACAGTGGGCTTGCACTCGAAGAGGTCCATGCCCTTCTCCTGGCAGGCCGCCACGATGGCCGCCCGGCGGCGCTCGGACAGGGAGACGATGAAGCAGTCACGGGAGACCGCGATGATGCCCAGTTTGACCTCGGGAATGTTGTTGAACATGGTAATTTCCCCTTTCCTTTTTATTTCCGCCGATCAGATGTCGGCGGCGATGTCGATGTTCTCGCCGTCCAGCGCCACCACAGCGCCCTGGGCGGCTTCGCTGCTTTCCGCATGGGCCAGCAGCCACTTGTTGCAGGCCCAGAGAGTGGTGTCCTCGAGATTTCCGTCAAGGGGCGTCATGGCCGGTTTGGGGCCGTTGGTGCCCCGGGGCAGGGCCACCAGCACCCGGAAGCCTTGGCCCTTCTTGGCGGAGCAGGGGGCATAGTGCAGGGTAGTGGCATAGACCTCCACCACCGCGCCGGCGGGGGCCCGGAAGGCCACTACCTTGGCGGTGTCCAGCCGGCCGTCCACAATGTCGTCTTCCTTGGCCACCAACAGGATAAAGTCCTCCGTGCCCACGTTGATCTCGCTGTCCCGGTGGTATTCCAGGCAGTTGAGCTTGGTGTTATGTCCGTTGCACCAGCCCAGCTGGATGGGCATACCGCCGTAGCCGTTGTTGGAGAGCAGTCCGGCGATGGGCAGCGCCTCCAGCTCCGGCTGGGAGGGCACATACGCCACCCCCTCCGGCAGGGGAGTCACTTCCTCCAGGGTGCGGAGCAGCTCCGCGGTGTCGTAGCCGGAAAGGACCTTGCCATAGGGGGCGAAGGCGGGGTCGGTCACGTTTAAAATCTTCATGTTTTTCACCTCTTGGGGAGAGGGGATTCTCCCACGATTTTTTCCACCCAGCGGTCACACAGCCGCTGGCTCACGGGAAAGAAGATCTGGGCCGTTGGGCCTACCAGACAGGCACAGACCACCGTGCCCAGGCCCAGCGTCCCGCCCAAGAGCCACCCGACCACGGCGAAGCAGACGTCCACCGTCACCCGGACCGGGCCGAAGGGCCTACGGAGCTTGTCGCTGAGCACCACGGCCACCAGGTCGTTGGGGCCGGTGCCCGCCTCCGAGCGAATGACCACCGTCATGCCGAAGGCCAGGATCACGCACCCCAGCACCAGCACCGCCAGCCGCAGGACAAAGGCCAGTCCCTGGAACAGCGGGGCCAAAAACACCATGTACACGTCGATGATGGGGCCGCCCAGAGCCATGCACAGCACGGTGCCGATCCGGACGTAAGTACGGTCCACCACCAGCAGGATGCAGAGGATCAGAAGGGACACCAGCAGATGTACCCGGCCGTGGGTCATCCAGGCGGGCCACGGGATGGCCCGGAACAGGCCCTGGATCAGCACGTTAAAGGGGTCGGAGCCCAGCTCCGCCAGCAGGAACAGCGTCACCCCAAGATGGGCGATACACAGTCCCACCAGCAGGAGTATCACACGGGCTGCTGCTTCCCGCATCGTCCACTTTCCCATCACTCGTCTCCCTCAGGCCCTTCCTCGGGCAGCTCCGCGTCCCTCAGGTCCGCTTGATACCGCTTCCAGGTATACAGGCCGAAGCCCACCGCCACGGCGGCGAAGAGCGCTCCCACCAGCCACGCGGCCCAGACGGGCATGGTAGTGTACGGGTCCTGATACACGCCCCGGACAGTCCGCACCGCCAGGTACACCAGGTACACCGAGACCGCGCCCCGAAAGGCAGCCCGGAGGTTCGCCTGATTCTTCTTCAGATAATGATATTTCTTTTTCATGGCACTCACTGCAGCTTGGGGAACAGCTCCTTCACCGTGGGATAGATCTCACGGAACTTCCGGTACTGCGCCTCATAGCGGGCCGCGATCTCGGGATCGGGACGGATGGTATCCGTCTTCTTCACCAGGGCGTCAGCGGCAGCCTCCACGGAGGGGTACTCGCCGCAGGCCACGGCAGCCAGGATGGCGCCGCCGTAGCCGGGGCCCTCCTCGGTCTCCACCGTCTCGATCTCCAGATTCAGCACATTAGCAAAGATCTTCCGCCACAGGGGGCTCTTGGCGCCGCCGCCGCAGATCTTGCTGCGGGGGATGCTGAGACCCAGGGACCGGGCCACTTCCAGAGAATCCCGGATGCCGAAAGCCACACCCTCCAGCACCGCCTGGGTCATATCGGTCCGGCTGGAATCCATAGTCAGGCCGATGAAGGTTCCCCGGGCGGCGGGGTCGTTGTGGGGGGAGCGTTCACCCATGAGGTAGGGCAGGAAGAACACATGGTTGCGGCCCAGCTTCTCATCGGTGATGCCCGCCTGCTGGCCGGCGTAGTCCTGGGTGCGGATGATCTCGTCCATCCACCACTTGTTGCAGGAGGCAGCGGAGAGCATGCAGCCCATCAGGTGGTAGTGCCCGTCGGCGTGGGCAAAGGCGTGGAGTGCGTTGTTGGGGTCCACGCCGAAGCGCTCGCTGGAGATGAAGATGGTGCCGGAGGTGCCCAGGGAGATGTTGCACCGTCCGTCGCCCACGGTGGCGGTGCCCACAGCAGCCGCGGCGTTGTCGCCCGCGCCGGCGCAGACCCGCACCGTCTCCGGCAGGCCCAGCTCCCGCGCCATTTCCGGCTTCAGGGTGCCCACCGCCTCGTAGCTCTCAAAGATCTTGGCCATCTGCTCTTCCCGGACGCCGCAAATCTCCAGCATCTCCCGGCTCCAGCACTTGTTGGCTACGTCAAACAGCAGCATGCCGGAGGCGTCGGACACGTCGGTGCAGTGGACGCCGGTGAGCATATAGTTTAAGTAGTCCTTGGGCAGCATGATCTTATGGATCCTGGCGAAGAGATCCGGCTCATGCTTGCGCATCCACAGCAGCTTGGGGGCCGTGAAGCCAGCGAAAGCGATATTTGCCGTAAGGTCGGACAGCTTTTCCTTGCCCACCACGGTATTGAGGTACTCCGTCTCCTCCGTGGTGCGCCCGTCGTTCCAGAGAATGGCGGGACGCAGGACCCGGTCGTCCTCGTCCAGGACCACCAGTCCGTGCATCTGACCGCCGCAGCCGATACCCGCGATCTGGGTCCGGTCGCAATCGGCAGTCAGTTCCCGGATGCCCGCCACGGTCTCCCGCAGCCAGTCCTCGGGGTTCTGCTCCGACCAGCCGGGGTGTGGGAAGGAGAGGGGGTACTCACGGGACACGATCTTTTGGATCTGGCCGGCCTCATCCATCAACAGCAGCTTGACGGCGGAGGTGCCCAGATCGACACCGATATACAGCATAGGCCCTCCTTAGCCGGCCTTGCCGGTCTTGTGGTTGGACACCACGTCGAAGATAACGGCCACCAGCAGCACCGCGCCCTTGACCACGTACTGCCAGTTGTTGTCCAGACCGATGATGGACATGCCCTGGTTGATCACGCCCAGCAGGATAGCGCCAACCATGATGCCGGGGACGGTGCCGGAGCCGCCGTAGGCGGAAGCGCCGCCGATGAAGCAGGAGCCGATGGCGTCCATCTCAAAGGAGGTGCCGGTGTCGCCGTTGACGGAACCGATACGGGCCGCCACCAGCAGGCCGGACAGGCCGGCCAGCAGGGACATGGAGGCATAGGCCATGAAGTAGACCTTCTTGGTGTTGATACCGGAGAGCTTGGTGGCCTTCTCGTTGCCGCCCACGGCGTAGAAGTAACGGCCAAAAGCGGTCTTGGAGGTGATGAAGGCGTAGATGAAGATGACGGCCAGTACCCACAGCAGCATGACGGAGATACCCTTGTAGTGGGCCAGCTTCCAGGTGTAATACAGGACCAGAGCGTCGATCACAATGATCTTGCCGAAAGCAGAGGCGGCGGAAGCCTGCTTATAATCCATCTTGGCCTTCTTGGCGCGGCTGGTAGCGGTATAGGCCAGCAGGACCACGGCCACGATGATGCCTGCGATAAAGGCGGACCACTTCACTTTGCCGCTGTCCAGGCCGGGGATGTTGATGTAAGAGGCGAAGATGCTCAGGAACAGGTCGTCATGGATGGCCACAGTCTTGGAGCCCAGAATGACACGGCCCAGGCCGCGGAACAGGAACATGCCCGCCAGGGTACAGATGAAGGGGGGGATGTGGACGTTGCCGATCCAGAAGCCCTGCCACACGCCGATAGCACAGGAGGCGGCCAGGCAGATCAGGATGACCACCACGGCGTTCAGGCCGGTGTTGGCTAGCAGCTGGGCACAGATGGCGCCGATCAGGCAGACGGTGGAACCTACAGACAGGTCCACGTTACCGCCGGTCAGGATACACAGCAGCATGCCGCAGGCCATGACCAGAACGTAGGCGTTCTGCAGCAGCAGGTTGGACAGGTTCTGGGGATTCAGCAGCCGTCCCTTGGTCAGGATCGCAAAGAGGGCGAACACCACCACCAGAGCGATGACCATGGTGTACTTCTTGATAAAATTGACCACATCGGCTCTTCTCAGAGCGGTGCGTACCGCAGCCTTTTGCTCCAGCGGCATTGTGTCAATGGTATTATTTCCAGTCTTTTTCATGCCATCACTGCTCCCTTTTTCTCATCATTTTTGTCCGATTTCAAAATCGCGGCCATGATCTTCTCCTGGGTGGCTTCCTGGGCGGTGAACTCACCCACCATATTTCCCTCGTTCATTACATAGATGCGGTCGCACATACCCAGAAGCTCCGGCATCTCGGAGGAGATCATCACCACCGACTTGCCCTGGGCCACCAGATCGTTCATGATGCAGTAGATCTCATATTTCGCGCCCACGTCGATACCGCAGGTGGGTTCGTCCAGGATCAGCACATCGGGATCGGCGAACATCCACTTGGCCAGCAGCACCTTCTGCTGGTTGCCGCCGGAGAGGTTGCCCACCGCCTGCTTCACCGAGGGAGTCTTGGTCTTCAGCTTCTCCCGGTAGTCCTCGGCCACCGCGTTCTCCTTGTCCACGTCGATGATGCCCCGTTTACAGACCTTCTCCAGACGGGCCATGGTATTATTGATGGCGATAGTATCGTTCAGGACCAGACCGTTTCCCTTTCTGTCTTCCGTCACATAGGCAAGGCCGGCCTCGATGGCTTCGCGCTCGTTCTTCAATTTCACTTCTTTGCCGTTGATGATCAGCTGGCCGGAAATGTTGGCGCCGTAGGCACGCCCGAAAATGGACATAGCCAGCTCCGTGCGCCCCGCGCCCTGCAGTCCGGAGAAGCCAACGATCTCACCCCGGTGTACGTTGAAAGCGATATTGTTGACCACCTTTTTCTCGGTGTAGACCGGGTGGTAGACGTTCCAGTCCCGGACCTCCATGCCAACCTCAGCGCTGACTTTGTGTTCCCGGCTGGGATAGCGGTCGGACAGCTCGCGGCCCACCATACCCTGGATGATGCGGTCCTCGTCAATGTCCCGCTTGGCGTTGTCGATGGTCTCGATGGTAGCGCCGTCCCGGACCACGGTGATCTTATCCGCCACATAGGCGATCTCGTTGAGTTTGTGGGAGATGATGATGGATGTCATCCCCTGCTTCTTGAATTCCAGAAGCAGATTCAGCAGCATCCGGGAGTCCTCCTCGTTCAGGGAGGAGGTGGGCTCGTCCAGGATAAGCAGCTTCACGTTTTTGGACAGGGCCTTGGCGATCTCCACCAGCTGCTGCTTGCCGGTGCCGATGTCCTTGATCAGGGTGGTGGCGCTGTCCTTCAGACCCACCTGACTCATGTGCTCCTCTGCCTCATGATAGGTGCGGTCCCAGTCGATTCCAAATTTTCCTTTTCTCTCGTTTCCAAGGAACATATTCTCGCCGATGGACAACTCAGGGATCAGCGCCAGCTCCTGATGGATGATGACGATGCCCTTCCGTTCGCTGTCCTTCAGCGTTTTAAACTGGCAGATCTCACCGTTATAGATGATATCTCCGGTATAACTTCCGTAGGGGTAGGTGCCGCTGAGTACGTTCATCAATGTGGACTTTCCCGCGCCGTTCTCGCCAACCAGGGCGTGGATCTCCCCACGCTCCACTTCCAGGTTGACGTTATCCAGCGCTTTGACGCCGGGGAATTCCTTTGTGATGTTCTTCATCACCAGAATGTTGTCTGCCAAGTTCAGTACCTCCTCCTGCTTCCTTACGCCGCATGGCCGCGGCATCAGGAAAATGTCCTGCTTTTCATCCGCGTAACCAAAAGCGGATCACGATAGAACGAGGGACGGGGTGAGTGCCCCGCCCCTCGCATTTCCCATTTTGGAATTGTTATGTAGGCCGCTTTAGTTGGCAGTGGACTTCAGATAGTCGCCGTCCCAGGCATACAGGCCGGTGTCCACCAGCTCCTGCAGGTTGTCCTTGGTGATGACAGAGGGGACCAGCAGGTAGGAAGGAATGATGCCGGTGCCGTTGTCATAGGAGGAGGTATCATAGGCGCAGTCAATGCCGAAGGTGTCGATCAGGCTGGCGTCGGGAGTCTCACCGGCCAGCATGGCCTTGGCCAGCTCCAGGGTGACGATGGCCTCGTTGGCCACGTTCTTATAGACGGTCGTGGTCTGGATGCCGTCCACGATGTTGCGCAGGTTGGCGATGTCGCCGTCCTGACCGGTAACCAGGGGAGCGTTGCTGCCAGCGTAGTCGGAGGTGATGGCCTGAGCCACGCCCAGAGCGGTGGAGTCATTGGAGCACAGGGCCACGTCCAGCACGGTGCCGTCGGAGTAGTAGGAAGCCAGAGTGTTCTGCATGTTCTCCAGAGCGGTGTCGGTGGACCAGCTGGGAGTAGCGACCTGCTCGAAGGTGGTCTTGCCGGAGACGACGTTCAGGATGCCGGCGTCGATATAGTCCTTCAGGGTGTCAAAAGCGCCATTGAAGAAGTAACCGGCGTTGTTGTCGGCGGGGTCGCCGGCGGTGAACTCGATGTTGTAGGTCTTGGAGGTGTCGTTCAGATCCAGGCCCAGCTGGTCAATGACGAACTGGCCCTGCAGGGTGCCGACGGTGTAGTTGTCGAAGGAGACATAGTAGGAAATGGCGTCGGTGTTCATGATCAGACGGTCATAGGAGATGACGGGGATGCCGGCGTCCTTGGCGTCGCCCAGAACGTTGCTCAGGGAGTCGCCGTCGATGGCGGCCACGATCAGCAGATCCACGCCGTCAGCGATCATGGCGGCGATGTCGTTGTTCTGCTGCTCCACGTCGTTGTCGGAGTACTTCAGCTCCACGCCGTAGCCGGCAGTCTCAAACTGCTCCTTCAGGTAGGAACCGTCGCGGTTCCAACGCTCCAGAGACTTGGTGGGCATGGCGATACCGACGGTGCCGCCCTCCCCGCTGACAGACACGGAGGCGTCGCTAGAGCCGGAGGCGGCGGGGGCGGAGCTGCCGCCATCCTTGCTGCCGCAGGCAACCAGGGTCAGGGACATAGCCATTGCAAGGGCCAGTGCAAGAAACTTTTTCATACCTTTTACTCCTTACTTTCCATAAATATGAAGTATTTTGAAGCTTTCTTCTTCTGTAATCGTATTTTTATAAAATATATTTATAAAAGTCAATTCCTTTTTGGTCCCTCATGGCATTTTTGTTTATTGTGCTTTTATTCAATGGGCAATTATTGTGTATTACGACTAATCCCCGTATTTTCTTTTGGCATGTTCCTTTTTCGATAAATCTTTTTCCCTCGCCGCTTTTTTAATTTTTTCTCGAAAAATCGGTTGACTCTTTTCCAAATCATGTTAATATATTAATATGTTAAATACTTTTGTAAAAGTGTGGTCTTTCAATGGAATTAGACACGACAATCACTGAGCGTCGGCGGCAGACGCGCAGCAGCATCTACCACCATCTATATACGTCCAAAGAGTTCTGTTCCAAGCAATCTCTGGCTCACGATCTGGGTCTCAGTCTCCCCACCGTCTATCAAAACCTGACCGAACTGATGGACGCCGGGCTGGTCCGGTATTCCGGCGAGCAGCGCTCTACCGGAGGCCGCAAGGCCATGGGACTGGATATCGTACCTGACGCCCGGATCGCCGTAGGCGTATCTATTACAGAGACCCGTCTGCGCCTGGTGGCAACGGACCTCCGGCTCCAGGAGATCGCTTATAAGAAGGTCGCCCACAAGACCCTCGACCAGTTCACACAATTCGGCTCATTCGGGACCTTCTGTGCCCAGGAACTGGAACGTTTTTTGGACGAAAACCAAATTGACCGCACCCGGCTGCTGGGTGTGGGCATTGCCTTGCCGGCAGTTATCTCCCCCGACAGCGACCAGATTTCACTGGCTCCAACGCTCCGGCTGCGCAACTTTTCCTTGCAGGGGCTGACCAAAGACATTCCGTACCCCTTCCATATCGAAAATGACGGCACCTGCGGCGGCTACGCCGAGTGGTTTATGCGGGCCAGCCAACGGAATATGGCCTACCTTTCCTTGGAAAACGGCGTGGGCGGAAGCGTCCTGGCCAACGGTACTCTTTACACCGGGGACAACCGGCGCAGCGGAGAGTTCGGCCACATGTGCGTCGAGCCGGGAGGTCTTCCCTGCAAATGCGGAAAGCGCGGCTGCCTGGAGGCCTACTGTTCCGCTCTCCGGATCAGCAATGACCTGGGCATCACTCTGAAAGAATTTTTTACCGGAATTGACCAGCACAATCCGGAATATGAGGCCCTGTGGCATGACATCCTCCGTCACCTGGCCATCGGCATCAACAACATTCGTATGGCACTGGACTGCGACGTGGTGTTGGGCGGCTTCCTGACCCAATACCTGCCCCCGTATCTGCCGCTCTTGCGGGAATATGTCGCCGCCGGCGACCCCTTTGACTCCAGTTCCGATTACCTGCACCTGAGCGTTTTACGCCGGCACAATGTTCCGTTAGGCGCGGCGCTCCATTTCGTCAATCAATTTCTCGAAAATATTTGATTGCTCAGGAGGTCTCCCCCATGTCTGTTACCATCAGCAATTTTGGAAATACCCGGAACGGGCATCCTGTTATGGCATACCGCCTGGAAAACCCCTCCGGGGCGTCTGTCACCGTATTGGATTACGGGGCCACGGTACAGTCCCTCATAGTCCCCAACGGCGCCGGTGGTATGACCGACGTGGTGTTGGGTTATGACACCGCCTTGGAGTACGAGGAAAACGGCGGCTATGTGGGCGCTACCATTGGACGGGTGGGCAACCGGATCGGCGGCGCCGCGTTTCGTCTGAACGGACGCACCTATCCTCTGGAAAAGAATGACGGTGAGAACCACCTGCACGGCGGACGGAAGGGCTTTGACAAGCAGTTTTGGACCATTCTTCCTCTGGGGGACGATTCTCTGGTCTGCTCCCGCCTGTCTCCCGACGGCGAGGAGGGGTACCCCGGCAACCTGGAGGTGAAGGTCACCTTTACCCTGACGTCCCACAACGCCCTTCGGATCCAATACGACGCTGACACCGACCAGGATACCATCGTGAATCTGACGAACCACAGCTATTTCAACCTCAACGGACACGGGAGCATCCTGGACCATGAGCTGCAGGTATTCGCCAGCCGCATCACGGAAAATGACACTGGCAGCCTGCCCACCGGCAGGCTGCTGGAGGTAGCGGACACCCCCTTTGATTTCCGCGCCGCCAAGAAGATCGGCGCTGAGATCGGCGCTGCGGATCTTCAATTGGAGTACGGTAACGGGTACGACCACAATTTTGTCCTCTCCGGAAAGACAGCCGCGGTCCTGCGCAGCGCTTCCACCGGCATTGAGCTGACCGTGGAAACTGACATGCCCGGCATGCAGGTGTACACTGCCAACTTTCTGACGGAGCGTCCCGGCAAATACGGGATCACCATGCGTCCCCGGGACGCCGTGTGTCTGGAGACCCAGCTGTTTCCCAACGCCATGAATTGCTACGGTTTCCCCTCCCCCATCCTCCACGCGGGCCAGCATCTCCACAGCGAGACGGTCTTTGCCTTTCGCACGCTGTAAGAAAGGTTCCACGCCGCTTAGAAGCCCGCCGATAGCCCCGACGGCAATTAGCTACCACGCAGTTTCAAGGACAGAGAACGAGCCTTCCGTCACTGATCCGCCCCTTGTCAAGTAGACCAGGTAAATAAATAAAAATAGTTCCATTAACTCACCGTTACCAAACTGGTAGCGGTGAGTTTCTTTATGCAGCAAATTTTTCCTTGTATTTTTGAATTC